>Ga0182027_10010709_pt1 | contig 13011 bp, 10 predicted proteins | sample 712E1DmetaG_FD_121300 | JGI IMG/M metagenome (GOLD analysis project Ga0182027, IMG submission 121300) | Permafrost microbial communities from Stordalen Mire, Sweden - 712E1D metaG (Illumina Assembly) | ecosystem: Environmental > Terrestrial > Soil > Wetlands > Permafrost | place: Sweden...
GTGAACATTACTGTTTTACCCTGATTATTATTAAATCATGAGGTTTGAATGAAACCATTTCATCAACGTCTAAATCAACAGCCTCAGCGGTGGCTGGATTTATTAATTGACGCTTCCCTTTTGGCGCTATTTTAATCTTAGTTAATACGTTATCACTATCTTCATTAAAAATAATATAATAATGATCATTCTCTTTTACAATATGCCTGAAACGGATATCATCTGAAGGCGGGTCAAGGTCAAAGTCGCGAGATATTTTATTATCAATTTCAGAGATGAGATTTTCAGGTGTATCATATATAAGAGATCCTTTAAAAAGGGAAGAAAAAACAGAATGCTTATTAATAATTAGCCTTCCATTCCTGGCAAGAATATTTAAAAACGGAATCGCTTTTTGTGCCATTTCTGACAAACTATCTATTATAATTGCGTCATAATCCATTCCTGAAATATGGACTCCGTTTGAATCAATTTTTGCATCTTTCCACAGGTGGCTTAACTCAAGGTAATTAAAATCACACTGGTGCTGAAAACAGATTTTTGCAGACTTATCAGGGAGAAAAAAATATTCACAAAGTATTGCCAGCCGGCACACCTGCTTTGAATCTGTATTAAGCCAGCTAAGCCGGCGGCAGGCATCGGCATATTCTTTATATTTGCTCCACCAGGATGAGTTCGGTCCTACATCGGGAGGTCGTTCATCAAACCTTGGTCCACGGATTGAATAAAAAAATGCATGAGGTATTAATAAATTCTGTCCCCTTACAAAACACCAGTCGGCCAGCCAAACCATTTCGTCATAACTAAGAGAATGTCCATAGGCTCCATAAAGCTCATTTGAGTTTCGCCTTTGACCGAGGTGAACCATAGCGCTTGAGGCACATTTTGCCACAGTTGAATTTTGCCCTGTAAGGGCCTTAGGTCCAGGTTCAACATAACGCCATACAAGGTCCTGTCCCGGGATCTGAAAATAGCGCTCATCTTCGATATCCATTGAACCGGCCGGATGACCCATAAGGGAAATTCCATGGTCCTTGCACCAATTGCTTAACCGTTTGTAATAGTTATCTGCCAGACAGATATTAACTGCATAGCTATAATCTGCGCGGTGTCTTTTTGAATCAGAATTATCATTATACCACAGATCTGCCAGGAATGGGGTTATGTCATAACCAAGTATCTGTTTTATCTGTGGCAGGAGCGAAATGTTCCCGGGAACAGTTCCGCTGATACTGCTGCGTCCGAGTGGGGAAGGCTCATCAGTAAATATTCCTGTTATAGTTGTCCCGAAGTACCTGCCAAACTCTTTCGCATAACGGTCGTAAACAAGCTCAATGAAACATTTCACAGCATCCGGATTAAGGATGTCGCCTGCGGGTGGAGACTCTTCCTTCAACTGAACGCTTCCTTCACCAAGATAATGAAGACCCCTTATTGTGCCTCCTGATGGCTGGTCAACTATTGCAACACTCTCGCCATTTGGCCGGTTTATTAGGGTAATTAAATTTTTGCCTTCAGTAAGATTGAGTATTTCACCGGGTTTCAAATCGATTTTAGCCAATCCGCGAGCTGCATAACCGGGGTTTCGGGCAACGACCTGTCCGCTTGAAGAACCCGAAGGATACATTCCTTCATCGTACAGTATAACATGCATCTTTCTTATGGAAGCTTCACGAATAGCCACATCCATTGAGTGTATCATTTCAGTTGACAGCCACTTTACATTTTCAGGCAAGCCTATCCGAGGGTGAATGACAAATCCATATACGCCGTGTGCCTCAAAATCAGCTATCTGCCTTACAATTTCATCATCTTTTAATGTGTCGTTCCAAAACCAGAAAGGCATTACAGAGAATTCACTCGGAGGATTTATAAAATTTTCCGGGAGAGCCTGAGCTCTTATTATTTCTGAGAATAATGTACTAATAATGGTTGCGAGAAGTAAATACCTTTTAACCAATTTCATACATGTTTTGTTTTAAGGATTTCAGAATAGAAACAGATTTTAAAGAAATACCGTATAAAGATATTCATTTAGCTTCAATGGTAATTAAGGTTCAGCACCTTAGATCTAGTAGAATCAATTGCATTTTCTCAGCGATATTCTGTACAAACTCAGTATCTCTCTCCCGCTTCGCGGGATAAGTTGTGCTAGTTCTTAATTTTTCATTACACAGAGCTTCACAGAGGGTTGACAGAGAACTACTAAGATTTAAGCTCGATTAGGTGAAGGAAGGTGCAAAAAAGAAGGTCATGATTGTTTCGGGAACCAGGGCAGAAAGGCGCTTGTTTTTTCGATGTACTCTTTGTATTGAGGTTTTTGTTCTTTTAAGCTTTTCTCAAGAAGAGAAACTCCGGAAACTTTAATGATCAAAGCTGTCATAAGAAGCGATCCCAATAAGGGAAAATAACTTCCGGAAGCAAGACATAAAATCCCATAACCCCACCATACCGCTGAATCACCAAAATAATTAGGATGGCGGGTATAATGCCACAACCCTTTATCCATTACTTTGCCCTTATTTCCGGCATCAGCTTTAAACTGGGCTAGCTGATAATCACCTGCAGTTTCAAAAAAGAATCCTGTAATCCAGAGTAAAATACCTATAACATCGATAACTCTTAACGGTTTATTTTGTCCGTAATATTGTGCTCCTAAAAGAGGAGCTGAGATAAGCCACATCAGAATTCCCTGAAGCAGAAATGTATGAAAAAAGCTTATCCACCAGTATCTTTTCTCACCATAATTCTTACGGAATTGTCTATACCGGAAATCCTCTCCTTTACCAATATTGCGCCAGGCAAGATATACTGATAAACGAATCCCCCAAATTGATACAAGATGAATGAGTATTATTTTTCTGAGATCAGATCCCTCAGTTTTGAAAAAATAGAATCCCGCTGTCAAAACAAATCCTAATCCCCAAAAGAGATCGACGATGCTTACATTTTTAACAATAATGCTTACCACCCACAGGAGGGTCATTATTATCATAATAAGCAAAAGACCTTCAAAATAGATATTAGAAAAGCTCATGGATAAGAGTTAATCAAAAAGTAGTGACACAGCTGCCGCTCCTATACCTGCATTTGCGCCTAAGATAGGAGAAATATTCACCACGGATGCCGGCTTTTTATTAGTCAGACTTTCCATTTTCTCTGAGTACCATTGTGCAGCATCAGGGTTATTTGCATGAAGAACAGTATAATTCCATATTGTGTTTTTCTGATTGATTTTTGTGATGTATCCCATCACTTTTTCCATGTTTGCCTTTTGATTAAATGTCTTGTCAAAAACTATTGGTTTCCCTGACTCATCAATAGACACAATAGGATTAATATTGAGTATGCGGGCTATCAACCCTCTGACTGCTGAAACACGGCCGCCTCTTACAAGGTATTTTATTGATTTGACACTTATAAAGATACGAACATGATCAGACCAATTCTGAGCCATATTTACGATCTGGTCATGGGAATAGCCTGCTTCGATGGCCTGGGCAGTCCGTAAAACGACAAGACCTAAGGCACCTGAAAGATTTTTTGAATTTATTACTGCTATCGGCTTGTTGAATTCTTTGCTGATTGCAAGGGCAGCCTTCTGGCTGCTATTGAATGTTCCGCTCAACTTTTCGCTCAGATGGATAGCAATTACTGAATCATAATGTGAAGCGAGATGAGAATAAAGGTTCGTAAAGCTCTTTTCATTAACCTGCGAAGATTTAGGATAGTCATTATTCTCCTTCAGCAGAGCATAAAATTGTTCAGGTTGAATGGTGACTTTATCGAGATAATGATTCTCGCCGAAATTTATATTAATCGGCAGCATGTTTATCTGGTAGTTATCAATAATATCCTGTGCAAGATCGCAGGTTGAGTCTGTGACTAAAGCTATCTTCCATTTTCTGTTATTGACAACCTGACTTTGCCTTATCATATCATCGGCTTTCTGGAATGCAAGAGTCCCCGTGTTTCTGAGTTCATTGAAAAGTCCGGCCGGATTGTTGGTATGAAGATGTAAACGCCTCATCCTGTCAGAGCCTGCAACGACGATTGAGTTTCCATATCTCTCGAGAATCGTCAAAAGTGATTTATTATCGATTGAACTGTTCTTTATAAGGGCTTCCGTGCAGAATCTGAAGTCGACCTTAACCGGAATAGACTCCTCGATTTTTTCAAACACTGCTGTTTCCGCTCTTACCTGGATCAGGTCCTTAAGATTACGATTCGTAATAAAATCTATAATTCCTTCGACAAAAAACACAAAACCTCTTGCTCCGGCATCAACGACATTTGCTTTTTTCAGCACGGCCAGTTTTGATTTTGTAGCTATAAGCGATTTATTCAGGACATCCAGGGAACTTACAAAAAGCTGGTTAAAATCAGTTATCCTGTTTCTGTTTTCGTAAATATAATTTGCCCAGTCTTTGATCACTGTAAGCATGGTCCCTTCCACCGGGTTTGCCACAGCCTCATATATATAACGCACCGAATTTTTTATGCTTTCGGCAAATTGTCTAATAGTGATTGTTTTAAAATTCCCTGTTTCAGTGCTCATTCCATAAATGAACTGGGCAAAAATAATTCCCGAGTTGCCCCTGGCATTAATAAGTGTGGTTTCGGCAATCCTGTCGGCTGTTATCTTATAGGAGCGGTGAGGATGGATTGAATCAACTACAGCCCTGATAGTAGATGCCAGATTGGTTCCGGTGTCGCCATCGTTCACAGGAAATACATTAATTTTATTAAGCTCAACCTGGTGTTCAATAACCTTTCTGGCTCCCGCAATGAAAGTATAATAGAGTCGTCGGCCATCCATTTCATTTATTGGTACCAGAGTCTCTATTGTCATATGCGGCTAGTTTACAATTGGAATGCAAAGTTAAGAATTATTATGTTTGTTAAGATCAGAACTGCTTTTTACGATGTAAACAGGAAGTTGGCAGGAATGTTCTGAAAATTTAGTGATCAATAGCTGTATTTAGCCACGGACATGGCTAAAAAAGGTGGAGGTTACCTTATTTACAATTGAAGATTTATTTCTTCTGATAGACTCTAACGTAGTCAACTTCATATTTTATTGGGAAACTGGTCTTTGAAGGATCACCTCCGTTTCTTCCAAGTGCGAGATTTAAAAGAAGAAAATGGGGCTGAAGGAATGGATTGAATCCGTCGGGATTAAGGATCTGATTCAGTAAACAGGAATTCAATAACTGATCGTCTAAAAACAGACTAATGGTATCTTTGTTCCAATCCATGCGCCAAATGTGGAATTTTTTTGTCCAGTCAGGATCTTTCGCTGTAAAGTCGGAAAGAGGCTTTTTCAGATCATTCCACTTTGCGATCCACTTCTGTGCTGTTCCCCAGGCAAAATTAGCAAGTAAAGTTGGAACTCCTTTAACCCGATAAAATTCCATTATGTCAATTTCCCCGTTTGAAGGCCACTCCTTAGAAATCCCGAGCGTCCAGATGGCAGGCCAGGCACCACAGGCAGTATCAATTCTTGCCCTTATTTCAAACCTTCCAAACTGCCATTGTCTCTTTCCTAGTGTCTGGATGCTGGCAGATGAATATACTGTATATTCCCTGTTTGTTTTCCAATTTGTACTTCCAGGAACGAAATCGGGATTTTTAATCTTTTCTTTTCTTCCCTCAATGGTCAATAATCCATTTGCACATTTTGCATTCTCAGGTTTATACCATTGTAATTCCTCATTCCTTACAAATCCATTTTCATAGATCCAGCTGGCCGAGTCGGGCTTCCCCTGGTTATTAAATTCATCATTCCAAACCAGCTTCATGCCTTTAATTTCTTTCGGACTCTTAAAATCAGGAGAATATGGATCTGTCATCTGACCATAGATATTTCCTGAGAAAAAGAAGATTACCGGAAGGGCCGCAATAATTTTATTTGGATTCATGATATTTACTGTTGAATATATCTGTTTTGGTTAAAAACTTGAAACACTGATTATCAGGCCCAGGTAAGGTTTTTGATTATAAATCCATAAAGACCTGCTTTTATCAAAAAGGTTGTCGAATCCTACTGCCAGGCCTACTGAAATTTTATTTATAGAAATAAAACCGGCAAAACCCTTCTGAAAAATCATTGCATCATACTCCTGGCTGACCAGATTGTTAGTTACGGTAGGATTGACAGGAGAAGATCCTATACCGGCGAAGACACCCAGATCAAAACCAATCTGTCTGATAAAAGACTTATCTTCCTGGAAAGGATGAACAGGAGATACTATATTATAAAAGTCTTTTCGGAAACCTGCATAAACTGCTATATCCAGATCTGCACTAAACTGATTTGGGACATCATCCCTGGAATGCCTCGATTTAAATATTATTGATGTGAGATCAATGTCAATGCTATTATTCGTAAAGGAGCTCTTGTAGAAATAGTTGTCTTTTTTGATCCTGCTGATCCTGGCACTGTTGGAGGTGGATGTATCCGGAAATTTATTCTTCCCATCGGAAGCGACCGGATACACAATAATTGAATCGGCTGTGACCTCTGTATAGACACTTGAAGGAGCCGTTCCCTGGACTTTCAGCTTATAAAAACCTGATTCAAAATCGTGCCGCGATAGTTTTCCGAGTGACGCACAACTGGCTGACAATAACGCAACTAAAACTGATAATATAATTATACTTCTGCTCATAACCTGTCAAAGATGAATAATTCTCTTATTAAAGATACGAAATGTGAGAATTTGACACATAAAATCATCTAAAATTTAGAACTTCCGTCGGAACTTATATGGTTTAATTATCTTTTCCACGAAAGAATCAAGTCTAATCATAGTGATTGCGCAGGTTTTACTTTAATCAGCCACATCGCAGCCTCTCCGGTCAGCTTTTAAAGTTCAGAATTATGTTATAAACCCTGTCCTTTGTTTCTTCAGATGTCGGGTTTAGTTCTTCAGTGGTGAACTTCCCATTCTTAATGTCAATCCTTTCAAAAACCATCAGGTATAAGTCAAAAATAATATCAAGACTTAATTGATACCTGGGTTCAAGCAAGGGCCTTATTTCCTTAATTATATCATATGTCTTCAGGCGATATTCGTCTGCCAGCGAATAATATTGTTTTATAAGGTTCCTGAAGTTTTTATTTACCGGTTTTCCGTTAGCAAATTCATGAAGAACTTTCCGGCTTAGGTGGTTTCTGATAATCAGGTCATCTGCAAAATAACTGAGGTTATTCAACTGGTCTTTTTGGAAGTCCCTGATTATATGCACCAGGTAACTGAAGATGGCGCAGGGAGTGGCTGCCCATTTAACATCAAAAGGAGGATTTTCGTACCCGCCGTTGATTTTTTCAAGTCCGTTTAAATGGACAAAGATAGATGCAGGAGCTACAGATGCTCCACCTGCATAATCGAGGAAAATATCAAGAGTCGGGAACCCATCGTTGTTTATATCATAGATCATTGATTTCGCAAAAACTTCCATTGGCCACAAAGGGATCCTGAATTTTTCCACAGTTTCAATAAGCTCCCTCTGAAGGCTATTGCATTCTTTTGAGATAATTATCATCTTCAGCCACTCTTCTACATTGGTTACAAATTCTTTCCTCTCCTGAGGTTCAATAAGTTTGTTCTTTGCTTTATAATTATCGATGAGATCATCGATTGCCCTCATGAATTTATAACATATTTTAGCAGCGCAATATCTTTCAGGTTCCCAGAAATTTGCTGCAATAAGAATATTCGGATGATCTATGATCTGTTCGAAATCAATTGAATTGAAAATTTCTAAAAAGATATGTTTTTGTGAAGCCATTGATATTATTCAGTTGTTTTCAAAAATCTTATTTAGTGAGGATCCGTTCTGCTGTCAGTTTAGCTGACAAAAGCACGTTTGGTATTCCGTTTCCAGGATGTGTGCTGCCTCCGACAAAGAAAAGGTTTTTATATCGGCGATGCTGATTATGAGGACGGAAGTATCCCATCTGCATAAGATTATGAGCAAGACTCCCGAATACAGAGCCTCTTGAAATATTACAGGCATGTTCCCAGTTTTCCGGTGTATAACAAATTTCAAATTTAATGTGTTCTTCTATGTCTTCGAGTCCCATCTGTTTAAGCCTTTGGATGAGAGCCATCCGTGTTTTCTTTTTCAGATGATCCCAATCCTGTTTTTTCTTTCTGTCTACATGCCCTGCACCTACAATAAATGAAAGTGTATCATGCCCAGGAGGAGCGGCAGATGGATCAGTTCTGACCGGAGCGTGAATATAGAAGCTGGGATAATCGCCAACTGATTTGTCTACAAAGATCCGGTCGAGGCCCTCACGAAATCTGTCTGAAAGAAAAACACTATGATGCTCCAGCTGAGGATACACTTTATCGAGCCCCCAATGGTAACAGATAGCAGAACACGAATACTTCATTCTGTCGAGTCTTACCGATTTTCTGCGATCAGGCAACAAATTGCGATAGACATATGGCAGATCAGCATTTGCAACAATAATATCAGCATTAATTTCAGTGTCATCCTCAAGAATAATACTTTCAGCCTTTTTTGCCGTCACTTTGATTTTTTTTACGGGTCTATTGTAGTGGAATCTGACACCGGAGGAATGAGCTTCCGATACCAGGTTCTCAACTATAGTATACATTCCGCCTTTAGGAAAGAAAGACCCTTCAGTAAGCTCGGCAGCCGGAACCATTGAGAAAAGTGCAGGTGAGTCAAATGGGCTCTGGCCAACATAGATATTCTGAAAAGTATAGGCCATTCTCAGATGAGTATCACGGAAAAATTTTTTGACATACCTCCAATTTGAAATGTATGTTTTAAGCTTTATCAGCATACCGATATTCCTGAAATTAGCAAACTGAAAGATATTATCGAAATTGCGCCCGATCAGCTTATTCATTCCGATCTGAAAAATCTTATAACCGTCTTTGACATATTTTTGTGATTTTGCATAGCTTCCTGGTTCGATCCTTTCATGCTGGAGCTGCATTTTTTCTTTATCAGTTGTAAATGTTAAAACATCATTATTATCGAAATAAATATTATAAAGGTTTTTCAGAGGATTTATTTCATTTTTTTCGAAAAGGGGAATCCCAAGTGATTCAAATATCTCACTGTAGGTAGCGGGCATCATCAGCATTGTGGCCCCGAGATCGAAACGATGTCCCTCACGGATCAACTGTCCGCATCTTCCTCCTGCAGTTGAATTCTTTTCAAAAACTGAAACGTTATATCCGTTTTTTGCAAGGTATATTGCAGTTGCAATGCCGCCTATTCCTGCTCCGATAATCAATGCGGATTTTCTTTCAGTCATTTCTCACTATTCTTGTTAATATGTCAGAATTTGAACTAAAGACTTGAAAAAATTTGTTTTGTCCCATTTTTGAGGTGCAAATTAATATTTTCCTTTTCATTAATAAAATCCTTTTAACCACAAAGTACTAATCGTTTGAACGCCCCCTGCCGCTTTGTGTCTTCCCCCTGAAGGTGGTATAAATTCGTTCTTTTATGCTGAAATGACTGAAAGATAGGGGCAAATAACCTCACTTGTCAATTGGATTTCAATTTAAAGAAGGAGAAGGTTATCTTATAACTTAGTACGTTGGTTTAAGAACAATCTTTTTGTCTTCATTGATTTCAAAAAGCCATTTATCAAAAGGGGAAGGGCCGAATTTTCGTATAACGTTATTTGAAAATCCATAACCTTCAGTTGGTTTTCCAACGAGGTTTGTTTTCATTTCCATCAAAGAGCTGCAACATAATGTTTCCTAAGTTATTCCTGAGATCAATTATTTCAATCTCAAGTTTAACCTGCGAAAAGCAAATATTTGAGATAATTAAAAATCCAGAACAAATTGAAAAAACTCTTTTCATTTTGATTTTATTTCTTAAAATGCGCTCTGAAGTTATACTCTCCTGAGGGAATTTCGAGTAATGTGCTATGGGAAGAAACCTCGAGGATCTTTACTGTTTTAATCTGATTAATAAGTATTTCGTTTTCAAAAATATAATTTGGATTAGTCTGTGGGATCGAAACGATCGCCGTACAATTCACCGGGATTTTAACTTTCATTATAATGTTGTTTTTCTCAATTTTCCAGTTGCTGATTATATCGCCATAAATAGTTTTATAAGTTGTTTCTGCCCATTTTAGATCTCCGACAACTCCAGGATAAATTATAATTTTTTTATAGGAAGCCGAGCCTGTAGATTGTTTTATTCCGCCTATTCCGCTGTAAAACCATTCCATAAGATGGCCAAGCATCATATGATTGTTGGAAACATATTTCAACGCTGCCCACGATTCGGTAAGTGAGGTAGCTCCCCTGGAAAGCTGGTAGCCATAACCCGGAACATCTGTTTTTGAATTCATTTCGAAGATAAGTTGTGACTGGCCCGCTTCCTCAAGAGTTCTCAGAAGATATCTGTATCCAATATCGCCGGCAGTGAGCGCCTTCCCATTTTCATTTATTGAATTGATAAGGTTTTTCAATACATCTTTTTTGTATTTGTCATCAACGATCCCAAAGTATAGTGGCATTGAATATGCCGTCTGGCTGCCGGTCGAATATACTTTGGTTACAGGATTGAAAAACTTATTGTTGAAGGCTTTCCGTATCTCTGAAGCCATATTGGTAAAAAAAGTTGCATCTTCTTTTTCACCTGTTAGCCGGGCCATCTCACCGAGCAGTTTGGCATCATAAAAGAAAATCGATGTGGCTGTAACTGATTTAGGAGTAAGCTGGGCTTCGCCGGGCGATTTCGGACCTAAGTCATACCAGTCGCCAAGGCCGTGAGTAAGAATATATTTATCGGACATTCCTTTCAAATATTCAACATATTTTTTCATCATGGGATATGCTTTTCTGACTGCAGTAGTATCTCCGTACCATTGATACATGTCATAAGGCAGAATTACACAGGCACTTCCCCATTCAGGAGAATCACGGAATCCGCTTTCAAAGGCTACATATTCCGGGGCAATATCGGGGATCAGCCCGCTTTGAAGCTGTGCTTCGATCATATCGTCAATAATTTTATTATAAAGATTATGAATATCATAAATAAATTTGACCGAATTACCCATCAGGTGGGTCTGCTCGAGCCAGCCAAGTTTTTCGCGGTGAGGGCAGTCAGTTGCCACGCTAACCAGGTTGCTTTTTATTGACCATTTAATTAATTCATATATTTTATTGAATAGTTCATTTGAACATTTAAATGTACCAATCTCAGGCGATGAATTTCTCGTATGAAGGAAATGGATGTTTTCCACAACAGGCAGATTATGAGGATTGAGATATCCTGAAGGGATAGCCCCATTCATCTGAACATACCTGAATCCATAGTAAGTAAACTTCGGCATCCATATCTCTTCATTATTTCCATTTAATGTATATGTGAAATAATATGGTGCACCAGTAGCCTGTTGCGTAACGAGAGAATCTTCGTCAATGAGTTCTCCCGGAGTAAAACGGATTTTCTGACCCTTTTCACCCCGGACTTTTATTTTTATTATCCCCGAAGCATTTTGTCCAAAGTCATAAACATATATGCTGTCCCTGTGACGTGAGGTTTTTTTATAATTGATAATTTCAGAAACTTTCACAGGCCAGTCTGTCTCAGGACAGAGAGTCCCGGCAGGGTCTTTTACAAGCAGAGCCTTTTCCCAGGATTTATCAGCAAATCCGGGTTTATTCCAGCCATCCTGTTCAAGCCTGGCATCGTAATCTTCACCTCCGTAAATACTTGAAAATGTTATCGGGGATGGTGATGTTTTCCAGGTGTCATCGCTTACAATTATCTTTTTGGAGCCGTCGCTGAAAAGAATTTCGAGTCTGAGTATCATTTTAGGAGCTCCAAAAGCAATCACAAGTTTCCGGTAACGTTCCCTGTTAATATTATAGAACCCGTTTCCTACAATAGTGGCTATAGTATTTAACCCCCGCTTCAAATTCTGAGTTATATCAAAAGTATTGTAATAACAAGTTTTTCTGTAATCTGACCAGCCGGGAGCTAAAAAATGATCACCGATTTTGTCTCCATTTATGTATAATTCATATTGTCCCAACCCACTGACAAATACGAAAGCTCTGGCAATCCTTTTGTCAATTGAAAAATCTTTTCTGAAACAGGGTACCGTGGTCCTTTTCTTGGCAATATTTCCCAGATTATCACCATTACCGTGAACTCCAGGAACCAACAGCAATGAATCAGGTATTTCTTCATATCCTATCCATCTCGCCTTATCCCAATCTTGTTTTGATAATAATCCGGTTACAAATTTTCCTGTTTTGCTCCATTGACAAGATTTATCATCTTCGTCCCACACTCTGATGCGCAAGAAATATTCTTTATCACTTTGTAACTGAAATCCCTTGTATGGAATCCATGCAGATTCTCCGGAAAGAATCTTTCCCGAATTCCACATTATACCTTTATGGTTATTAATCATTTCGCTGTCGGAACTCACAATAATCTGGTAAGCAGTCTGACTTTGTCCGCGGTGGCTACCTTTAAGAATCCAGCTGAAATTGGGAATCAAATCTATCCCGGCCGGGTTTTCCAGCCCATTGCATCTTAGCTGTGATATTGAAAGACCAGTGACAGGAGGTTGTTTGCACTTAACAGAGAACAGCGCAATTGCCAGGAAAACTGCAGATAATATTTTAAATTTCATCAAGCTGTAATTTAAATTTGACCAGGTAAATTTATCTGATAAAAAGCAAAAAAGCTGACATTAAATAAAAAAAATAGAGACGTTGCATGCAACGTCTCCACGAGTATCATTTTATGAAAAACAGTGGTTGTGAAAACCATCGAACAGATTCAAATTATTTTTTCAGCAAATCGCGGATCTCTGTAAGTAAAATTTCTTCTTTTGTAGGAGGAGGAGGTACAGCAGGTGCAGCTTCTTCTTTCCTCCTTGCTATAACAATTGCCTTAATTACAAGAAATACTGAAAAGCCTACAACCAGAAAATCAAAACAGGCCTGCAGAAAGTTGCCATAATTCCAGGTAACA
>Ga0182027_10010711_pt1 | contig 13010 bp, 8 predicted proteins | sample 712E1DmetaG_FD_121300 | JGI IMG/M metagenome (GOLD analysis project Ga0182027, IMG submission 121300) | Permafrost microbial communities from Stordalen Mire, Sweden - 712E1D metaG (Illumina Assembly) | ecosystem: Environmental > Terrestrial > Soil > Wetlands > Permafrost | place: Sweden...
CGACGCAAGCGCTGAAGGTCCGGCCTCATCGGCGATGGCGTCGAGTATCCTGTGATCCGCCGGGGTGTGGCCTAGCGGCAAGGCACGTGCTTTGGGAGCACGAGATCGTGGGTTCGAATCCCACCGCCCCGACCACTTCCTCGTTTGCGCGACGAGCGGACCCGCCTCCGCCCCACCCAGCGCGGGCCATTAAGGTACCTGCGCTCCGGCTCAACCTGCCTCAGACTTTGCGCGCGGCAAACGTCCGCGGCTCACGCCTGGAGGGACACCCGTGAACAACCTCATCTTCGGCAACCAGGATCCCCAGAAGATTGGGGCGTCGGTGGAGGAGAAGGTTCGAAGCTCCGTGGGTGCGACGGCGCCGGTGCCATTCGAGCTCGAAGAGGGCGGCCTGGGCAAGACGAACGTCGCCACGGTGCTGCTCGACGTCGGCACTGTCCTCAACGGCGGTCGAACGAGCCGGCTGTTCGGCTACAAGTTCACGTTGCCCGCGTCCTGGCCGGCCAGCCTTCACGTGTGGGTCGAGCGGCAGGGAGTCGGTGCCTATACCGGGCCGCTCCTCTACAGCGCCACGTTCGCCAAGCCGGTCGGCGGCGAGGTGACGATCGAGGACCACAAGTCGTTCGGCACCCCCAAGTTCCTCGGCGATCCGGCCACGGCCGGCAAGCTCAATGCCGCGAAAGACCTGGCCAAGCGCGTCGACAAGCTCATCCGGACCCAGACCGAGATGGGCGCCATCACGGTCAAGGCGCCGCGGACATTCAAGGTCGCGCCCGAGGCCGGCGGTTCGGTGCTGATCCTGGGCACGTTGCCGCGGCTGACCTCGATGGGCATGGGCGCGGAGGTCGATGCGGGCGAGTTCCTGGCGATCGCCGCGGCAATCGAGGCCGCCCTCTGAGCGGCAGAGTGAGACGCCGCGCGCACCCATAGACACGTGGCTCTCCAATACGGGAACATTCGGATCGATCGCAAGCTGCCCTGACGATCCAGTCGCGCCTCCTTGCGGTCGTATTCGCCCGCCAGGAGGGAACCCATGAGCGTCACTTTCGTGCACGTCCCGCATCCGCACATCGCCATGCGAAAGAAGTCGGGGCCACCGATGACGACGGACGAGCACGTCGGGTTCAACGGCAAGATCGCCCTCGTCCTCACCACCGTCGTGGGGACGATGTGGTGCGCCTACGCATTCGCAGTCCTGGCGTTTGTGGCGCTTCCGTTCGCACTCCCCGGCCAACCCACGGGTGGCGTGCTCCAGATGATCCAGTGGGTCAGCCAGACGTTCATTCAGCTGGTCATGCTGTCGGTGATCATGGTCGGCCAGAACATCCTGTCGCGAGCGTCCGACAAGCGCGCCGAGATGACCTACAAGGACGCCGACGCCACGTTCCACGAGTCAGAGCAGATCCAGGCGCATCTGATCGACCAGGACCACGCCCTCAACGACCTCCTCGACAAGGTAGCGAAGCTCGAGGCGGCTCTGCTCGCGGCCCAGAAGAAGGCCTGACCGCCGATCTCGGCGGCGACGCGCCGCGCGGGATCACCAGCCTCGATCAGTCGCGTCACAGGAAGGCGCTCGCGAGTGGTTCGCCGCGCCCGGCTACGGCCACGTTGCCCCCGTTGCCCGCCGGCACCCAGGGAGAACCGGCAATCGCTATCCTGCCGCAATGACCGACCTTGCCTTTCCATCCGGGTTTCTATGGGGAGTCGCGACCGCCGCACACCAAGTCGAGGGCAACAACACCAACAGCGACTGGTGGGCGTGGGAGCAGAAGCCGGGCACGCCCTGCAAGGAGCCGAGCGGCAACGCCATCGACCACTACCAGCGGTACGGCAGCGACATCGCCCTGATCGCCGGCCTGGGCTTCAACACCTACCGCTTCTCGGTGGAGTGGGCCCGTATCGAACCGACCGAGGGCGTCTTCGACGAGACCCAGCTCGAGCACTATCGCGGTGTGGTCGCCGCGGTTCGCAAGAACCACATGATCCCGATGGTGACCCTGAACCACTTCACCTTGCCCGAGTGGGTCGCCAGGCAAGGCAGCTGGCTCTCGGACAAGACGCCCGTCCTGTTCGAGCGCTACGTGCGGCGGGTCGTAGAGGCGCTCGGTGACACGGTCGACTGGTACTGCACGATCAACGAGCCCGGCATCGTGGCCCTGTGCGGCTACCTGGGTCCCATCGGCTTTCCGCCCGGCGTCACCGGCTACGCCAACTGGGAGCGGGCCGGGCAGAACCTCAAGAAGGGTCACCGGCGGGCGCTCGCGGCCGTGAAGGAGCTGCGGCCCAGCGCACAGGTCGGCATGACGCACTCGATGTCGGAGTGGCAGTCGAATGCCGGCGGGCGCGCGGCGATGAAGTTCGCCAGGAACATGGGCGAGGACGTATTCCTCGAAGCCTGCGGCGAAGACGACTTCGTCGGCGTCCAGACCTACTCGCGCACGATGCTGGAGATGCCGCGACCGGCGGGCTGGGCGACGGCGGCCGTTCTGGCGGTTCCGCCGCTCAAGCGGTTGGCGATCTCGAAGATGGTCAACAGCCGGGCGAAGGACAACCCGATGATGGATCCGCGCGAAGGCGTCCGCCGCACCCAGATGGGCTACGAGTTCCGGCCGCAGGCCGTGGCCGCCTCCGTGCGGCGAGTGGCCGAAGTCCTGCCCGGCAAGCCGATCGTCGTCACTGAGCATGGCGTGGCCACGGCCGATGACGCGGAGCGGATCGAGTTCATCACCGGCGGCCTCGAGTCCCTCCACGCCGTCATCGCCGACGGCATCCCGCTCCGCGGCTACGTCCACTGGAGCGCCTTCGACAACTTCGAATGGGCGATGGGCTACTCGATGGAGTTCGGACTCATCGCCGTCGATCGGGCGACGCAGGAGCGAACCCCCAAGCCTTCGGCACGGTTCCTGGGCGAGATCGCCCGAGCCAACAAGCTCGAGATCGCTCAGAAGTAGGCGCTTGCCGGATCGGCGTCGCACGCCCGGAAAGCACATGACCGGCGCTGCGTTTGCGCCGGTCATGGTCTTGAGCTGATAGCGCGGCGGGGGCGCTGGCCCCTACCGCGCAGACCTGCCAGCGCGAGTGTCACGGCTGAGGTTCCCGGCGCGCGGTCTCCATTCGGGGTTCGATGCCACGCGAGTCGGTACGGCCGTGATCGGGGGTTTCCCGCTTTCACCGCGAATGGGTCGCGAACCTGTGGCCGCCGTCGCTGCCTGCATCGTGCCTCCGGAGAACCCTGGCGCGAACGAGACCGCAACACCCTACGCCTGCCTACTGGCGACTGCAATACCCGATCGGCTACCACCTGATGGGAGAGCCGTTCCCACCGGGCTCGTCCCACGAACCGGGGCAGCCGATGCCTACCGGGCGATGCGGGGGCAGCCTGAATCGCGCGCCTCACACTGCTCGTAACGCACTTTCGCCGCCACAAGGAGCGACCGGAATCGCGATGGACAGCCCGGCACAACTCGGGCGATCAGCCTCCCCCGCCACCGAATGGGCCCTCGACTCGACCGTGACGTACCTCAATCACGGCTCATTCGGGGCGTGCCTGAAGTCGGTCCTCGAGGTGCAGCGCGGCTGGCGCGACAAGCTCGAGGCGCATCCGGTTCAGTTCCTGGCCCGCGACCTGGAGGACCTGCTCGACTGGTCGCGATCCGAGATCGGAGGATTCACCGGCTCGGACGCCGACGACCTCGCGCTCATGCAGAACGCGACGGCCGGGATCAATACCGTCCTGCGATCGCTCCGTTTCGAGAAAGGCGATGAGCTCGTCGCCACGGATCACGCCTACAACGCCTCACTCAACGCGCTCCGCTACGCCGCCGCCCAGTGGTCGGCCAGGGTCAATCTGGCCCGCATCCCCTTTCCGATCGAGTCGCCCGACCAGGTCTTCGATGCGGTCATGGAGGCCGTGACGGCGAAGACGAAGCTGGTGATGCTCGAACACGTGACCAGCCCGACGGCACTCGTACTGCCGCTGGAGCGACTGGTTCCGGCTCTGACAGAGAAGGGCATCGACGTGCTCGTGGACGGCGCCCATGGCCCCGGTATGGTGCAGATGAAGCTGCGCGAGCTAGCCCCGGCCTACTACGTGGGCACCACTCACAAATGGATCTGCGCCCCCAAGGGCACGGCCTTCTTGTTCGTTCGTCGCGACAGGCAGGCCTTGATCAAGCCACTCGCCATATCGAGTGGCGCCAACGACACGCGCGTGGACCGGTCACGCTTCCGCCTGGAGTTCGACTGGACCGGAACCAACGACCCGACCGGCTGGCTGACGATCCCGGCCGCGATCGACGCGCTGGGCGAGATGCTGCCGGGCGGGTGGCCCACGCTCATCTCGGTCAACCGGCAGCTGGCGATCTCCGCCCGCGACATGCTGGCCGAGGCCCTTCACACCGACGTCCAGGCGCCCAACTCGATGACCGGGTCCATGGCAGCTCTGCGGCTGCCCGGCGGCCCGTGGCCACGGGCCGAGGCCGCGCGGCGGATGGCCATGATCGAGGCCGCCCTGAGGAGTCGTCGGTTCGAGGTGCCGCTGATGGCCTGGCCGTGCCCGTGGCTGATCGACTCGGGCGACCTGCCGCCCTCGACAGAATTCGACCTGCTGGTCCGTATATCGGCCCAGGCCTACAACTGCCTCGGCCAGTACGAGCGCCTGGCGTCGATCCTCGCGGGCTATGCCGGGGTCAACCGACCGGCCGGCTGACGAGTCCGCGCCGATCAGGTCGTGGGCACCGGCCCGGCTCCGTCGACGATCGCCACCGGATAGACCCGGCCCTTGAGTCCCGTCCGGCGATCGTACTCGCGGCTGACGACGGCCTTCAGGGCCGGCACGGCGTCCGCCAGCACCAGGTTCACGGTGCAGCCGCCGAAGCCGGCGCCGGTCATCCGCGCGGCCACGACGCCGGGTATCGCCCGGGCCACTTCGACCATCGTGTCCAGCGCGGGTGAACTCACCTCGTACAGGTCGCGCAGCGAGGCATGCGACTCGGCGAAGAGCCTGCCCAGCTCGTCGAGGTCTCCCGCTTCGAGGGCCGACGCCGTGGCCAGCACTCGGGCGTTTTCCGAGACCACGTGCTCCGCCCGCCGGGCCACGTTCCCGGGCAGCAGGGCGCGATGGCGAGCCAGCCAGACGGCCTCCAGGTCGCGCAGGGAGCAGAGCCCCGGCATCCGCTCGACCAGCAGGGCGACGGCTCGGGCGCATTCGGCGCGGCGCGTGTTGTAGACCGACGAACGCAACTCACGCTTCTCACCCGTGTCGCAGACCACGACCCGAACCCCGTAGGGCAGACTCACGTATCTGGTGTCGAGGCTGCGGCAGTCGAGGAGCAGCGCCCTGTCTTCGCGCCCGGCCGCGCTGGCGAACTGATCCATGATCCCGCAGTTGACGCCCACGTAGTCACGTTCGGCACGCTGGGCCAGGGCCGCGAGCGAGCGCGCCGCCAGGATGTGTCCCCCGCTCAGCAGAGCCAGGGCCGAGGCGATCTCCAGCGCGGCCGACGACGAGAGCCCAGATCCGATGGGAATGGTGGAGTCGACGATGCCATCGAAGCCACGGATGGGCAGAGCAGACTCTCGCAGCGACCAGGCCGTACCCGCGACGTAGTCACTCCAGTGGCCGGGCCGCCGTTCCGTGGCGCCGGGGTCCGTCGCGGCCACCCGGCTGCCATTGCCGCCCTCGCGGTCCGGTCCCAGGTCATCTATCCAGAAGGAACCAGGCTCGCGCGAGTGGCGCGACGCCACCCGGACGAGTCCGTCCTCGCGCCGGCGGAAGGCAATCCAGGTGTCCAACTCGATTGCCGCCGGCAGGACGAAACCTTCGTTGTAGTCGGTGTGATCGCCGAGCAGGTTCACCCGGCCGGGCGCGCGGACGATCTCGACGCGGGCCGAGTCGGGGGCCGGGCCGAACTCAGTCGCCAGAGCGGCCATCAGCATTTCGACTCGCTCGCGGTTGGGTCTCGTCAGTTCCATCTGCAGATGCTAGCGCCCCGGCCCCACGCCCCGCTGCCACGGTACTCCCGACCTACGGTCAGCCGTTCGGTCGGCGTCTAGCCCACCGCACGCCACCGCTCAGCCCCTAAGCTGCCTGGAATGCGCCCGCGTGGCGTTGCGGGCAGTCAACAACGTCACCCGTTTGGCGGTCCCACTCTGAACCGCGGCACTAAGATGCACGCTGAGTCGCAGCGCTGCCACGCACGTCGAGCCCGGATCAGGGGCCATGCCACCTGTGGAACCTCTCCTGGGAATCCTCGCGACGGCCATTGTCGCTCTCGCGGTCATGGCCGCCCTGTTATCGGCTGCCCTGATGGGTCGCGGCCCTCTCTACGGCCGCTTCGTCGAGATAGAGCGCGACCCGGCGGAGCGCGACGAAAAGGAGCACGAAGCCGCGGCTCCGGCCGACGTCGCCGAGCAGCCGACAGTTCGACTCCTGGCCCGCAGGCGAGTCCCGGGCTCCGCTGCCGACAGAATGGCGGGGCACAGCCCGCGACGGTCCGAGGACGAGTTCGAGGAAGTCCTGCGCGGCAGCTTCGCGGTCGACACGTACAACCGGGCCGTTCGGGTCCTGGCCTGGACGTTCATCCTGGTCGTCCTCCTGATCGTCTCGGCCAGCCAGCTCTGGCAGCCGGTGCAACCCGAGATACTCGCCACCCTGATCCTGGCCGGCGTCTTCATCCTCGTCGTCCACGAGTTGATGCCGCTCGGCAGCCTCAGGCCGGCTCGCGTCATTACGGAGGGCAGCGCCGCCATCCTGTTCCTGACCATGCTGGTCCTTCTCACCGGCCGAGCGTCGAGCCCGTTCTTCTTCCTGCTGGCGCTGCTCGTGGGCGGCGGGGCCCTCATCGCCCCGCCCGCGGTGGCTCTGACCCTCACCGTCGAGACCATCGTGGCCTACGCCGCCACGGTGCTCTCCGGACCAATGGACGCCGCCACGACTCGCGACGCCCTCGCCAGGATCGGCATCAACCTGACCGCGCTCGTCCTGCTCGCCTACTCGGGCATGGTCGTCTCGAGAGTCCAGCGGCGAACCAGGGAGGCGGCAATTCGGCTGTCGACGCTCGACTCGCTGACCGATCTGTACAACCGGGCCTTCTTCTTCAATGCCGTCGATCACGAGATCCAGCGAAGTAGGCGATTCAGGCGCGGCTTCTGCCTGTTGATGATGGACCTCGACGGCCTGAAGTCGATCAACGACCGATACGGCCACTACGAAGGCGACGTGATCCTGCGAGGAGTGGCTCAGCTCATCAAGGCCGGTCTGCGCGGGATCGACGTCGCGGCCCGTTACGGCGGCGACGAGTTCGTGGCCCTGTTGCCCGAGACCGACCCGAGCGGCGCCTACGTCGTCGCCGAGAAGATCCGTCAGATGGTCAGCGAGCTTCTCGTCGAGGTCAACGGCAGTCAGATCACGACCTCTCTTTCGATCGGCGTCGTCTCGTACCCGGATGACGGGCACAACGCCGACGAACTGATGATCGCCGCGGACGAAGCCATGTACTCCTCGAAGCGCCTCGGCAAGAATCGTGTCGTGGGCTATGCCGAGCCCACCGAAGTGACCCAGCTGCCGCCCTCGCCGCGTCGGGCGCAGGCGTCCACTCCGGGCTTCCGACCGCTGCCGCGCGAGGCTGACGGCAGGCCGCGCGACCCCACCGAGCGCAACTAGCGCCCGCGGCGAACCCTGGCCCGCCCGACAACGCGTCATCAGCTAGCATCTGCCAATGACTCGCTTCGCCACCCGCGCCATCCAGGCCGCAACTCGCGTTCCGCACGTCGACCAGATCGCCTCGGCCGTGCCCATCTACCAGGCCGCGGCCTTCTCCACGGCCGACGCCGCCGAGCTCGGCGACGTGCTGACCGGCGCGGTCCACGGCTACGCCTACAGCCGCATCGACAACCCTACGACGGCTGCGCTGGCAAACGCGGTGGCAGAGCTGGAGGGCGCCGAGGCCGGGCTGGCCTTCGCGAGCGGAATGGCCGCCATCCACGCCGCGATCGTCTCGGTCGTGCGGGCCGGCCAGACGATCGTCGTCACCAACGCCGTATACGGCACCACCCGCGACCTGCTCGTGCGAGTCCTGGGCGGTCTCGGTATCGCGACCGAATTCGTCGACCCGACGGACCCGGCCGCGGTCGAGGCGGCCATCGTCCGCACAAAGGCCCCGGCGCTCTACGTCGAGACCGTCTCGAACCCGACGATCGTCGTCTCGGACATCGCGGCGCTGGCCGCGGCCGCCCACCGTCACGGCGCCCTGGTCCTCGTCGACAACACCTTCGCCTCGCCCTACGCCTGCCGCCCGCTCGAGCTAGGGGCGGACCTGGTCATGCACTCGGCCACGAAATACCTCTCGGGCCACAGCGACGCCCTGGCCGGCGTGGCGGTCGGAAGCCAGGAGCGGATCGACGCCATCAAGCCGATCCTCGTGGACGTCGGTGGCACGCTCGCACCGCTGGCGGCGTTCCTGGTGTTGCGCGGCCTGCCGACGCTGGCGATCCGAATGGAGCGGCACACCGAAACGGCGATCGATCTGGCGGCCTGGCTACAGGGCCAGGCTGGCGTGGCGCGGGTCCTCTACCCCGGCCTCCCCACCGACCCGAGCCACGCGGTCGCCCGCCGGCAACTGAGCGTGTACGGCGGCATGCTCGCCTTCGAGTTGAGCGGCGGACGGGCTGCCGGCCAGGCCTTCCTCGACGCGATGCGGATAGCCGAGCGCACGGCCTCGCTCGGCTCCGTCCGGACAATCATCTCGCACCCGCCCTCCACGACCCATCGCCAGCTCGACGAAGCCGCCCTGGCGGCGACCGGCATCGCCCCCGGGCTGCTGCGCGTCTCTGTCGGCCTGGAGGATGTCGAGGATCTGCGCGAGGACATGCAGTTGGGCCTGGCCGCAGCGATGAAGGCCACGGCCGTCCAGTAGCCCTTCGCCGCGGGGCATCGGTACGCCGCCGCGGGGCCTGTTTCTCCAAGGTATTGGCGGCAGCACTCTTATGCCAGAGTCGAGGCCGCACTGCCTGCGCGTGTTGCGGCGAGACCCGTAGCGGCCTTGCCGAACGGTCCTCATATGCCGATTCGGGCCTGTTTCGGCGGACGGGCACAGCGACGGCGGCGCGGAGCTTCTATAGGAGTGCCCAGGCCACTCAGCTGGAGAATCCGGACGTCGGATGGCGGGTGGCGGACGGCGGGTGGCGGGCCACTCCACGGCGCCACTCGTCAACAAGAAGAAGCCTCCCCGGCCTGCGCCGGAGAGGCTTCTCGAGTGAGGACTCGGTTCCGAGCCCGGCTCGGGACTGATCTGGCGATCAGTACTGGAACAGCAGCTCGCGGTACTTCGGCAGCGGCCAGAGCGAGTCGGCCACCAGGGTCTCGAGCTCGTCGGCCACGTCGCGGAGGGCCTCTTGAGCCGGGATCACCTTGTCCTTGAAGGCCTTGGCTTCGGCGTGCAGCGAGCCCGCGTCGTGGGCGGCGTGCTGAGCGTGCTCCAGGGCGTGGATGGCATCGACGAGGCTGTCCGTCAGGGCGGCGACCTTCGCCGAAACCTGGGCGATGCCCTTCGACGCGCCTGCCCCGGCCAGCTGGCCGAGGTACTGAGCGGCGGCGGGCAGGATCATGGTCTTGGCCATGTCGAGCGCGCAGTTGGCCTCGATGTTCGAGACCTTGACGTAGCGCTCCCAGTTGATTTCGACGCGTGAGGCCAGCTCGCGCTCGGACAGGATGCCGAACTTCGAGAAGAGCTTCTTGGCCCGGGCGGTCTCGAGCGACGGCAGAGCGTCGACGGTGCTGGTGTTGTTGGGCAGTCCGCGACGGGCAGCTTCCGCGTGCCACTCCCCGGAGTAGTTGTTGCCCTCGAACAGGACCTGCTTGTTCTCCTTGATGATCGTGGCCAGGATCTTCGAGAGGCCGGCCATGTCGTTCGGCTTGAGCTTCTCGAGATCGTCGGCCAGCTCCTCGAGCGAGTCGGCGACGATGGCGTTGAGGGCCGTCTGCGGCCAGTAGATCGGAGCCGAAGATCCGACCGCTCGGAACTCGAACTTGTTGCCGGTGAAGGCGAACGGCGAGGTTCGGTTTCGGTCGGTGGCGTCCTTCGGAAGAACCGGCATCGAGGTCACACCGAGCTCGAGCGCGCCGCCCTTCTTGGAAGTCGAGGCCGACCCGCCTTCGAGTTGCCCGACGACATCTTCGAGCTGCTCGCCGAGGAAGATCGAGACGATCGCCGGCGGGGCCTCGTTGGCGCCGAGCCGGTGGTCGTTGCCGGCGTCCGCGACGCTGGCGCGCAGGATGTCGGCGTTGCGGTTGACGCCGCGGATGATCGCCGCCAGGAAGGCCAGGAACTGCGCGTTGGCGTGCGGGTCGCGGCCGGGCTCGAGAAGGTTCTCGCCTTCGTTGGTGGCCATCGACCAGTTGTTGTGCTTGCCCGAGCCGTTGATACCGCGGAACGGCTTCTCGTGGACCAGGAACATGAGATCGTGCTGATGGGCGAGGCGCCGCATCGTGCTCATGACGATCATGTTGTGGTCGGAGCCGACCGAGGTGGGCTCGTAGACCGGAGCCATCTCGAACTGGGCCGGGGCCACTTCGTTGTGGCGGGTCTTGCTCGGAATGCCGAGGCGCCACAGCTCGCGGTCGAGATCCATCATGAAAGCCAGCATTCGCTCGCGAATCGAGCCGAAGTACTGGTCCTCGAGCTCCTGGCCCTTCGGCGACGGAGTGCCGAAGAGAGTGCGCCCCGTGAGGATCAGGTCCGGGCGCTGCTCCGCCCAGCGGCGGTCGACCAGGAAGTACTCCTGCTCGGGTCCGATGTTGGTGAAGACGCGCTCAACAGTGGTGTTGCCGAACCAGCGCAAGACGCGCAGGGCCTGCTTGCCCAGGGCCTCCTGCGAGCGGAGCATCGGGATCTTGTGGTCGAGCGCCTCGCCCGTGTACGAGACGAAGGCGGTCGGGATCGTGAGCGTCACGCCGTTCGGCTCGACCTGCAGGAAGATCGGGCTCGTCAGGTCCCAGGCGGTGTAGCCGCGGGCTTCGAATGTGGAGCGGATGCCGCCCGACGGGAAGGAGCTGGCGTCGGGCTCGCCCTGGACCAGACCCTTGCCGGAGAACTCGGCCATGGTCTTGGCCTCGCCGGCCGGACTCAGGAACGAGTCGTGCTTCTCGGCGCTGCCCCCGGTCATCGGCACGAACCAGTGGGTGTAGTGGCTGGCGCCGTGGGCGAGGGCCCACTCCTTGACGCCCTGGGCGACGGCGTCGGCGATGCTGGCATCGAACGGCTCGCAGCCTTCGATCGTCTGGCGCAGCTTCTTGAAGACGGGCTTGGACAGATACTGGCGCTGGGCGTCTTCGCCGAACACGTACTCGCCGTAGATGTCCGGACCGGCGTGCGCGAGGTAATCCTGGGTTGAGCCAACCTTGTGGTTGGAGATTGCTTCGATGGCCGTTTGGCGGGCGGTCATGTGAACTCCTGTAGACGTCGATTTGCCTGGGTTTCGGCGCATGTCCTCCGCAGCTGGCCGCCGAGGAAGCCTCCTTGTGTTGTCCAGGTGAAGGCTACCGGAGCGGGCAGGCGATCTCCAAGCTTTCGGCCTTTGTCGGTGTGGAAATGAATCCGAAACGCAACTTAGCCCGACCATGCCCGGCCGAACCGAACCGCAAGCGTGGACCACACAACGCGCCCGGATTACTGGGCCAGCACCGCGTCCTGGAAGGGCGACTGGCCGTCGCCGACTACCAGCACGACCATCTGGCCGTCTGGCGACCATGAATCGCCGGGTATCTCGCCGAAGACGTCGTTGCCCAACGCAACAGTTCCGACAACGATGCCCCACCCGTTCTGTCTCACCAGGGTCAGATTGGTGGGACCGGTCGTGCCAAGGTTCACGTCCCCACCGTTCATGCCAACGACCATCCCGCCCCAGCCATTGGCGGTCAGGACGTTGCCCGTGGAATACGAGCTGAAGGTTCCGTCGGTGTCCGACCAGACCATGACCTTGACGTTCTCGCTCGGTATAGAACTCCAGGTGTCCACGTAGAGCAGCTGGTAGGAGTTCAGCCAGGTCATCGGCCCAAAGTGTCCGAGCATCTGCACCTGCCCGGTGGCCACGGTGAGCACGCCGATCTCGTCGCGGCCGTCGGCTGCGTGCGTGTCGTCCTGGAACGCCAGGCGACTGCCGTCGGGGGTGAATGCCATCTCGGAACTGATCCACGTGTTGGCGCTGCTGGCTTTGACGACGCTCTGACCCGCCGAGCCGACGACCTCGATCCAACCGGTGACCTGACTGCCGACGCCGCGCGGGGGCGGCGGTCCCGTGGGGTGGATGATTGCCAGCAGGCTCCCGTCGCGCGACCAGGCCACCGGATAGCCATCCCGGGCGTCGCTCTCCGCCCCGCCGGACAGGACCACGTAGTGAGTGGGCGTCTCCGGCGTCCCATCCCACCATTGCATCAGGGCTACCGCGCCGGAGGGGCCGGACACGAGCCGCTGGAAGTTGCCGGGCAGCTGCGTGAGCTGGACCGAGCCGATGCGCCCCGCATACACGTGGCCGCCGGCAGTCCCGTCCGAGGAGCTCTCGTATCGCAGCGCCACGAAATGGGTGGCGTCGGTCCAGGCGAGCTGCGATGCGTCGACTGTGCCTTCAGGGGTCATGTCGCGCTTGAAGAGGTGGACCACCGGTATGCCCCGAGTCGAGGGTGGGGTATCCGGCGGCTGCTCGGCGATCGCGAAACTCGAGCCATCCGGGCTCCAGCCCTGCATCCAGAGGTTGGCGCCGGTCATGACCACCGGAAGCGTCTCGTTGAATGCCGGCACGACCGGCGATGCCGTGGCAAACACGATTGGCGGCGAAGACGGCACGACGTTGGGCTCGCCGGACGCGGTCGGTTGGGGCGAGGGTGTCGCCGATGCGGCTGGTGCGTTGTTGAGGCCACCCAGGGCCGAGGCCACGACGGCGACCGCGACGAGCCCGACCACGGCGGCGGCGAGCCCGGCCGACCATCGGTCCGGCCATCGCAGCAGCGCCCTGCC
>Ga0182027_10010712_pt1 | contig 13009 bp, 20 predicted proteins | sample 712E1DmetaG_FD_121300 | JGI IMG/M metagenome (GOLD analysis project Ga0182027, IMG submission 121300) | Permafrost microbial communities from Stordalen Mire, Sweden - 712E1D metaG (Illumina Assembly) | ecosystem: Environmental > Terrestrial > Soil > Wetlands > Permafrost | place: Sweden...
AAAGGTGTTATCATCCATGCCTAAAGAAACAGCTGCTTGGGTAAGAGTGTCGGTGTTATACATGGACGTATCTGATTCCGATGGCTGATTTTTATAAAGATATTTATAGAAATCCCAGAATTTTCCTTGATCATTGGCGCATTCGGAAGCGTCTGCGGCTACAACCGATGCTGGTCCTAGGAATGCGAAGTTTCGGAAAGCGAATTTAACTTTGCCTGTGTCAACATAGTCTTTAATAATTTGCGGTTCGGTGTTAGTAAAGAATTGTTCACAGAATGGGCATCTAAAATCGGCGAATTCAACAATGGTTACTTTTGCTTTTGAATTACCTTTAACAGGGAAGTGTCCTACGGCCACATTTACTTTAGCGCCTGCTGCTGGAGCTGCACCAGCGCCTGCGGCTTGGCCTGCGGCGCCTGCTGCTGGAGCTGCCGCCTGTTGATTATTTCCGCCTGCTGCCTGACCCTTTTCAAGATATTGAACTTTTGTAAAAAGTACTCCAATCAAAAAAGACGCAATTACTAAAAGCGCAACTAGTATTGGGCTTGATGATTTTGGTGTAAATTTTTTCCAATCCATATTTTCTAGCCTCACCTTTAAAGGAAAATTAGCTCCTGCGGCCTTAACCTTTAATGTTGGTTTTTTAAGTTCCAGAGCTGGGGTTTTTTTTGCTACGACTCTTTTTGCCATAAAGGGATTGTATATTTTTTAAAAATCTTTTGTCAAGAGCTAAAATCCCACATTTTTATCCGGTGATTGGAAAAGGAACTTAAAAAAATCAAAGTATTCTGCTTCTTCCTCTTGTGATTTCCTGTGGAAGAAAAATTCTTTTTGCTCTTGCCGGAGCTGACTGCCTAATTCCAAGAAAGAATTTTTAATCTGAAAAAATGTTTTGTTTATACTATTCATAAATTTTAGTTCACCCCCTATTTTTCTAACTAATAATACTAATAGTATATTTTTAATGCTGTAATTTAACTTACACCCTTTTAGGAGTGAACAAGTTATTATGACAATAGGTTATGGTAAAAATTGTTTTTTTTGAAGTTGAAGATATTGAAAGAGATGCTATAAGCAGTAGTTTCTCTGAGTATCAACCAATTTTGGTAGCAGAAAAATTAGATGAGCAAACGGGTTTAAGGTACGAAGATGCGGAATTAATTTCCACTTTTATTTATTCAGATCTTAAAAAGGAGATTTTTGAAAAACTTCCAAAACTTAAATATATTGCGACGCGCTCAACCGGCTTTGATCATATTGATCTTGAAGCGTGCCGCAGTAGGGGAATTATTGTTGCAAATGTGCCGAGTTATGGTGCCCATACCGTTGCCGAGCACGCTTTTGCTTTAATATTGGCTATTTCTCGAAAAATTATTCCATCGGTCGAGAGAGTTAAGAAGGGCGACTTTTCAAATCAAGGCCTAACAGGTTTTGATTTATATGGAAAAACCTTAGGAGTTGTTGGAGCGGGAGGGATTGGTAAAAACGTGGTTCTTTTAGGACTTTCTTTTGGAATGAAAGTTTTGGCATATGGTAGACATCCGGATCAAGATTTGCTTGCGAAAGGGGTTAAATATGTTTCATTAGATGAGCTTTTAGCTAGTTCGGATATTGTTAGTTTGCACCTTACGCATAGCAGAGAAACAGAACATATTATAAATAGACAAAATATTGAGAGATTTAAAAAAGGCGCAATCCTAATTAATACGGCCAGGGGTGCATTAGTAGAAACGCAGGCTATTTTAGAAGGATTAGAAAAAGGAATTCTAGCTGGAGCGGGGCTTGATGTTCTGGAGGAGGAAGCGGGACTTAAAGAAGAAAGAGAGCTTTTAGCGTCGGAGTATCTTAAGAAAGGGAATGTTCAAACAGAGCTGGTAGATCATGTGCTTTTAACTAGAGATGATGTTATTATTACCCCTCACAACGCTTTTAATAGTAAAGAAGCATTAAGTGAAATATTGGAAATATCGATAGGTAATATAAAAAGCTACATAAACGGAGCCCCTAATAATATAGTTGAGCAAAAATTATCCTCATAGAAATTGTAAGATTATTCGTTGACATGAGAATTTGTCTCTGCTATGGTAGTACAGAAGGAGGCGAGAATCGTATGGCAGATTTAACATTAACAGATCAGGATTTTGAAGCCCAAGTTTTAAAGTCAGACGTGCCTGTTTTGGTGGATTTTTGGGCAGAATGGTGTCATCCATGTCAAACAGTAGGCCCAATTATAGAAGAGCTGGCAGGTGAGTATGCTGGAAAGCTTAAAGTAGGCAAAGTCAACGTTGACCAAAATCAAGTTGCTAGCAATTACGGCATAATGAGTATTCCAAGCGTTTTACTTTTTAAAAATGGTGAGGTTGTAAAATCATTGGTTGGAGCTCAAAGCAAAGATAGCTACAAAAAAGAAATAGATAGCGTTTTAGCAAGTTGAGTCCGAGGACGAAATTCTATGTACGACGTAATTATTATTGGAAGTGGTCCCGCTGGTTTAACTGCTGCAATTTACTGTACTAGGGCAGATCTAAAAACTTTAGTGATTTCAGGTGTTAAATGGGGTGGTCAACTAATGTTAACGACGGAAGTTGAAAATTTCCCCGGTTTTCCTGATGGTATCATGGGCCCCGATTTAATGGCCAACATGCGAAAGCAAGCGGAAAAATTCGGCACAGAATTTGTTGATGATGATTTTACAACTGCTGATTTTTCGAAAAAACCGTTTAAAGTCACCGTGGGTGATAAGGCTTACGAGGCTAAATCGGTAATTATTGCAACGGGGGCTAATAATAAGTGGTTAAATATTCCGGGTGAAACAGAAAAAATTGGACGCGGAGTATCTTCATGCGCGCCTTGCGATGGGGCATTTTTTAGAAATAAAAACGTAATCGTAGTTGGCGGAGGAGACTCTGCCATGGAGGAGGCAACTGTTTTGACCAAGTTTGCGACAATGGTAACGCTCGTTCACAGGCGTGATAGTTTTAAAGCTTCGGAGATTATGCAAAAAAGAGTTAAAGAAAATCCCAAGATAAAGATAATGCTAAACAGCGAACTAACGGAAATTTTAGGAGAGCAAAAAGTGGAAAAAGTTAAAATTAAAGACAGCAAGACGGGAACGGTAAGCGAAATGCCGATTGATGGAGTTTTCGTAGCTGTTGGACATATGCCAAATACGTCAATGTTTACAGGGATTGATTTGGATGAGGCAGGATTTATCAAAATTCACGATCATTACTTAACTAATATAGATGGTGTTTTTGTAGCCGGCGATGTTCATGATAATAAATATAAGCAGGCAATAACTGCCGCAGGACACGGTTGTTCCGCAGCATTAGAAGTCCAAAAATGGTTAGAATAATCTCATAGTTGACTTCGCATTTTCCCCAACCTATAATCGCCTCAGAATGTCCATGTCAGAATTATTGAGAGTAGAGAATAGAAAAGCGGCTTATCAGCGTGAGCTTATTGATCCGATATCTCCGGTAGTTGTAATCGAAACTCTTTTTTTGCCGGTAGTTAATGCCAAAAATCCTACAGAAGAAGTCTTAGTATTTAGAGCTGCATTAAGAGAAGATCATAGGATTACTTTTGACTATGTCGGACAAGACGGTTTGTGGTTGTCTGGCAAGTTTGCGCAGAAAGCATATCCTGTTCTTAGAGTTATTGATGCTGTAAATGGACAACGGGGACGGTTTGATGGCTATTACATTGGAGAAGTTTATCCCGGATCCGTACATCCCTTGATATTAATTCCTCCTCAAGATGCGAAGGATTGCTTACGCGGCTAGTATTGATTCTCGAAAATCCTGTAATTCAAATTACATACCCATTCAATAACTTAGGCTATTCTGTCTTTAATGGAAGACGCAGAAAAAGAAAATAGCTATGGCAAAAGGCCTCTTTGGCAGTGGGTTGCTTTATATGTGGTAGTTGGAATAGTAGTTTATGGTCTTGTCTATTATTTTGTTCTAGCAAAAAAAGGCGGAGCAAATTATACTTCTTCAGCTCAAACTCCTCAGCCGACAGCAGCTGCGACTATGAATAAGCAAAAATTTTCCGATTCAAGCGATTATCAATATGGATATAAAATATTCCCTGGAGTCCTATCTAGTTCGGCCAAGGAGGCAATGGCAGGTTTTGCATTTACCACAAAAGCGATGCCAGATGGCTCAACTCAAATTACTTTAACTTCTCAAAACAAATTTTATAAAACCCAACAATATGTTGTGAAACCAGGCTATTCACTCTATTTTATTGAAAGAATGATGGGGGATGATGATTCGGAGAAGGATACTGACGCTAGGTATACGGACGACACGGCAATTTTGGTTGACCCCCAAGGCTACATAGCTCAATAAATATAAAAATATATGGTAGAAACTGGTTCGAAGCAATCACAATTTGAATTACTGCAGTTTGAGGGCAAGACACATAATGTAGACATCGAACAGCTTGCGGTAGCCAGATTAACAACGCTTAGTCAAATGCAGGAATTTTTTGATGAGTTTGTAGATTCACTGAATCAATCAGATGATCCTCGAATAAGAGAGAGATTTAAAGATCGTGCGAAGCAAAGGTTATTACAGGCTACGGAAGATCGGCCATATGGAGTATTTCTAAGATGGTCGACGTTTTTGAATCCACGTCCAGTTGCTTTAGGCTCAGAAATTTCTCCCGTGCAACCGGCAAGGCAACCTCGGCAAGGAAGAACATTAACTTAATCTCCTAAATTTGCTATTCTATATAGAGAGGCATTTTGAAATCATCACGTAAAATTAAAACTAAGACCAGGAGGAAAATTGTAAAAAAAAGCCAGCCAAAATCATTTGGCTTAATTTTTATTGTAGGCGTGATGGTGGTTATGGCATTTTTCGGCGGATATTTATACTACCGCTCGTATACAAATCCTAATCTGCATGAGGAAAAGCAGATGACTACTATCCCTAAAGATGTTTCAAGGGCGCTTACAACTAGGGCCAATCATAGGGTAATAAATGAGGAATATATAAGGATCCCAATTCTAATGTATCACTACGTAGAATACGTTCAGGATAAAAATGATACGACCAGAATAAAACTGACAACCTCTCCTTATACTTTAAAAGCGCAAATAGAAACCTTAAAATCTGCCGGCTATACTTTCATTACTCCGAGTGACTTGGCCAACGCGCTTGATGGAAAAGTGTTAGATTTTCCACAAAAACCAATCATTTTAAGCTTTGACGATGGCTATAGGGATTTATATACGGATGTTTTCCCAATTTTACAAGAAGAAAATGTAAAAGGAGTTGCTTATATTATTGTCAATTATCTAAATCGGCAGAACTTTCTTTTATCATCTCAATTGGAGGAGCTGGCAAAAAGTCCGCTGCTTGAAATAGGCGCACACACAATGAATCACGTCGGACTTAAAGGAGTAAAAAGAAATGCGGCTTGGAATGAGATAATCGAAAGCCGGAAATTTTTGCAAAAAATGTTAAATTTGCCGATTTATAGTTTTGCTTATCCATATGGTTCTTTTGATCAACAGGCGATAGATCTGGTAAATGCGGCAGGTTTTACCAATGCGGTTTCAACCATCCCCGGCATTAAAGACACGATTGATACTAAATACTATTTATATAGACTCCGTCCGGGTGGGAGAACCGGAATAGAACTTTTAACGTTTTTGGCGCAAGATAAATTTAAGCCATGGTAGTATAATATTTTTGTGGTTACCATACGGCCTGTCCGGTTAGATATTCCCAAGATCAAATTACTGCTTCTTGAAAACATAATTTCACTTGCTATCGCTTTTATTCTTTTGCTTGTTCTAATAATTTCGGTTTTTGTTCTGAATAGTAAAATTAATCAGCAAAATTCAGCTTCATCAAAACTCACAAATCAGTTAAGACAAACTGCGGTAAAGCTTAATAATTTACAAAATCAAGATCAGTATAAGATTAATTTGGGTTTAAAAGAAAACATTAAAAATATTCAAACTTCTTATAAGAGCTCTTTGGATCTATACCAAAGAATCTTGGATTTGAAAGCGCAGAAACAAGATACAAAAGATTTAGATAAGGAATTTGCGCAAAGCTTAAGTTATTTGTCTGATTTAAATTATGCATCCGCTTCTGCTAGTTTGAGCGCGTTAGCGATCAATATTAAAAAACAAGAAGATGCGTTGGCGGCCGCTGCGGCTACGGCACAAATCGCGCAAAATGTTACGCAGAGCAACACCCCGCCGGGAAGCGGATTCTCGGTTCAATCGGTAACTACAGATGAAGGAAGTTTTACAGTATATATAGTTGCCGCGGATTTAAATTCGACAAAAGTTATCGTTGATACAGCCTCGGATAGCGACTGTGGAAATAATTGTCCGGTAATGCCGCTTGCCGATTATGTTTCCAGATCCGGGGCATATGCAGGTATCAACGGCTCATTTTTCTGTCCTGCAGAATATCCAAGTTGTGCGGGAAAAACCGGCTCATTTGACCTTTTGGTAATGAATAAAAATAAACATTATTTTAATTCCGATAATAATGTTTACTCAACGAATCCGGCAGTAATTTTTTCCGGTAGTAGCGCTAGGTTTGTCGGGCAGGCGCTTGAGTGGGGAAGAGATACGGGAGTCGATGCGGTTTTATCCAATTATCCGCTTTTGGTATCGGGTGGAAATGTTGTTTATGGCGGCGGAGGTGACGCAAAGTTTGCCCAAGTTGGAGCAAGAGGATTTATCGCCAATAAAGGTAGCACGGTTTATATGGGTGATGTTCTAAATGCAACGATGCAACAGTCAGCCAAAGTCCTCAAGACTTTAGGTATGGATAACGCAATTAATTTGGACGAAGGCGGTTCAACTGCGCTTTGGGATGGTGGATATAAATTAGGACCGGGCCGTAATATTCCTAATGCCATTCTTTTTACGCATAAATAGTCTTGATAAGACTTATAGTTTCTGATAGAATATCCTTCTAATATGCCAGATGGTCCAAATAAAACTAGAAGTATTCCTTTATCTGTAGTAGGATTGCCTTCTCAAGAGGTAAAAAACCCTGCGGTAGTTTTTATTAATGCGCCGGAGCATCTTGCTTTTAGGCAAAATTTATATGATCAGGAGCCTTTTCTAGCCTTAACTTTGGATTTGCAAAAAATAACGGATTTAGCAGGATTAAGTTACCAAAATTTATCTCGGTACATACTTCCAAGAAGCCTACAAGCTGTATATAATCTCAGCTTACAAGATGGAGCCGCTACTATTACCCGAGAGGTAATAATTAATGGGGTAGTAAATAGGGCAATACGACGCCGTCCCATTTTAAGGGATATTCCAGATATTACTATAGAAAAAAGATCTGAAATCGTATCAACGATGACCAGAAAAATAACGGATTTTCTAAATGTATATCCATATGTTGCCGAATATGTTGCGCAAATGACACAACAAAATTTAGGCCCTGCCTATCGTCTGAATGGGGATACTTACATGCCAAATGAAGAAGCATATAGTCTGGATCCTGAAAGAACATATCCGAAATGGCTACAAGATAAAAGGCAAAAAGAAGGTAGGTGCTTGTCGTTAGAGGTTAGAAGCATTGTTTTTAATCCGGATAATCGTCATAGCTCAATTGTTAATAAATCAACAACTGGTCAGGCGCAAAGAAGATGGGCGGTCTATGTAACTTCAGGATTTGTGAGCAGAACTTAATAATTCTTTAGTGCTATACTTCAAGTGTGAATAAAGCATTCAAATTTAAAAATGACAAATATAAAAAGGCAAGGGGAGGGCGTTCAAAGCTCCTGGAAATAATTTGCGTCAATTGCCAAGCGCCGCTTTTTAAATACCAAAAAGACGGACCGGGAATCTTAAAAAGACTATATATAGATAGAATAGAAGAACTAAAAAATCAAGAACAAAAGCTTATTTGTCCAAAGTGTAAAGAGCATTTGGGTACACTTATTATCTACGAAAAAGAAAACCGCCCGGCCTACAGGTTATTTGCAGGCGCAATTACTAAGAGAATTGTTAAAATTCCTCAAGCAAACTAGAGCATGGTATAATCAAAACGTGAAAAAGGTTATTTTAATTGTTGTCATTTTTTTTATCGCAGTTGGCTTCCTCTTTTTTCTAAGCATGAATGAGAATACTTGGATTTGTTCAAATGGTAATTGGGTCAAACATGGACATCCAACCGCTTCAATGCCTACAAAACCGTGTACTCAAACAAGTAATCCGACTTCAGCGGTTAATCCAAACGCAAACATTATCTTGGAAAGTCCCAAAGCAGGCGATACTCCCGGATCGCAATTCGTAATAAAAGGTAAAGCCCGGGTTTTTGAAAATCAATTAAATTTTAGAATTCGTGACTCAAAAGGGCTGTCTTTAATAGAGGGAACAATGTCAGCTAAGTCTCCTAATGCTGATAAATTTGGCGCATTTGAAGCTACTGTTTCATCATTACCCGCAGGAAAAACAACCGTTGAAGTTTTTGATAAATCCGCCAAAGACGGTTCGGAAATAGATAAAGTAAGCATAGATATAACCGTAAAATAATGAAAAACGTACTAATTCTGCATGGAACTCAGGCTAGCTCAAAATCAAATTGGTTTTTGTGGCTTCGCGACGAGCTTGAAAAAAAGGGCTTCAAAACATGGCTTCCTGATTTACCGGGCTCTGATCTTCCGAGTCTTCAGTCAATCAGTAAGTTCATTCTGGCAAGTAAAGATTGGGAGTTTAATTCCGATTCTATTATAATAGGGCATTCTTCCGGCGCGATTGCGATTTTGGCAATTTTAAACGAGCTGTCATCGAACGTTGTTCTCGATAAATGCATTTTTGTCAGTTATTTTGAAAAAAATTCTTCAGGTGGAGAGTGGGAACCAAACGCCAAACTTTTTGATTATGATTTTGACTTTGCCAAGATCAAAACTAAGGCCAAAAAATTCATTATCATCCACTCCGACAATGATCCATACGCACCACTTACCGGTGCTAAAGTACTCGCTGAAAAATTAGGTGGAGAACTTATTGTAAAAAAAGATCAGGGACATTTCAATCTCGAAAAAGGCGAACAATACCACCAATTCCCGGAGTTATTAGAGTTAATTGAAGAATAATTTGACCTAATTTGCTATAATCCTCCTCTATGGCAGAAAATGCACCAAGAGTTTTATCAGAAGCAGAAGTAAGCAGTTTAATTCCTCATGAAAGGCCTTTCCGTTTTATTGATGGAGCTACTATTTTGGAGCCCGGCAAAAAAGCGATAGCGCCATTATCTGATATGACTCATCCAGACTTTGATTATTTAAAGGCACATTTTAAGGGTATGCAGATAATTCCAGGCGCAATATTGGTGGAGGCGATGGCGGAAGTATTGGGAGTTGCTGCAGCATCTAGTGGCGAAAATTCTGAAGGTAAAATGGGAGTTTTTAGAAGGATTAAAGATATTACTTTTAGGCTTCCCGTTAGGCCTACGGATTCTGTCACTTTGGAAGCAGAACTCACAGCTTTTAGACATGACGTGGGAATAGGGAAAGTAAGAGCGTTACTAGGAGAAAGAGTTGCGGTACAGGGAGTTATTAGTTTTGCGCTAGCAGATCGCGAACAACTCGTAGCCGCACTTCAATCTGGTGAAGAATAAAACCCGCATTGATATTTAATTTGTTTTTGTTATAATCGCCACATGGAAAGACAAGGTATTTATTATAAGGTTGAAGATGGAGTAACGGAAAGCATGACGGAAGAAGTTAGATGTGTTAGGGACATCGATGGTCTTAGGCAAATCGCCGCAAGATTTGCATTGGGAAAAGAATTGACTCCAATAGAATTAAGTCAGATAAATGATGTTCAAATCGCCGGCGGGGCAAGTATCGTTAGCCCTAGGTTAAATTATCAATTAGAAATAGTAGAACCGGGAACAACAGGGGAACATCGAATTGAAACTTTTGGAAGAACCGGCGAAAAACAAGCTTCATTTGAGCCTAAGCCCGGAGGAGATCATACATTTGTTATAACTTATAAAACCCCAATGCATAGTAATTCTTAAATCAAGTTTAGGAATAATCCGCTTCGGTTTGTGTTCCAGCCAATTCCTGCTACTATCTATATATGCCCAGAAAATCTCTTCAAAAACGCGTTCTACATCATCATTTAGATAAAAAGTTAAAGTTTAGGTTACGGCTTTACGTAATCATGTTACTCGTTATGTTGGGAATTGTTTTTTATGACACTTTTACAAAAACTCTACCTTTGGTATTTGCAGCCTTCGGAATTTTAGTAGGATTATTCGTAGGCATATTTAGCTCAAGAATGCAGCATCTATCATGGGATTATGACGCTAAAAAAATTGTCTCAAGGCTTGATATTGTCGGAATCATAATCTTAATTTGCTACATGGCTTTTACAATTGTTAAAAGCAAACTAATCGGGATTTTTGTGCAGGGGCCGGTTGTCGGAGCAGTGGGATTTTCGATCACAGCCGGAGTAATGGTTGGTAGAGTAATCGGAACACGCAACGCAATCATGGAAATCCTCAAAGAGCGGGAAATAATCTAGCCCCGAAAATCCTTATTGACAAGTAATAACATAATTGTATAATCCAATTATGGTTGAAGCAGCGGAAAAAAATCCAAGAGCAATAGTTGTAAAAGGAGCAATAATAAAATCAATACTTCCCGAAGAGGGATATGGTCCAAATGGCGATGATAATGCTGTACTTGCAGATATCCCTGGAGTAGCAGTAGAAGTTCAATTGGATGGAAAACTTGTTTGGAGAAAAGATGTTTACCCAGTTTTTATTGGGCCACAAACTTTATTTAATATTCCAAGACCCCGTTATGCTCAACGAATTGCATCTGCGGAAAGAAAAGCGCAAGGAATTGCTTCGAAATTAGGATGAGCGGGAAATAATCCAGCCCAGACCTATAGTTGACAATTGTGTAGTTTTTCTTTATAATTCGAAAACTATGGGAGTAGAATTTGATAAATTTGTAAAAGGACAGTTAAGAAAAACTCCAAAAAGCGATCCGCATAGATCGTTTTTGCTGCATGTTTTGGCTGAAAACAAAGAACACGAAAGAGCGATTCAAGCTGCTTCCAGAGAGGCAATGAAAGCAATGGGGCAACTTGATCCAAAAGCAGAGATTATTGTCAGGAGCAGGGCGATAGGTGATTTAATTAACGAAAGAATATTTGGTAATTTTGATGATAGTTCTAAGTTGTCGGATATGTTTCCAAAATCTGATGATTCACCTCGGTTTAATTCTGATTTAGCGCAATTTAATCCTCTCTGGCGTAAAGTTTGGCCCGAATTAAGGCCTGAACAAAAAGTTCAAGTTGCAACAAGTTTTGGTCATTTAATGGAATATGTTAAAAGTCATGGTCCAACATCCGATCTCCCAAGACCTTTATATGGAGTAATAGCCTACCAGACGTTAGGTGAGCTAAGAGCGCTTGATGAGCATACACTGTCATTAATACCAGGTCTTGGTACTGGTAACGCTGCCCTTGTTCACGCTGCTGTTAGAAAAAGAGAACCTCAAGCTCCTCACGCTTAATAAAGAGCGGGAAATAATCCAGCCCCGTTTGACTTCAATTTCAAATAAGAGTATAAAACAATCAGGCATACCGTATGGGTTTTATTATCAATTTTATTATTATCACCGTCTTTTTTCTAATTGGAGTTGGAATAACGAGTTTTACTTTATTACCAATTCTAATTGTCCTCGTGTTCGGAATACCAACTACTAAAAAATTAGAGAAAATGAAGTTATTAAAAGAGAAGAACGGAATTATTAAAGGTTATCTAGCTAGTTTATTAATATTGCCAATAATATTTTTAGTGACTATTCTCATAACGATCTCATTTTTCCCTAGTGGATTAGCTTGGTTTTTGATAGGTGGTGGCATGGTATTACTCTTAGGTATTGCACAAATAGGGAAGAGCGATGGTAATATCAGAGATTATATGGAGACAAATAAGCAGCATTTTCTGGATAACCCGAAAACAGTTTTTCATGCAATCATGCATTTGTAAATTGTAGATAAGGGTGGGAGATAAACCAGCCCCATGACAGCCAATTTAATTACATTTTAATTATAAGTAAATACTTATCGGATAATTATTACACGTCGTATAATCTAATTTAGATTACAAAATCAATCTAAACCTCCAGGTTCGAGTTAGCTTCAATTAGCACTTGACAAATTAGCAGTAAATCTGATAGACTGATAATGCAATATGGGGTTTTCAGACCCCTTACCACAGCACTAATCCTTTAGGCAGGATAATAGACCGCGATAAGAGAAAACCCACATTAATTGTAAAGGAGGTGAATGATTTTGAGATTTAACAAAGGAGATATTGGATACCATAAAGCAACGCATAAAAAGTGTGTTATTTCGAGTATTGCTTCAGATGGAAGAGTATTTGTTACAACAGAAGATGGGGAGAAAACAGTATATCAACCCGAAGAGTTATGGACAGAGAAAGAATGGGAGGATAAAAATAGGAATGATATCGCTGAGATTCCAGAATAACCACCCTTGACACTAAATTGAACCTATGGTAAGATCACATATACGTGAATGAATCCCAATTAACTTTGGGTGGATTTTATTTTATGATGACACTTAGAAAAATAACTTTTTTCGCCGCGTAAGCGGATTTTGTGCTCTTCTTGAAGTAAATTACCTCATTCACAGCTCTTTTAATAATTTGTGTCCAGCGATCCCGAAACATTGGGGCCGTTAGTTCACCCGGTAGAACACTTCATTTGCAATGAAGAGGTAGGCGGTTCGAGTCCGCCACGGTCCACCGAGTTAGCGAAATGGTAGGGATTTTGGATCAAATCAACTCGTTGTTTAGGAAGTAGCGCTTGTCACATGAGTGACCGCTACTTCCTAAATATTAATGAGTTGGCTCTTTAACAAGTGAGGAGAAGATTAATAATCTACTCATAATGTCGATAATGGATGCCTAGGAGGCTTTGACCGAGGAAGGACGCATACGGCGGCGATACTCGTTGGGGA
>Ga0182027_10010713_pt1 | contig 13008 bp, 9 predicted proteins | sample 712E1DmetaG_FD_121300 | JGI IMG/M metagenome (GOLD analysis project Ga0182027, IMG submission 121300) | Permafrost microbial communities from Stordalen Mire, Sweden - 712E1D metaG (Illumina Assembly) | ecosystem: Environmental > Terrestrial > Soil > Wetlands > Permafrost | place: Sweden...
CCTGGGCGGAGGCGTGCTTGGGCAGGCGGGTCTGGGTGCCATAGGAGCGGCGATCCAGTACACCGCTGGAGCCCAGGTAGACCACTCGTTCACTTGGCACGGACTCGAGGTGGCGGCCGCAGCCGGGGCCATCACCAGCGCGGTGTTTGAGGGCCTCGACCTTGAACCCACCCGACTGGGCCGCCCGCCGGAGAGCGTACACCTGACCCCGGCCAGCACGGTGTACGGCCTGAAGGAGGGCGCTCTCACGGCCGGCGAAGACCTCTCGGAATCCGCATTGGAGAAGGCGGGGGAGGGTAAGCCCGGCCAGTCCACGCGGAAATAGTACTTCTGTGAGAGTAGAATATACCTTCACATCCCATGCAACGGATCGGTCCGTACGAGGTGCAGGAAGAGATCGGGCGCGGCGGCATGGGCGTGGTCTATCGTGCCATTGACCCCTACATTGGCCGATCAGTAGCCGTTAAGGTCATCCGCCTGGGTGATATCAGCGATCCAGAGGAGCAGGAGCAGCTTCGCGGCCTCCCCCCACACATCCTCACTGATGGTCTATGTTTGGCGTGACAGACCGTCTGAGAATAAACATCTGACTGTCTGCATTCGCCATCGCACCGAATAGGCTTTTCAAATACCCATAGTTCTCAGCGGGCACGCGCGCACCTCCGGGTTGCGAGATGACGAAGCGGCGAGTATACATGAGCTTGTTGCGGCTTTGAATGGTCGCATGCACTTGGTACTCTCCCAAAGTACCGAGACGAATGGCGGCCGGGACCCGCGGCACCTCGAACTCGAAGTCCGATGGGATCTCAATGGTCACCTCATCATCTTCCGTCTCGGCGTAAGGGAAATAGACTGGGTTCTTGCGCGTCGTTGCCGTGAAGACCGCCTTGGCGTTCTGGCGGAACACATCCGGCACGAAGAGTATTCGTCTGCCAGCTCGCTGTGCATAAGCAGCCACACGAACGTGACATCGGTACACCAGCGGCTTCTCTGAATCACCAGCGTTTTCGATACTGACATCCGAGACCTCGGCCGTACTTAACATTGCCGCAATCTCTCTCTTGAAAGCTTCCTGGCGCTGGGCGTCAGACTGGCCAAGGAGACCCAGTCTGCGCGAAACGGCGCGGTGCCCCTTGCAGTGCTTTTCCAGATTCCCCTCGATCGAACCGTCTTCCTTCAGTTCCAGAGAGGCGCGGAGTCGTTCTAGGTTCTGGTCGGCGTTTGATGTAGGCATACTCAAGAACATCGGCTCCCTTGGGTCGCAAAGCAAAGCGGGAAGACCTTCGCGCTCCGCAGTAATCAGGTCATGGGGACCGAAGATCGACGCTGGGTCATAAAACCTCCATCCGCTATCGAACTTCACCGCAATAGCTGCATGCCGCAAAAAATACCCATTTCTAAAACTGACGTCGAACGACGGCTGGTTGCGATCGGCCATCAGAGCCCATCGCACATCGTACCCCTCGGCGGAAGCGAGCGCCGCGAACAGAAGCCAGATGTCGTCGGGGGTCCCGATGCCATGAGCCAGCGTATCCGCAGATGATAGATTCTTCTTAGCCCTTCCGCGCTCCTCCGCGCTTATCTGATCGGTGTCGATGTTACGAATGCGTGACTGGCAATAATCATACAAAACACTCACTTTCCCTTCGGGCGACCTGTCATTCGCCGTCAGGCGGTCTGCTATCGCACGTACATCTTTGTCAGCTTTCATGAGGGGATTGACCCGACTATAAACCGATTTCCGGTAATTATCCCAGAACTTCGACGGCTCCTCCTCCCGACTGCCCGGAGCAAAGTAGATCAACGACCAGGCGCGGACTTGATCGGCGGGAGGCATCCATGGCTCGCGCCGAAGCGCGGGGACGTTGCTGAGGCTGGCCAGATAAACTCCATGGGCCAAATACTCGCCGGTGGGTGAACAATTGAAAGCCGCAACGTGCATAGTGGTATTGGGCCTAGCGGACGGCCTGATCCAATAGCGCACAATCTGTGCCGGGACATTGTCAAGTTGAAAGTCGAGACGCATACCGGACCAGAAGACGTGTGTTTCTGTCCAGCGATATTCAATAATTGAGCCCGCTTCGACATTTGGAATCACAAACACCGTATTCCTGATCTGTTGGTGTCCGATTCTGTCGACCGTCTCGCGGATGGCGTTTTGGCCCAATTCAAGGGAGCTGCCGTCCGGGTGAACTGTTCGGGCTGCGATGTGCGAGATGTCTGTACCGTTCGTGTGTGGAATGGTGACTGTGCTCCAGAAATCCCGGCCCCGTGTGTTAAACACCTTTATCCGGCGATAGTGTGAAAGAGTGAAGCCCTCTACCTGGACGTCCCAGAAGATCACTTCCGAGTCGGAATCGGCCTCAACCTTAGGCGTTTTCTGCGCGAGTTCGGCAGGGTCGATTGGCCTCCATTCGGCAGCAAAGGTGCTTGCGAACGCGAGCAGGAATGGGATCCAACGTGTTGGTGGCATGTCGCCGAGGGCCTCGGCCAGAGGATACTCTAAAATCGGCGACAATTGCAAGGCTGTTGTTGGGCTGTTGTTGGGAATGCGACTGGCTGGTGCTGCGACCCGTGCGGTCCCGTGACGGGACCGTGCAACACGCCGCCGGTAGGTGGACGAGAGGAGGTCACGGTTCTCGGGTGTTTTGCGGCGGGGGAGATTTCGGTGAGTCCAGGTCGCGTGTTGCGCAGGTGGATCGAGCTGCAGCGAACGGAGTCTGAGCGCCGGCTTGGCGCGCGGGTTGTCGCACAGGTGGGCGGCCGCAGGGAGTGGGGCAATCGCAGCCGGTCTCGGGTTGCTGGGCGGAAAAGTGCTCGCGCAGGCTGGTTTGGGTGCAACGTGATCGGTGATCGAGCACACTGCCGGAGCCCTCGCAGACCACTCGTTCACGTGGCGTGGACTGGAGGTGTCTGCCCCAGCCGGGGCCTTCACCGGAGCGGTGCACGGCCTGAAGGAGCGGGCTAGACTGGGTCCTGTACCGAGCTGCGGAGTACTACCCGAATCCGAAATAGTACTTCTGTGAGTGCTCGGGATCGAACGGCTGGGCTTTTCGAGAGTAGAATATACCTTCACATCCCATGCAACGGATCGGTCCGTACGAGGTACAGGAGGAGATCGGGCGCGGCGGCATGGGCGTGGTTTATCGTGCCGTCGACCCCTACATCGGCCGATCAGTAGCCGTTAAGGTCATCCGCCTGGGTGATATCAGCGATCCAGAGGAGCAGGAGCAGCTTCGCGGCCGTCTGTTCCGCGAGGCGCGCGCCGCGGGCATTCTCAAGCACGGCGGCATCGTCACCATCCACTACGTGGGCGAAGAGCAGGGGGTGGCGTTCATCGCCATGGAGTACGTCAGCGGCCCCACGCTCGAAAAGTTGTTGCTGGCCGAAATCCCTTTGGACAAAGAGCGAATCCGGCAGATTTTGCGGGAAACCGCGGCCGCCCTGGACTACGCGCACAGGAAAGGCATCATCCATCGCGACGTCAAGCCGGCCAACATTATGCTCGAAGAGGAAGAAACGGTGAAAATCTGCGACTTTGGCATTGCCAAGGGTTTCACCGGCTTGTCCTCGATGACGCAGACGGGAATGGCGATTGGCACGCCATACTATATGCCTCCCGAGCAGATACAAGGCAAGGTGGTGGACGCCCACGCGGACCAGTATGCGCTGGCGGTGATTGCCTTCCAGATGCTGACGGGACAGCGCCCGTTCCAGGCGGACTCTATCCAGACTCTGTTCTACCGGATCATGGTGGAACCGCCGGAGGCGGCGCACAAGCTGAATCCGAGCTTGCCGGAGGCGGTGGCCGAGGTGTTCGATAGGGCACTGGCCAAGGAACCCAGCAACCGATATGCAACTTGTCGGGAGTTCGTGGCGACGTTGCTGAACACCTGCGACACTCGTCCGGATTGGAGTCCGCTGCCTCGCAGGGGGCTCGCCGGCTCGGGATCGACCCCGGGCCGGAGTTCGAAGCCGATAGCGCCAGTTGTCGCACCGGCACCGGTGCCGACGCCAGTGGCCACGCCGCCACGGCCCGTCGAACCTGCCCCCGCACTTCCCGCGGAGGGATGGACGGCGCCGCAGGCTGAGCCGGGAAAGGAGCATTTTACTCCGGTCCTACCGGACCAGGGCCCTCCACCTAAGCCTGCTGAAGAGCGCTGCAGAAACTGTGGAGGGGCGGTGCAGCCAGGAGTGGAACTTTGCGCCTTCTGCGCCAGTTTTGCGGCCACCGTACCACCACTGTCCGGGCTGGAGGAACTGCACGCGCAGGAGCCGCGAGCGCCTTACTCCGTTGAGCCGACCGCCGCCGAGGTCGCGGGGTCAACTGCCGGCGACCAAGACGACGCGGCAGGAGTGGGTTTCACAACGGCGTTCGCGGATGTCCTGAGAGTGGAGACGCCTCCGCCCGCCTCGGTCTCGCCGGAACAGGAGAAACCGAGTGAGGAGGACAAGGCTCCCGCAGGATTCACCGAGGCGTTCGCGGATGTCCTGGCAGCGGAGGCGCCTTCGCCCGGCGGGGTCGCGGCAGAAGAGGAGAAATCGAGTGAGGAAACGGACGCTCGCTCCCAGGCGCCAGCGGAGCCTGCCGTCACTCCAGGCCCCGCTCTGGACAGAGGAACGCCCGCAGGCCCGGACATGTGGTCGGAGCCGTTGGACTGGGGCTCGCCAAGCGGAACGACACCGGCGGGCGTAGCTCCGCCGAGTCCCGAGATGCCGGAAGCGAGTTCGCAGCGGACCCCACCGGAGCAGCCAGGGGGCGAAGTGCCGGAACAGACGGCAGAGGCGGAGGCCCAGCAGAAGCCTGCCGGAGGTGCTCGGTCCGCTGAGCCCGGTGCGCCGACGCTCCCGGGCCAGCCCGCTCAATACGAGGAACCCGGCGCGGTCGTGAGTGGGTTCAAGCTCAGGCTACCAGTGCCGCCGAAGAAGTTCTACATCGCAGGGGGTGCCGCCCTGCTCACGCTCGTCGTCGCCATCGGCATATCCACAGGCACGCGGCGCAAACCCAGGCCGCCGCTCATTCTCAGGCCACAAAAGGGCGAGCTCTCCTTTAAGGCAGCTGACCAAGCGGGGTTTTCGCCTCGCTCTCCGGCGAGTCCTGTCGAAATCACGAAGGTGGGCGGCATCGGAGCCCGTTCTGGTCAGGAAATGCCTTCAGCAGGTAAGCCTCAATCTGCCACCACAATCGAAAAGCCGGCAACGGAACCGCTAAGAAGCCAATCGCGAACTAATGAGCCGAAAGTTCTTCCTCCGGCCGAGGACCCCGAATCGGCGGCCTGGCATCAGCTCGACATGTCGCGAGATCCGGCTTCGCTTCGGCGGTTCCTTGACAGATTTCCCACAGGGGCTCACCACGCGGCTGCGCAACAACGCCTCGACGAGGTGGAATGGGAATCCATCGACCAACAGGATCCCAGCGCCCTTGAGGAGTTTGCCCGAAGGTACCCCCAGAACCCGCACGTCTCGTACGCAATCACAGAAGCGGCCCGAATCTCGCGATCACGGGAAACTGCCCAAGTCCGAGAACAAGTAAGGCGAACGCTCGCAGCCCTCTCCGAGGCGATTGGGCAGAGGGACGAAACACAGTTGCGCGCGATTTGGCCAACCATCCCAGCTCGAACGCTGGATGATTGGAAGTCGGCGTTCAAGAACGGCCGTTCAATCGAAATGCAGTTACGACCGAGAGGGGAGCCAGACATCTCCGGCTCCACTGCACGGGTGGATTGCGACAGCACAACACGCAAGGTCTACTCCGAGAGCACCCAAGTGTACACCACTGCGGCAATCATGCACGTCACTTTACACAAGCAAGGGAACAACTGGGTGATCGAATCGATGCGTTAAGGCTATTCGTGGACGAGCACCACTAGCGACTGTTCCTCATTGAGAATCTTCTCGAAGAACTCCCGAACTGCCGCATACTGATCGATTGGTATTAAAGCAGCCCGGAACTCGATCGAGCGTGAACAGCGCAGTTCTCCACTGCCCAACTCGCACTTCGCCGAGTAGTGTCCGAACGGCGAATCGAGTTGCAGCGGATCTGGAAGTTCATCCAACTTGAAACCAGGTGGAAGCGTTATGCGTACGTTCTCTCGAAACACTTCTGCATTTAACAACACCGGATTGCTCCGCGTAGGATTGATGAGGAAAATGGAGTCACGTCGCCCTAGGACTACAGGCCTGAGAACCATTAGGCGACCTCCTTTCATTTGCCCATAACCTAATGCGTTAATCCCAAAGGTAAGGACGAAACGGCTCGGATATGATGACACTTTCGGATCGATACGCGAGACCTCCCCAACTAGAGACCGAGCGACCCAGGCCTCAATCATCTTCTCGAAGTCGAGTCGAGTCTGTCTGTCAAGATGACGTTTGAGCGCCACCGCCGATTGTCCGTGTGACACCTCCTGAATCGTCCCGGTCAACGTTCCCGTCCCGCTCAATGAGGCGCGGATGTCGCTTTCTACCAGGTTTGCTTCGGGAACCGTCATGGGAACCCGCACCAGGGCGCTCTTGTCACCCCCGGCTACGAGAGCCAGGCCGCCTTGCTCGACAATCGGCAGCTCGCCGGGCGGAGTCTCTCCGTCCGTGGGATCCACGATCAGAAGGCGCCCAAGAGTAGGATGATCGGTTACTGCCTCTGCCCTTATCTCGCTCGAAACCTTAACCGCCACGACGACATGATTGAATTGCTGGGGAGATGGCCATTGCTCGCGAACATAATTGCGGTCCGTCGAGTTCAGGAAGGCCGGATATGACGCGATCCCGGCAGCCTTCAACATGGCTCTCATCAGCGCAGCTTTGTCTTTGCAGTCTCCATAATCGTTCCTAAAGACATCCCCTGCCGAATGGGGCCGGTACCCGCCCCCGCGCCCGACGCCAGTCTGTATGGAAACGTACTTCATGTACCTGACGAAATATCCGATTGCCTGGATTCTCTGAAACTCAGAGTGGGCATTGGCGAGGAGTTCGCGCACCTTCGTTGAAATCGCATCATCTGGCCCGGACGGTGGCTCATTCAGGGCGAACAGCCATTTCGACACGTCCGCCCAAGTGCTGAAACCGATTGCGGCCGGCAGCCTGGCGCCGTCAGCCGGATGGTAAGTGATGGCGATCCGAGGCACAAGTGAATCGAGTCCTGGGCTCGCGGGTTCAGGCTCAATGTAGGAAAGATTACGGATTTCCCATGTGTACGTCGTTCCGTCCACAATTGCATTTAGGGCAGGGTAATTGAAGCTTGCCATGTCCGCGCGCCATCCTGCGGGCAACGTAAGCACGTAGCGTGACAGAAGACACGGCAACCGCCGTTGGAAGTACCATTCGAACTGGGCGAATAAAGGCATTTCTTCGATGACGGACTCGTAGCCGAATACCGAGCCGGGATCCACCTTGCGGGTTCCATCGAGGCCGTGTACTCGAATATCGCTGTAAAGTTCGTTTTGGCGATAGGCGCGGTCGTATTCCTCTTCTTTGTTCAGCTTCAGTGCTTGGCCGGAAGGTGCAATGATCCATCCACGCATCGCTCGAACGGTACTACTGCCAGCCATGTACACCTCAGCCGCACGTGCTTCCGACCTGCCATCAAGGGAAAGGATTCTTAACGCCTTGCGGACCGATGTCGTGACCTTCCCGGAATCATTCACGGCCACCCTGGTTTCATTGAACAGTACAACGGCGGGTACCTTAGCATCGTATGGAGGCAATTGCCGAGTGGCAACCTCCGTAAGCCATCTGGGGGGTGCTTCGGCTGCCTTGAGCAAGCCCAAAGCCGCACCGAAAACCAGGCAGAACTCGACGATCCGGATTGAGCGCATCTTTCTAGTCCCCGCACATCCTCACTGATGGTCTGCGCTTGGCGTCACAGACCGTGTGATAGTGAACATCTGACTGTCTGCATTCGCTATTGCCCCGAATACGCTCTTCAAAGCCGCATAGCTCTCAGCGGGCACAACTGCACCTCCAGGCTGCGAGATGACAAATCGACGCGTATACACCAGCTTCTTTCGGCTTTGAATGGTCGCACGCACTTCGTACTCTCCCAAGGAACCGAGACGAATTGCGGCCGGGACCCGCGGCGCCTCGAAGTCGAAGTCGGACGGGATCTCAATGGTCACCTCATCATCTTGCGTTTCGGCGTAAGGGAAGTAGACGGGGTTCTTGCGTGTTGTCGCCGTGAAGACCGGCTTGGCGTTCTGACGGAAGACATCTGGCACGAAGAATACTCGTTTGCCAGCCCTCTGTGCATAAGCAGGCAAACGCACGTGACATCGGTAGGTCAGCGGCTTCTCTGGATCACCAGCGTTCTCGATACTGACATCTGAGACCTCGGCCGTGCTCAACACTGTTGCAATCTCTCGCTTGAAAGCCTCCTGGCGCTGGACGTCAGACTGAGCAAGAAGACCCCGTTTGCGCCAGCCGGAATTGTGTCCCGTGTATTCCTCTTCCAGACGTCCCTCGATCGAGCCGTCTTCACTGAGGCGCAAAGAGCCCCGGAATCGCGCAACAGTCTGTTTGGCGCTTGAGGTCGGCACATTCACAAACATCGGCTCCCTTGGATCGCAAAATAGGGCGGGCACGCCTTCGAGCCCCTGGTCGATCATGTCATGAGGAAGGAAGGGGACGGCGAAGTCGTAAAACCTCCATCCGCCTTCGAGCTTCACTGCAACAGCTCCGTGACGCAGAAAATACGGATCTGTCAAATTAACGTCGAACAGGGGCCCATTGCGGTCCGCCATCAGCACATACCGGGCATCGTACCCTTCGGCGGAAGCGAGCGCCGCGAACAAAAAGGTGATGTCGCGCCAGGTTCCCATCCCCTGAGCCAGGGTATCCGCGGGTGATTTATTCTTTTGGGCCTCTGCACGCTCCTGGGCAGAGACCTCGCCGGTCTCGGTGTTGCGAATGCGTGAACGGCAAAAATCTGCCAAAGCGTTCAGCTTCCCCTCAAGAGACTTGTCATTCGCCACAACGCCGTCGGCCGACGTTCGCAGAAGTCTGTCAGCTTTCATGCCCGATTTAGCCCAAGTGTAAAGTCTCTTGCGGTAATCATCCCAGAATGGCAGCGGTTGTTGACGGTTACTTGGGGCATAGTAGATTAGCGCCCACGCGCGGACCTGGTCCTCGGGAGGCATTCGTGGTTCGCGGTGAAACGCCGAGACATTGCCGAGGGTCATCAGATAAGCGCCATCGGCCAAATGCTCCTCAGTTGGAGAACAGTGAAAATCCGCCCGGTGCATGGTCCAAGCAAAATTAGACGCGGAGTATGGCTTGACCCAATAGCGCACAATTCGTATGGGGACATTGTCGAGCTGAAAGTCGAGACGTATATTGTGTGCAAATGTACCTTCGCGGGATTCTGTCCAGTGATAGTCGATAAGCGAGCCGGCTTCGACACTCGGCATCGCAAACAGTATACTCCTGTTCTGTTTGTTTCCTATCCTGTTGACAGTTTCTCGAATGGAGTGCTGATCCAAGTCGACGGAGGTGCCGTCCGGGTGAACGGTTCGAGCTGCGATTTCAGAGATGTACGTTCCGTTCGGGTATGGGATGGTGACTGTGCTCCAGAAGTTTCGTCCCCGTGTGTTAAACACCTTTATCCGGCGATAGTGTAAGAGAACGGTTTCCGGATGGTTCATCCGCGTTTGTCCGTCCTTAATGTGGACGTCCCAGAAGATCACTTCGGAGTCGGCGTCGGCTTCAACCGTGGGAGTCTTTTGTGCCAGTTCGGCAGGGTCGATTGGCCTCCATTCGGCAGCGAAGGCGCTTGCGAAGGCGAGGAGTAATGGGATCGAACGTGTTGGTGGCATGCCGTCGAGGACCTCGGCAAGAGGATACTCTAAAAGCGCCGAGAATTGCAAGTATTTTGTTGGGAATGCGACTGGCTGGTGCTGCGACTTGAGAAAACCGTGGCGGAGCCGCACGACACGCTGCCGGTGCGTGCGGGGGAGGCTGCGGCGAGTGCGGGTCGTGTGCTGGGCAGGCGGATCGAGCTGCAGCGAACGGAGTCTGAGCGCCGGCTTGGCGCGCGGGTTGTCGCACAGGTGGGCGGGCGCAGGGAGTGGGGCAATCGCAGCCGGACTCGGGTTGCTGGGCGGAGACCTGCTTGCGCAGGCTGGCCTGGGTGCGATGGGGGCGACGATCCAGTACACCGCCGCAACCCTCGGGGGCCACTCGTTCACGTGGCACGGACTCGAGGTGTCTGCCGCAGCCAGGGCCATCACCGGCGCGGTGTTTGAGAGCCTCGACCTTGAACCCACCCGGCTGGGCCGCCCGCTGGAGAGCGTACGGCTCACCCAGGCCGGAGTGGTGTACGGCCTGAAGGAGGGCGCTCTCACGGCCGGCGAAGACCTCTCGCAATCCGCACTGGAGAAGGCGGGGGAGGGTAAGCCAGGCCAATCGAAGCCGAAGTAGTACTTCCAGCGTCGAAGCTCAGCCTCATCAAGAGTAGAATGTTTTCTTCCAGTACATGCAACGCATCGACCCATACGAGGTACAGGAAGAGATCGGGCACGGCGGCATGCGCGTTATCGACCATACCATTGACCCGATCATAGTTCGGACTGTGGGGCTGAAGCTGATCAACATGCCTGCGGGCGAAGGCGGGCAGAACCAGGAGTTCTTCCGGGATCGGCTCTGTCGGGGAAGGGGCAGGATAAGCGGACTTGGTTTCTTGGGGGTGACCGTAGGATTCTCCGCCGAACGGAACGTGGCGTATGCACATTAAGAACAGGGTGGTTCTGGCTTTGGTCTTGCTGGCGGCGGCGAGCGGGCAGGTGCCCTGCCCGACCGGGCCTCTGAGTGAGGAACAGGTAACGACGCTGGTAACGGGCAAGGTGGCGGAGGGGCGGGTGCGGCAGTTCATAACGTCGTGCGGGTTGAAGTTTGTCGCTGATGAGGGGGTGGTGAGGCGGCTGAAGGCGGCGGGAGCGACGGCGGCGGTGCTGGAGGCGCTACGCGCCGCCAAACAGCCGGAGGCCCGGCGCCAGCGGGAACTGGTGGAAGGCCGGTCCCCGCGCGCGCCAACCGCAATCGGTGATGTGCGGAAGGAAGCGCAGCAAGCAGTTCCTATCCGGCTGGAATTGCGCGCGCGATCGCCCGCCTGGGTGCGTGTCGCCGTGGACGGCAAGTTCTCCTTCAGCGGCGTGCTGCAGCCCGGCGAGACCCGCAATGTGGAAGCCACCCGGCTAGTGCAACTGCGGGTCGGCGACGCCGCCGCTCTTGAGGTCTTCTGGAACGGTCAGCCAGTAGCGGCGCTCGGCCCAAAGGGGCAATTGCGGAACATAGAATTCACGCCCGAAGGCTTCAATATCCTTGCCCCTCAACTTCCAACGCCCGAGCCTCCCGCCGACCTGCCCTGAGCCGTTCCCGTTTCTCCTCCCGGTTCAGGAACAGCAGTTCCACGCGCCGCCGGCGTTTGATCCCGTCGCCTATTCTGCGCCAGAATTTGCGGAGGTAAGCCACCGCCGAGATCATCGCCACGCCCATCACGCCCCACATCCACCGCATCGCCCACCGTCCCAAGACCTTGAGTGCAGCTTCAGGACGAGCAGAGATGGGCAGGGGGGCGGTGTATGCGGGAGGCGCGGGTTCCTTGATGGTTTCCCCCTTCTTCGGGTCGTGTGGCGGACCGCGGAGTACTCCTCGAGCCCGAAATAGTACTTCTTGGTATGCTCGGGGATCGAACGGCGGGGCTCTTCGAGAGTAGAATATACCTTCACATCCCATGCAACGGATCGGTCCGTACGAAGTGCAGGAAGAGATAGGGCGCGGCGGCATGGGCGTGGTCTATCGTGCCGTCGACCCCTACATCGGCCGATCGGTAGCCGTTAAGGTCATCCGCCTGGGTGACATCAGCGATCCAGAGGAGCAGGAGCAACTCCGCGGCCGTCTCTTCCGCGAGGCGCGCGCCGCGGGCATTCTCAAGCACGGCGGCATCGTCACCATCCACCACGTAGGCGAAGAACAGGGGGTGGCTTTCATCGCCATGGAGTACGTCAGCGGCCCCACGCTCGAGAAGTTATTGCTGGCCGATACCCCTTTGGACAAAGAGCGAATCCGGCAGATTTTGCGGGAAACCGCGGCCGCCCTGGACTACGCGCACAGGAAAGGCATCATCCATCGCGACGTCAAGCCGGCCAACATCATGCTCGAAGAGGAAGAAACGGTGAAAATCTGCGACTTCGGCATCGCCAAGGGTTTCACCGGCTTGTCCTCGATGACGCAGACGGGAATGGCGATCGGCACGCCATACTACATGCCGCCCGAGCAGATACAAGGCAAGGTGGTGGACGCCCACGCGGACCAATACGCGCTGGGGGTGATTGCCTTCCAGATGCTGACGGGACAGCGCCCGTTTCAGGCGGACTCTATCCAGACTCTGTTTTACCGGATCATGGTGGAGCCGCCGGAGGCGGCGCACAAGCTGAATCCGAGCTTGCCGGCGGCGGTGGCCGAGGTGTTCGACAAGGCACTGGCCAAGGAACCCGGCAACCGATATGCAACTTGCCGGGAGTTCGTGGCGACGTTGCTGAACACCTGCGACACTCGTCCGGATTGGAGCCCGCTGCCTCGCAGGGGGCTCGCCGGCTCGGGTTCGACCCCAGGCCGGAGTTCGAAGCCGATAGCACCGGTCGTCGCGTTGGCGCCGGTGCCGACGCCGCCGCAGCCCGTCGAAGCCGCCCGCGCACTTCCCGCGGGGGGAGGGGAGGCGCCCCGGGCCAAGGCAGGAAGGGAGATGCGGGCTTTCCATTCGACTCCGGTCCAACTGGGACAGGCTCCTCCACCCAAGCCCGCTGAAGAGCGCTGCAGAAACTGTGGAGGAGCGGTGCAGCCAGGAGTGGAACTCTGCTCCTTCTGTGGCAGTTTTGCGGCAACCGTGCCACCACTGTCCGGGCTGGAGGAGTTGCACGCGGAGGAGCCGCGAGCGGCTTACTCCGTTGAGCCGGCCGCCACCGAAGTCGCGGGGTCAACTGGCGGCGACCAAGACGACGCGGCTGCAGTGGGTTTCAC
>Ga0182027_10010714_pt1 | contig 13007 bp, 18 predicted proteins | sample 712E1DmetaG_FD_121300 | JGI IMG/M metagenome (GOLD analysis project Ga0182027, IMG submission 121300) | Permafrost microbial communities from Stordalen Mire, Sweden - 712E1D metaG (Illumina Assembly) | ecosystem: Environmental > Terrestrial > Soil > Wetlands > Permafrost | place: Sweden...
TAAAAAACGAAAGATTTAAATACCATTATGGAGTAACAACATTATGGAACAATATATTCAAGTTGAAGGAAAAAGAATTCCACAATCAGAGTTTTATAAAAAATTAGCAGAACAGCAAATAAAGAATTTTGCCTATGACTCACAATTAAGTTTGTTTCCAGAACCAGCAGTAGAAAACGCGAGAAAGCAGGTAAAAGAACAGTTGGATTCAGGGAAATCAATTGATGTTGTAGTTATACAAAAATAATTCTATCATTTATTATTTTCTATTAATAGATAAATTTAAATTAAAATATAGATTCCCCTTATCGGAGGAATTGTAAGAATTGCGACCAATCTGATAAAGTATCAGTCGAAGAATTTAATTTTTAGAAAATGATGTTAAGTTACTTTTTTACTATCACAAACAATTTGGTATAATTAAGCTCTTTTTTTGGTTTGGATTTTCGTTCGTATTTTTTAACAATAGAGAACCCTGATTCGATAAGTAAATGCTTAATCTCATCAAAAGAGTTTATGTTCAAGAATAATTTCTCATCTGGGTTAAATGGTTCATCAATAAAAATTTCATCCGATTTGCCTCCCTGTAATGCAATGTAAATGCAACCATCTTTTTTTAAAAAGCTGTAAAACTTTTTCAAAAGTGCAGGAACATCTTTTTTTGGGATATGAATTATAGAGCATGATGCTAAAATTCCTCCAAATGAATTTTTATGAAAATTTAGTTCTCTAATATCTTGCTGTCTAAAATCAATTTTTGGAAATTTTTGTTTAGCCAATTGCAGCATTTCTTTTGATAAATCTACTCCTATAACCTTAAAACCTTTAGAGAACATATAATTAGAATCAATTCCTACTCCACTACCTGCATCAAGAACATATGTATTTTTTGGGAGTAGAGTTAAAAACTCATCAATATGTTCAGAAGGCTTTGAAAATTCTTTTGCATAGGATTTGGCAATTTTATCATAAACTAAACTTGCTTGTCTTGATTTATTGACCATAATATAAAAGAGAGGGCCTAATATTTAAATATTTACAAATGCCAATCTTCGAATAACAATAAATTTAAATAAAAACTTATATTTCTATGTATTGGAGGATGTAAAGAATTAGCGTTAACAAATCAGCTTTACCCTCTCTTGATATAAACTAATTAGAAGCTTTCTCAAAATAATAAACTATAAAAACATATCCAATCACCTAAGTCTATGGCTAACTCAAAAGATATCATAACAAAATTGCTTTTATCAGCAGATGTACGTATTGGTGGTTCAAGACCTCAAGATATTAGGATTCATGACGAAAGATTATATTCTAGAGTGCTTTCTGGAGGATCATTAGCATTAGGAGAATCTTATATGGATGGGTGGTGGGATGCTAATTCTCTTGATATATTCTTCTATAACATCTTAAAGGCAGGACTCGATGTAAAAGTAGTTGGTCTAAAAAACATAATCTTTCCATACTTAAAAGCAAAACTCCTCAACAGACAGAAAACTCATGCGCATCATATCGGTGAATGGCATTACGATATTGGCAATGATTTATATTCTGCGATGCTTGATAACAACATGCAGTATAGCTGTGCGTATTGGAAAACAGCTAAAAATCTTAATCAAGCCCAAGAAGATAAGATGGACCTTATCTGCAGAAAACTTCAATTAAAAAAAGGAGAAACTCTTTTAGATATTGGCTGCGGTTGGGGAGGATTATTGAAATATGCTGCAAAAAAATATGGGATTAAAGGAGTAGGAATTACTGTTTCAAAAAATCAAGCAGCTCTAGCTCAACAAAATTGCAAAGGTCTGCCTATCGAAATAAAAATTGAAGATTATAGGAAACTGTCGAAGCAATTTGATAAAATTGTTTCTGTCGGAATGATTGAGCACGTAGGATTTAAGAATTATAAAGAATATATGAATGTAGTACATCGATGCCTAAAAGATAATGGAATATTTCTTTTACATACTATTGGAAGCAATGAAACAACTAGGAGCATAGGAGACCTATGGACTGATAAATATATCTTTCCGGATGGAAAACTTCCTTCAATTTTGCAATTGACAGAAGCTTCAGAAAAATTATTTGTAATGGAAGACTGGCATAACTTCGGAGCTTATTATGATAAGACGTTGATGGCTTGGAGAGAAAATTTTATTAAAGCCTGGCCTAGACTCAAAGATAAATATGATGAAAGATTTTATCGCATGTGGATATATTACTTATCAAGTTGTGCAGGAAGCTTCAGAAATAGGCAAATCCAATTATGGCAGATAGTCTATACAAAAAAAGGTCTTCCAGGCGGATATGAGAGAAAAGGTTGAACCAAAATCACCCATACAATCTCTTCATCTCTTGTCCTTGTTCTAACAAAGATTTATACGGCACAAGCTTTACATCGATTATCTCTCCTGATTTATTCTCAATAATTTCAGGATGATACATCACATATGCTTGTCCATTCGGAAGTTTGATGTTCTTGGATCTTTTCACAATTTCGTCTCGCAATCTCAAATCAAAATATATTCCGTATCTTTCAATTAATGCTTTTCCGCCAGCATAATCTCCTTCTGCTCTTATACGCATTACTTCCGCTAATAATTGCCCGACGTGTTTTCGCATCAATGCATAGTCTACAACTTTAGGATAAGTCTTGCCGTTTTTCTTATAGAATATACATGAGCCTTGCTCCAATAAATATCTTACAATTAAACTTGTTGCACGCTCGTGATCTTCATGTATCATATCTTCTTTAGCATATCTTCGCAACTGCGTTAAGTACGAAACCACATAACTCAAATATGAACCCTTAGCATCCTGCTCTGCAACGATTTTATCAGCAATCAATTTCTCATTCCATACATGATACAATGCACATAATTCTGCACGTGCTTCTTCTAATGCAGAATAATTTTCCAATAGATAATCTCTAGGGTCGCCTTTCAGTTTCGGATTAACTTTTCCAGAACCATGACCTACAATCTCATGCAATGTTACTAATACAGGACCGCGCGCATTGAATGATTTTTCCATTAATAATTTATCTTCTGAACGCTCTAAGAATTCGTTTCTAGTTAATTCAGCAAACACCATTCTGCCTGCATATGTAACATTTGCTACATAAAAATTTCTTGAATTATATTTTTCTCTAATCCATTGCGCATTTGGCAGATTAACTCCAGCATAACATACTGGCCCAGCGCCTCCTGTAGCAATTATCTGAGTTACAGTGTTTGCCACAGGCACTTTATTCCATTTCTTTTTGTATTTATCAATCCATGGAGCATTATCTTCCAGATGTTGAGCATTATTAGCTATTGCACGTACAATTTTGCTTGCCTCTTCATCTTTAAAGAATACTACTCCTTCATACATTCCTTTAAATCCTCTTGCATCTAAATACTGTTCAATAAATCCTAGTATTGTATCGACGTTTGGATCTGCATGCAACCATTCGATATTATACTCATCAAATAATTTCGAATCTCCAGTCTCAAAATACTCTATTAATAAATCCAGAATCTTTTGATATGACTCATCAGCATATTCTTTTGCTTGTTTCAAATTCATTACAACATTCTTTAACTCAACAGCATACAATCCTTCTGGTGTTCTGGAATTCCCGCATCTCCAGACTTTCTCGATTAACTTATTATTCTCCTTGACAACAGTACTGTTTAGAGGATATTTATCCTTAAAATCTTTCAAATCTCTAAGTACAACATTTTCATATAATGCATTTTTGCTTTCTGTGATTATATCTCCAGTCTTAGGATTTTTTTGCGTCAACATCACATCATATGTCATATCAAATATTACTCTCTGAAATTCTATCGTAAGTTCGCGCGTAAATCCTTTCTTAGATATAACATTCACAGTATCATTCAGTTCCTTCATTGTAAATGTTGGAAGAAATTTTGCCGTCGAGTGCGCATCGTGATTTCCATGATTAATTATAATATTTTTTGCATACAACAATATTTTATTGTAAACATCATTGCGAATATATTTTTTATAAGAGATTATATCTAAGAAGAAATCCCTTAATGCTATTCCATATCTATAATTTTGAGCATAAAATATTCTGTCACCAGCGACGCTAGCATGCCACAAATAATATGATAATAGTTTATCTTTCAAAGATAATTTGTCAAAACCTTTTATAGGCAATATAAGCACGGCATAATCCCCAACATATTCTAGAATCTTAATTTTAGTGTTCACGAGAAGACTCGTCACTTCAGAGTTTAAAAAATTTGTTAATTTAAGTTAATTTGTTATAAGAGGAGCTAAAAGAAGCATATTCTGATATCTATCTATTTTGAAAACATTAACTAACATGTTTAGAGATTCCTTTTTTACTTCACAGAATCTTGGCCCACCATGATATCCGGTGTAAAGATCTGCTATAAATTGGTATAAATTCTTAGATTTTTCCAGTAATGCTTTCGACTTATCAGAATCGTCTTTGCTTCCTATTTCATAGCATGCATTTGCATACTGAAAGATACCTTCAAAACCTAATAAACCAACTCTATTTACAACAGGCAATACTATATTATTATTTCGGACAATAGTATCAATTGTCTTTGTACATGCAGTTATTGCATCAAACATAGCAATGCTTGCATCATATTTCTCATCCATTGCAAGACTTATTGCATAGCGCTCTGAGATACCACTATGTGGATTAAGAGTTCCATCTAGATTGAATACATTCTTAAAATTGTCAAAATGTTTTATCAATAATTTTATAGGTTGAGAATTCCTATTGTAAGTTATAGATTCCCTAATTGTACCAGAAGAGATTCCTGGTAACCCTAAATCAGATAATTTAGGTGACATCTTAGGACCATTATTTGCATCAGGGCTATATAACGCTGAAGGTATTAAACCATTATTATATGCATCAATTATCACTTGTTTAGATATTGTTTTTGTCATAATCATGAGAAAAATTTCATTTGATTTATATATTTACCGTTTTGCTATTGACTAATGATAAATTTAACTATATGTGTGCCTAATCATATCTCGCAAAATATATAAATCCATATCCTAGTAATCAGTCATGACAACTGAAAAATCATATTTGACTGATTCTATTGAAGAAATTAAGAAAAAATTAGAGGCCTTGGAGAGAACAGTTAATAGAATCGAGACCTTAGAAAAAGCTGAAATTGACTATATCAATACAGTCAAAGATATGGAATCTGAAGAATTAAAAGGACTAGGCAATATAGCTATATGGAAGATCATGAATTAAAGAAGATGGATAAACTAAAACCATTAAAATATAGCGATATCATGCTCTGGAAGAATGCCATATGGGAAAATTGTCCTCATAAGCTTATGATTGAATCAAAAACAATGGTCTTATTCAATTGCGACATCAGCAAAAAGGTTTGTGCATTCGGTGTCTGCCCAAGAAATATTGTTGGCGAAGATAGATAAAGATTTTTCTGGATAGATAAACTTTAAATATGCAGTTAGTTCTTACAAATCATGGGGGACAAACGTAATGTATTATTAATGGTTATAATGCTCGTAGTTTTTGCTATAATATTTTTTATATCATTCGCTGGACTGCAAAGCCAGGAAGCATTTTTCAGCATAGGAATTCCTCCAATGTTTGAAAACTGGTTGATAATGTTCCTATCATTAGGAAGTATAATCAGAATTGTATGGGAACTGTATAAGAAATAATCTAGATATTATTAGGCGCTGCGTTGATTATAAGAAATAACTTTAAATATACTAATCATTCTATAACAAAATGGATTATAATTACAAGCAAGTAATACTTGTTAGAATGGACTTAAAGTTGCCTAAAGGAAAACTCGCTGTACAAGTAGCTCATGCAAGCGTCGAGGCAACGTATCGTTCTGACAAAGAAATAGTAAAATATTGGCGTGCGGAAGGAATGAAAAAAGTCGTGCTAAAAATTGCAGACTTGCAAGAATTATATGCGTATGAGCAAGAAGCAAAAAAATTAAATCTCATAACTGCAGTAATCACTGATGCAGGACATACTACTGTTGCTCCAGGCACAACTACATGCGTAGCAATCGGACCAGACATTGAATCTAAAATAGATAAAGTTACTAAGCAGTTAAAAATCCTATAAAAAAATTAAAAGTTTCTAGCAATTCTGAAGCGTTGTTCTTAAAAAAATAAGCATATTCTACAATATATATTTACATAACTATACCGTCGGAAAATATGGTTTAGAAATTCATAATATTTATATATTTGTTATACTATTAAATATTACTTTTGGGGAGGGTGATTTGTAAAAAGTAATATACACCGATTGGTCAGAGGGCTAAAACCTTTGATACGTATGAATTTTTGTGAATGTATCTCCAAAATCGGAGGATAAATGTTCACTGTCGAGAAAAAATTGAGTGTGAGCAGTACAATTCTAGACTACTTAGTGTATACGATGACAGTATTAGTGCTAGTCATAACAATGTTTTTTATATTATACTAAAAGATAAAGAATGGAGCAATATAGACTCTGGAAAAAAAATAGAAGAAGCTAGAAGTAAGGGACAAACTGAAACAACAATCGAAGACAACGGTGCGGAAATAATCATACACATGAAAGATGTGGTTTGGTATCCGGAATATTATTGAGTGAAAAAATGAAAAAAGATTATTGGACTGAAGAAGAGTACGAAGGGTATATAGATGATGAGAGATAGAAATAATATAAACAACAACTTAGCTGTAGCTATCCACTATTAATAACATATCATGTTCCCGAGAACAAATTAGGTGTTTCGTTGTCAAAATTTTTAAGCAAAATTAGGGGGTGTAAATGTGGTTTATATAAACAAGCACGGCATACCATACGTAAAAGATTGGAACGATGAATCTGAAGATTCAGAATCAGAAGAATAAGATAATAGTTTGATGCTGTTCATATCTGCTCAATAGTATAATATTCTATTACATTCTATTCGCAACTCGATTTCTTGTTCTAATATTTCTAAATACAGACTAAATAAAATAAAGTCGCAAACTTTAAATATGTACCGCTAATATTCTAATAAATTCGGGGTGTTTTTATTGATTGATGAGAAGGAACTTAGAGGATTAAAAGATGTAGAGTTCAGACTTGAGAAAGAGCATCATTTGATAGCCGAGCGCGTTAAAAAGTTAAATCAATTGAAAGAATTAGGGATAAATCCTTATCCATATAAGTTTAATCAAACACATCATTCTACAGAATTGCAAAATAAATATGCGCACTTAAGTGCTGAAGAACATATAACAGATGTTGTTAATGTTGCTGGCAGAATTGTTGGTCTTAGAAAGCTAGGAAAATTAGCATTCGGGCATATTAAAGATAATGACGGTAAAATACAAGTATTATTTAATGAACAAGAAACTAAAGATTTTGAGCATTTAAAACTTTTAGATGTTGGAGATTATGTAGGAGTGCATGGAGTAATATTCAAGACCAAGACGGGCGAATTAACAGTAAAAGGTTTAGAATATACAGTCTTATCGAAATCATTGAGACCTCTCCCGGAAAAATATCATGGAATACAAGATGTTGAAATAAAATACAGGCAGAGATATTTGGATTTGATAATGGATGATAAGTCCAAGCAAATATTTGTACAGAGAACTAAGATAATCACTGCGATTAGAGAATTTCTGAACAGTAAAGGCTTTATGGAAGTTGAAACCCCTATTCTTGAAACAATATATGGCGGGGCGGCGGCCAAGCCATTTATCACACATCATAATGAATTAGATATGAAACTATATCTCAGAATTTCATTGGAGTTACCGTTAAAGAAGCTTATCGCTGGCGGTTTTGAGAAAGTATATCAGATTGGTAAAGTATTCAGAAATGAAGGCATTGATACTACGCATAATCCAGAGTTTACGATGATGGAATGTTACTGGGCATATGCTGATTATCACGACACGATGGAATTAGTCGAGGATTGTTATAATTATGTCGCATTAAAAGTTTTAGGTACAACAAAAATAAAGTTCCAAGACAAAGAGATTGATTTGAAAAAACCTTGGACCAGAATGCCTATGAAGGAAGCTCTCAAGCATTATGCGGATTTAGATGTTGATGCAATGAGCAATGAAGAAATCATTGAATTATTAGAAAAAAACAAGATTGATTACAGAGAAAATATGACTAAAGGACAATTAACATTAAAATTGTTTGATATTGTAGAAGAAAAATTAGTACAGCCAATCTTTATAACTGATTATCCTAAAGAATCAACACCATTATGTAAGCTGAACAGACATAATCATGAACTTATTGAGCAGTTCGAACCGCGCATTGCCGGAATGGAAATAGGAAATGCATATTCTGAATTGACAGATCCAATCAGGCAAAGATATCTGCTGGAAGAGCAGGCTAAAGAATTGCGTGCAGGATTAGAAGACAGCAATCCTATGGATGAAGAATTCTGTAAAGCAGTAGATTTCGGCCTGCCACCAATGAGCGGTTTAGGATTAGGAATAGACAGGATGGTGTTAATACTGACTGATTCTGCATCTATAAGAGATGTATTATTCTTTCCAACAATGAAGAATACTGAAGAGAAGTAGAATATAGTGATATATATGAAAAAAGAATTTAAACATAGAGCATTAGGACTTAATGATAAAACAAAAATAATATTTATAGGAATGTCCAAACATTACTTCTACTTCAGAAGACATGCTGTAAAATATATTTTAGAACAAGGATATACGCCTATCTCACAGTATGGTATCTTTGATTATTTCCTGATGGACTCTGTAGATAGGAATTTAATAAGAAGAGGAAATAATAATCTTATGAGAATATCTGATGAATTCTGGATATTTGGTCCTATAAGCGACGGAGTCCTTGCAGAGATAAAATTGATGAAAGAGGCAGGAAAGCCAATAAAGTATTTTAAGATAATCAAATCTAAGGATATAATAGAAATACCAAAGACAGAAGTAGAATTTGAGGATGACTTAAAAAAATATTTCAAGCTATTATAATTACAAAAAATAATATAAAATAATCAATTTTATATACTATAATCTTATTCTAAAATCATGAGCAAACTACCATTCGAATCTATGGACAGGTCTGTAGTTATCAAGAGAGAATATGTTAGTTCTGGAAAGTTTGGCAAGAGACCTGAAGAGAGAACGACCGAAGAAATGCTAAATTTTGGAATGATAAATCTTGATAAGCCTGCAGGACCGACATCACATCAAGTTTCAGCATTCGTCAAAGACATTCTACATTTAGATAGAGCAGGTCATTCAGGAACTCTAGATCCTGGAGTTACTGGAGTATTGCCAGTAGGATTGCAGAACGCTACTAGAATTATGCAGTCGTTATTGACTGCAGGCAAGGAATATGTTTGTATGATGCACATCCATGACGATATCCCTGAAGGAAAACTTATTGATTCTTTTAAAAAATTTCAGGGAAAATTGATGCAGATGCCTCCTGTAAAGAGTGCTGTCAAAAGAGAATTACGTGAAAGAGAAATATATTATGTTGATATCATAGCAATTGATGGAAGAGATGTTTTATTTAAGATGGGATGTCAAGCAGGAACATATGTCAGAAAATATTGCCATGATTTTGGAAAATTTATGGATTCGAGTGCACATATGGTTGAACTTCGAAGAACAAAGAGCGGGCCATTCACCGAGGAGAATATTATAACATTGCAAGACTTGACCGATGCATATCATTATTATAAAAAAGAAAATGATGATACTAAATTACGTGGGATGCTGATCACTCCAGAGTTCGCCGTTTCTCATCTAAGAAAAATTTATGTTATGGATACTACTGTAAACAGCTTATGCAGCGGCGCATATTTGAAAGTTCCTGGAGTCGTGAAACTTGAAAAAGAAATTGAGAAAGACAATATTGTTGCAATATTCACGTTAAAAGATGAACTGATACTTGTTGGAAGAACATTAATGTCGACTGAAGAAATACTCAATGCAGACAAAGGGATTGTAGTCCAAACAGAACAAGTATTTATGGATAGAGGAATATATCCGAAGATTGAGAGAGTTGAATGATATGCAAATAATTAAGTGTTCAGGAGCAATATTTGTTGACGATAACGGAAAAATATTGTTAGAAGATCGTAGAAAGTTTTCTAAACATGGAGAACATTGGAGCTTCTTTGGAGGATGTGCTGAAAAAGGAGAGGATGAAGAACAAACACTTCGTAGAGAGATATATGAAGAATTAAATTATAAGATAAATAGTTATAAATTTCTGAAAGAATATACTTTTACAATTAAGGATAAAAAGTTTATATTTTCTATATATACTGCTCCAACGCCTGACATGAATAAGATTAAAGTCCACGATGGAGCTAAGGCAAAAAAATTCACAATAAAACAGGCATTAAGACTGAAAATGATAAATATAGATAAAAACATAATCAACGATGTAGCAAAAAATTACAGAAATAGATAAGAGAATACTAAGAGATGTAGAGAAAAGTTTGCAGAGTAACTTCTAGATTCTAAATAGCAACCTTAATATATAACCTAGACGAGTTTCATTCTTATGAAAGAAGTATTCCAAACACTGCCACATAAAGAATTACAAGACGCGCATAACATGGTTCTAATCGATACATGCTTCTTTATTCACACGTTTGAACATCAGAAAGATCATCTGCTAAGAGAATTAGCTGAAAGATTTGATGTTGGCATGACAACATTTAATGCAGAAGAATTCTTATTCAAGGAACATGTCGTTGATGAACGTGTACGAGAGTATGCAAGAAAATTCTTAAAAACGCATCCTATAACATTAATAACTATTGATGTTCATCCTGGAAACAGGGAAAGCGAAAAAAGATTTGTTAATAATATTGACCCAGATTTATTATGTGAAGTCCCAGATGCCTCAGATGCAGTATTGATGGCTGTAGCGATTAAAACAGACAGCACAATCCTGACTAAAGACAAACATCATCTGTTTACTGTAAAACTCGAAAATTACATTCACAAGTATAATTTAGAAGTTTATAAGGAATATCATGACGTTCTAAGTCAAGCACAAGATTTATAAATAAATCCTAGTTTCTGTGAACATAAAGTTTACGAGGTATTAGTATGACTACTAGAATGGACGGTTTTCGTAAGAGAACTAGAAGCAAATTCACAAAAGATGCATCACAGAAAGGCAAAGTAAGCATTAGAAAGTTCCTTCAAAAATTCGAAGCAGGAGACAAGGTATATTTATCTGTTGAACCAGCATATCAGAAAGGCATGTACAGACCAAAGTTTATGGGTAAGAACGGCGTAATTGTCAAAAAGAAAGGCACATGCTACGAAATAAAGATTAATGATTTAGGAAAGTCTAAAGTATTGATTGTACATCCTGTACATCTAATCAAGGTGAATTAATGCCTGAAATAAAGATTATTGAAGAAAAACCAATCAGCATGGCTGAATTGAAGGACGAGCTTAAAGAGATTAAGAAGCGCGACACCGAACTTAGTTTTAGGACTGCAAAAGTTTCCGAACAGATAGATGCATTGAAAGTAGCAAAATCTAAAGATGCTGAAGAAATGTTTGAAAAAATCCAAAAATTAAATGTTTCAAGATTAAAGGATGCTCAAATATACAAGATTATTGACTTATTACCACAAAACAGTTTGGAGTTGAAAAATATAACTCAAAGTTATAGTCTGACTGTGACTAATGAGAATATAGAAAAAATTCTAGAGATATTGGCAGATTACTTGCCAAAGAAGAAATAAAAAGATTCTGAGGGTCATAAACTTTATATACTTAATAGTTAAGAAAATGTTTAGGTCGATGGGGAATGGAAACGAGTCAAGACGTAAAGGAAAAGGAAGAGTTCGCTATAGTCTTAGACTTCTTGCCGAACGGATATAGCCATGATGACAGGCCTATGTTCAAGAAAACTCCAATAGTTCAGGCCATCGGCAAAAACAATTTTACATTACTAGAGTTAGTCCCAAAAAAAGATGTGTTCTTACAACCATCAGAAGAAGTATACATTGGTGATAAGGAAAGAGATAAAATACATCATATAAATGGCAGATTAACATTGAATAGATTAACACCTACGGCTAAGGCAGAAATTGAGCCATTAGTATTAAAGATTGTGCGCGAAAACCAGCCTAGATTTGTTGAATTCTTCAATAAGGCACAACCATTGAGCACAAGGATGCATTCATTAGAATTATTGCCGGGACTAGGCAAGAAGCACATGTGGCAGATATTAGAAGAGCGCAGAGGAGAGCCATTCAAGGATTTTGCAGACTTAAAAGAAAGAGTAAAGTTGATGCCTGATCCAGAAAAAATTATAATTAAGAGAATCTTAAAGGAATTAGAAAGAGAAGAAAAACATTACATATTCTTAGATTAAATATTTACTTCCTGCCTGCTTTGACAAAATATATAAAGGAGAATTATTCTTAATTAACAAATGATTAATGAGATAATTAGCTCAGTAGTTTATGTTGCACAGACTACGTGGAATTATCTTAGTATAAATTTATTCCACCGCGGTGTTGACATTATTGAAGCTCCATTAAATACTCCTGATATGTTGTGGATGCTTTTACCGTTGCTTGCAACGTTATTATTAATGGAATTCTATTTTGGAAGATATAAAGATAAAGAATTAGGATGGAATACGGCGTTTGGTAATATACTTGTACTGATGTTTATTTCTATCGATTTATTTAGGCATTTGTATGAGCCATCAGGTCAATCAGCAATACAATTTATTGCATCAGCATCAAATATTAAATTAATAGTCCCGTTGGGAATTGCTGGCTTGGCATTACTGTTAATGCTTGTGGATTTCTTCCACTTCCTACCAAAGAAAATAGCGTACATATTATCTTCACCTGCATATGTTAACCTTATAGGATTATTGGGAATAATCATAGTTTACGCCACAATCCCTCTAGATTGGACTACAATATTTGCATGTGTAATATTATTTGTTATTGCTAATCTCA
>Ga0182027_10010715_pt1 | contig 13006 bp, 8 predicted proteins | sample 712E1DmetaG_FD_121300 | JGI IMG/M metagenome (GOLD analysis project Ga0182027, IMG submission 121300) | Permafrost microbial communities from Stordalen Mire, Sweden - 712E1D metaG (Illumina Assembly) | ecosystem: Environmental > Terrestrial > Soil > Wetlands > Permafrost | place: Sweden...
GGTTTTGCCGATCTTGGCCTGATGGCGAGGATCGTCGGGATGCACGGCCACCGCGGTGTCGCCCAGCATGGTTTCCGGCCGCGTGGTCGACACCACGATCTCGCCCGAACCGTCAGCCAGCGGATAGGCAAAGTCGTACAGTTCTCCCTGCGCGCCCTCGTCGTGTTCGACCTCGAGGTCGGAGAGCGCGGTCCGGCACGACACGCACCAGTTGATCAGGCGCCGGTCGCGGTAGATCAGCCCTTCCTCGTGGAGCTGCACGAAGGCCTCGATGACCGCGCGCGAATACTCCGGCTCCATGGTGAATTTCAGGCGTTCCCAGTCGAGCGAGCAGCCCAGCACCTTGAGCTGTTCGAGGATGCGATTGCCGTACTGTTCGCGCCACTGCCAGATGCGCTTGACGAATTCCTCGCGCCCGAGGTCGTGGCGGGATTTCTTCTCGGTCGCGCGCAGGTGACGTTCCACCACCATCTGCGTGGCGATGCCGGCGTGGTCGGTGCCCGGCAACCACATGGCATTGTAGGCGGCCATGCGGCGCCAGCGGGTGAGCACATCCTGGATCGTGCACGTCAGTGCGTGCCCCATGTGCAGCGCCCCGGTCACATTGGGCGGCGGGATGACGATGCAAAAGGGCGCCTTGGGCGTGGCCGCGTCGGCATGGAAGTAGCGGCAATTCAGCCACTCTTGGTACCAGCGCGATTCAATGCTAGCGGGATCGTAATTCTTAGCGAGCTCGGTCATGACGAAACCTGACGGGGCAAGGGAAAGGTGAAACGGAGAAACTACTTCTTTGCGCTCGCCAGACGATCGATTTCCTGCCGGATGATCGCCTCGGCGAGCTCGGGAACGACTTCCCACACGACCTGCTCGATGATCTCGCGGGACAGCTTGGCAATGGCTTCGTATTCGGGACCGCGCGCAGCCAGCGCCGCGACCTTCTGGTCCACCGCCGACGAGACAGCGGCGGCTAGAGCTGGCGATGGTGCCGAAACGGTGACGGGCTCAGGTGCCGCGATTGGGGGAACGGGCGTGGGCAACCTGCGCGTGCCCGGGGCCGGCAGCGCGGGCGCTGCGGGCGTGGGCGCAAGGTGAGCGGGCGACGTGAGCGGCGGGGGTGAAAAGCGCGGCACTGGCGGCCGAGCCGGCGCGCCCACGGGAGGCGCACTGGAAGGCAGCGGCAAAACCGGCTTGGCCGCGACGGGCGCCGCAGGCGCGGTCGGCGTCGACATCAGCGGTCGAGCCGGGAAAGCCGCCGCGGGTGCGGGTGGCGTTGCGCGCGCGGGAATCGGTGCCGCCGAAGGAGGCGGAAGGGTCGCGGGCTTGCTGACCACCGGCGGCTTGACCGAGGGAAATCCCATCATGGTCCGGTTGAGAGGCGGCCGGCCTGCGCCGGGCGCAGACGGGGAAGCGGTGGGCTGCGGAGTCATGCCGGTGCGGGCGACAGGCATCGCGGCCGACGGTCGCGCACCGGGAATCAAAGAGGGCCGCGGCGCTGGCGCAGCGGCGGGAGGCGCCACCAGCCCGGCCGCGACGATCGGGCGCGAGCCGGATTGCCGCGTCGCTGGCTTGGCGGCCCATGCCCCTGGAGCCGAGGCAGCTGGTGCCGGCGGACCACGCTCGATCGTGATCTCGCCGTAGCTGTCGTCGTCTTCAAGCGGGAGATCCTTGGCGGAAATGCGCGCGGTGTTTTCGTTGAAATCCGCCGAGAACTCAGGCATCACGGCCGAGACCGCCGTCTTGACAGGCGTCGCCAGCGCGGATGCCACCGCATCAAGCAGTGCCTGACTTTCAAATGGTTTGGCCAGATGCCCGTCGGCGCCGACCTTGCGCCCGCGGGCATCGTCGTAGGGATTGTGGCTCGAGGCCAACATGTAGACGGGGACTTCGCGCAGATCGTCGTCGGCCTTGATGCCCGCGCAAAGATCGTAGCCGCTACCGCTTCCAAGGGCGACGTCGGACAAAACCAGGTCGGGCGCGCCGTCCTTCTTGGCCAAGGCCAGCGCCTCGTCGACGGACTTGGCAAAGGACAGCTCATAGTCCGAGCCGACCATCACCATGGCAAATGCCCGTTGAATCGTTCGACTGTCGTCCGCGACCAGGATGCGCTTACCCATTGGTTACCTAGTGTCTATCTTCGATAACATGGAGGGCAAAAGGGGTCAATTCCGCGCAGCGCCAACTTTGCAGGAGAAAACACCCCGAGCGCCCTCTTGGAGCGCGAATTCGAGGCGAGGATTAGGCGAAGACGAAAAAAGCCAGCTATCATGATCGAGTAGTGAGCGGATCGTCAGAATCACGAAGACTTGGGAAGATCGCGCTTGCAATTCTGTCATTTTGCCTGATGGCGTTTTGTCTGGTGTCCAGGCCATGCCTTGCCGCAGACGGCGACCCGTGGCTGGGACAGGACAAGGCTTTGCACTTTTCCGCCTGTTTCATGTTTGCGGGCGACGGCTACGCGGGCGCGTCGGTGTTCACCAAGCGCGAGACAACGCGGCTAGGTGCAGGCGCAGGCATCGCCGTGGCGGCAGGTGCCGCAAAGGAAGTCTACGACCGATATTCTGGTGGCGATGCATCCCTGCGTGACTTGACTTGGGATGTGGTGGGGGCCGCGACAGGCACCATGCTTTCGTGGCTGGTCGACCGATACCTCTTTTGATGCGATGGAGTACCGATGAGCGAATCCAAACCGAAAGCTATGGCCCACCACCCCCTCGCCTACAAGAACGAGAAATTTCTCGACAGCGACGACGCGCGCACGCTACGCATCCTGGCCGAGTACCTCGAACCGCTGTATCGCTTCGAGCAGGAAAAGGTTCCTGGCACCGTGGTCTTCTTCGGCTCGGCTCGGTTGGCTGAAAACGGCCCACTTGGTCGGTACTACGCCGACGCGCGCGAGTTGGCGCGTCTGTACACCGCGTGGACAAACGCCTTGCCTCCCAGCGCTCCCCGCTTCCTCATCTGTTCGGGCGGCGGCAACGGCATCATGGAAGCCGCCAATCGCGGCGCCGCCGACGCTGGCGGTCGCACCATCGGCCTCAATATCAGCCTGCCCGAAGAACAAAGCGCCAACCCCTACATCACGCCCGACCTGTCCTTCGAGTTCCACTACTTTTTCATGCGCAAGCTGTGGTTCGCCCACTTGGCGCGCGCGGTGGTGGTCTTCCCGGGCGGCTTTGGCACCATCGACGAGATGTCGGAGATTCTGACTCTGTCGCAGACGCGCAAGCTCGAAGGCAGGATGACGGTCATCCTGTACGGCAAGCAGTACTGGAACGAGATCATCAACTTCGAGGCCCTGGTCAAGCACGGCATGATTGGCGCCGCGGACTTGAAACTTTTCAGTTTCGCCAGCACGCCCGCGGAAGCGCTGGAGACGCTCAAGCGCGGCATCGCGCCCGAGCTGCAGGCCGCCGCGCCCGCCTTTGCCAAGACTCGAACTTCGTACCTCTACCAAAGGAGCGGCGATTGATAGAACTGGAATTCATCGGCGCCGCACGCGGCGTCACTGGATCGAAACACATCCTGCGTACCTCGAAAGCCGCGGTCTTGCTCGATTGCGGAATGTTCCAGGGCCACCGGCGTGAATCGAACGAGCGCAACCGCGCGTTGCACATTCCCGTGGACGAGCTCGACGCCGTGGTGCTTTCGCACGCCCACATCGACCACGCCGGGCTGCTCCCGCTGCTGCACAAGCGGGGCTACCACGGGCCGGTCTACTGCACGCCGGCCACGCGCGACCTGTGCACGCCCATGCTGCTCGATGCGGCCATGATTCAGGAAGCGGACGCGAAACATATCCAGAAACTCATCGAGCGCGACCGGCTCGATATGGAGCCGGTGGAGCCGCTGTACAACCACGACGACGTCACCGGCCTGCTCGGGCAAATCGTCGGCCTGCCCTACCGCCGCGCGCACGCCATCGCCCCGGGCATCGTGATCAAGCTGCTCGATGCCGGCCACGTGCTCGGCAGCTCGATTGTCGTGCTCGATGTGGAAGACGATGGCGTGCACATACGGGTCGCCTACGCCGTGGATCTGGGCCGCAAGGGGCTGCCCATCCTGCGCGCGCCCGAGATTCCGAGCGGCATCAACTGCCTCGTCACCGAAAGCACCTACGGCGACCGCAGGCACTCGCCCATCGAGGAAGTGGACAGCGCCTTGGCCGAAGCCGTGAATCGCACGGTTCGCCGCGGCGGCAAGATCCTGATTCCGGCCTTCGCGCTCGAACGCGCGCAGGAGGTGGTCTACGCGCTCAAGCGTCTGCGCGCCGCCCAGAAGGTGCCAACCGTTCCCGTGTACGTGGATTCGCCGCTCACGGTGAAGCTAACCGACGTCTTCAAGATGCACCCCGAGTGCTACGACAAGCAGACCTACGCCCAGCTGGTCGGCGGCGATCCGCCCTTCGAGTTCGATGGACTTCACTATGTGTCGGACAAGGAAGAGTCGAAAGCCATCGCCGCCCAGCCCGGCCCGTGCATCATCATCGCCGCCAGCGGCATGTGCGAAGCAGGCCGCATCCTGCACCACCTGCGCGAAGGCGTGGAGGATCAGCGCAACACCATCCTCATCGTGGGTTTCCAGGCCCAGCACACGCTCGGCCGCCGCATCCTGGAACGGCAGCACGAAGTGAAGGTTTTCGGGGTCATGCGCCGCCTGGCCGCTGAAGTGGTCGTACTCAACGGCTTCTCGGCCCACGCCGACCAGAAAGATCTGCTTGAATTCGCCGAGGCTGTGCGCGACCAGGGCAAGCTGCGCCAGGTGGTCCTGGTCCACGGCGAACCCCCCGCTCAAGCGGCCCTGATGGGCAAACTGGCGGATCTTGGATTCCCGACCGTGACGGCACCCGGACCAGGCGAGAAGCTCCGGCTCTGAAAACAGCCCTCCCAGGGTCCTTTTTATCGACTCGCGTGAGTACCGGAGGGCTTTGCCCGACGGCACTCGTCGCGGGGGTTCTAAAGGACCCTCCCAGGGTCCTTTTTACAAAAGGTCCACAGAGAACACAGAGAAAGATGGGGAATGGGACCGGGGAGGAGGTGCTTTTCTTTCTCTGCGTTCTTTGTGGACCTTGAGGTGAACCCTCTTCTTTCTTAGACCAAGCGTTCGAGCAGATAGGTGGCGGCGGCTTGGGCGTCCCCGCGCGGGCCTTCGAGAGCGTTGCATCTGCGCGTTATGGTTTCGAGCGAGCGCAGGACACGCTCGGGCTGGCGTTGCGCCGCCACCGCGTGCTTGAACATGCCAAGCAGGGACTTGCCGCGCGAAAGCAGCCGCGGCTTGAACACCGCGCCCGGCTGGTGGGGCGCGAACAGAACCAATCCGACCGGCACGGGCTTGGGTGAACGCGCGTTCGCGAATTCGTCCAACCAGTAGGATAGCGACGTGCCTGGCGTAGACCAGTCCGGCAGCCTGGCCGGGAAGGGCTGGACCATGTTGCCCTCCAGCACCGCGTATTCGTCCGAGAAATAGGTCGCGCCACATCCGACCAGGGCGCGCACCAGGGTGCTCTTGCCCGAGCGAGGACCGCCCGGAATCAGGATCGCGCGATCGCGCCAGCCAACTACGCCCGCATGCAAGAACACCTTGCGCGGTGAACGTTCGGCCACGAGCCAATTGAGGTCACCCTCAAACGCCTCGGCAATGTCGGTCGGCTCGGAAGAGCGCACGAGCGGCCGGCCGTCGGCCGTGAGCAGGTAACTAACCTCTCCGTCGGAGAGCTTGGAGGGCAACGTGCGGAAGGCGTAGGTGCGCGCCGTGGCCTTGCTGCTGGTCGGGGAGGCGCCGGGCGGCAAACGGTCGAGGAGCAGGTGGTAGGCCGAGACGTCGTCGGCTTGCACTTCCCAGGAAACCCCGAACGCGGCGTACCTGCCACGCGCCACCCAACGATCCTGTGTTGCCGCCGATGGCGCGTGCGCTGTCCGCGTCTCAGCCCGCCGGATCTCCACCTGGTCAGTGATTAGTCTTGAGTCTTCCATCATCCCCCTCAGTCAGATGCGCTCTTCTTCCTAAGGATCAGAGTACGGCGGATTTCGTTCCGTTTTGAGTCGCGCGCGTGCCGATAGTTCTGTCGGCTGGCCGCCCGACGGCCCGTAGTCCCCAGTCCTACAAGCTTCGGCGGACTGCAAAACAAGGCCATCGCAATTCACGACTTTCTTAGTCTTTTTTCACCACAGAGTCACAGAGAGCGCAGAGGACGGAAGGGGTCTTACCAACTCCCGCGGTGAGTAACGTCGGGCAAAGCCCACGCGCGAAACGCGCTGTCACTCACGCGCCTCTGTGGTTAGATCCTTTCCCTGTTCGCCATGCGCGCTATGCTTGCGGCCATGGCCGACCAGGAACTCCCGTGTTTGCTCGTCATCTTCGGCGCCTCTGGCGATCTCACACAGCGCAAGCTTGTCCCCGCGCTGTTCGAACTATTTCTCGCGGGCATCCTGCCCGAGGGGCTCAGCGTTCTCGGCATCAGCAGAAGCCGTCTGGGCGATGACGGTTTTCGCGAGCGATGCAAAGCCGGGTGCGCAGGTCGGCAGGGTTTCACCGACGCGGCCTTTAGCCGCTTCGCCGAGCGGCTGCACTATCACGCCGCGGATGCCGCCAAGGATTCCGACTGGCCCGCAATCGCGGCGGCGCTACGCGAGCAATGCGTACGCTACGGCACGGGCGGCAACGCCCTGTTCTACCTTTCTGTCGCGCCCGAACTGTACCAGCCGATCATCACCCACATCGGCGCCTCGGGTCTGGTCAAGGGCGGCAAGGCGTGGTGCCAAGCGCAGGCATCGTCCACGCCCCGCCAACGCATCATCGTCGAAAAACCTTTTGGCTCGGATCTCGCGTCCGCCGAAGAACTCAACCGCACGCTCGGACGTGTCTTCGACGACGAGGACGTCTTTCGCATCGACCACTACTTGGGCAAGGAAACCGTGCAGAACCTCCTGGTGTTTCGCTTCGCCAATCTGCTCTTCGAGCCGCTGTGGAACCGCCGTTACGTCGACAACGTTCAGATCACTGCGGCCGAGACCGTGGGGCTTGAGAGCCGGGCCGGGTACTACGACGGTGTCGGCGCCATGCGCGACATGATCCAGAGCCATCTTCTCCAACTCATGGCCGTGGTCGCCATGGAGCCGCCCAGCGCCTTTCGCGCCTCAGATCTGCGCAGCGAACAGCGCCAGGTGCTCGAAGCGGTGCGCCCCATCGCCTACGAAGAAGTGCCCCAGGTCGCGGTGCGCGGACAGTACGGACGCGGCGAAGTCGCGGGCAAGTCCCTTGGCAGCTATCGCGAAGAGCCCGGCGTTCGGCCCGGATCGTCCTGCGACACCTTCGCCGCGCTCAAGCTGATGATCGACAACTGGCGCTGGGAAGGCGTTCCCTTCTTCCTGCGCACGGGCAAGCGCATGCGCCGCAAGCTGACCCAGTTCGTGATCAACTTCAAACCCGCCCCGCACCTATTCCGTAGCCTCGGCGATGGGATGCGCCCGCGCCACAACCAGCTCGTCGTCAACGTGCAGCCCGACGAGGGCATCAGCCTGCGCTTTGAGGGCAAGGTGCCTGGCCAGGGGCTTCATCTCAAGTCTGCCCTGCTCGACTTCGACTACCGCGAGCAATTCAAGTCGGTTCCCTTCGAGGCCTACGCCATGCTCCTGCTCGAAGCCATCCGCGGCGATCAGACGCACTACAAGGATCGGCACGAGGTCGAGGCGGCCTGGCGCATCGTCATGCCCGTGCTCGACCGCTGGCGCGACCGCCCCGACGAGGGACTCGAAACCTATCCATCGGGAAGCTGGGGCCCGGCCGCGGCGGACGTGCTCATCCAGCCCTTCGGCAAGTGGCGCAATCCAGAAACCGATGGGTCGCGGGCAGAACCGCCGCGCGCGAGCAACTCCGAAGTCCCGGAAAGCGAGGAGTAGCCCATGTCCTCGGGCGCAGCCGATTTCTTGCGCGGGCTGCGCGGCGAAAAAATCATAAGCCCAACCGCCGAGGATACCGCGCGACTTCTGGCCGCGCGCTTGGCCGACCATCTTCGACAACGCTTGGCCGTGGGCCCGGCCGCGCACCTGGCGCTTTCCGGAGGCTCGTCGACCACGCTGCTGGCCTCGGCCCTGACCGCGGTAAGTTCCCTGGCCGCTCTCGATTGGTCCCGCATTCACGTCTGGATGGTCGACGAACGCTGTGTTCCCGCCGACGATCGCAGGCTGAATGCCAACCTGGTTCGCAGCCTGGCTGCACGCGTTCCCCTGCCCTTGACCAATGTCCATCCCATGCCAGTGCAGGAAGCTGATGGTGCTGCCCGCTACGAAGCCGAGTTGCGCGCTGCCTTGGCCGCGCGTCCGGACGGCGACGACTGGCGGCTCGACGCCGTGGTCTTGGGCATGGGCTCGGATGGACACACCGCAAGTCTGTTCCCGGGATCTCCGGCGCTGGACGAACACGAGCGCCTCATCGTGCTGAACGACGGCGACAGCGTGGCGCCCCCTCGGCCGCGCATGACCATGACCTACCCACTGCTCAACCGCGCGCGCTTCATCGCGCTCTTGGTGACCGGCGCAAGCAAGCGATCGGCGCTGGAGCGCGCGTCGGCGAGCCCTCTCGATTTCCACGCCCTACCTGTCACCGGGATCGTGCCTGCCCCAGACTCCAGCCTGCTCTGGTGCCTTGACCAAGACGCTGCCTCGGCGCACCCCGTGACAGCCGGCGACACGAATACGACACCGATGTCAGACTAGCACCGCCTTTTCCCCAGTCACCGGGCCCAATCCGCGCCATTGCCCGCGGCCACAGTGGCGCACAGATTGCTGGTTCGACAAGCGCGGATCCGTAAGGACTCCGCCCCACGCGGCACTATTGTCCCGTCAAGTAGTGACGGCGGCCACTTCCCACCGTTCAGCGCTCGTGTCAGTATCCCTCGCGCGTTCGTTCAAATACCTAAGGAGGCCCCGATGAAGCCCAGAAACGGCGCAGTCATAGCCCTGCTTCTGCTCGCCACGTGCAATGAGGAAACCCAGTCACCGGTCTCAGCCGACATCGAATCCGCCCGCATTGCGCTCGGCAAGCTGCCAGCCTCCGAAGTCGCGCTCTGGCAGAAGCTAGGTTCGAGTTCAACCCCGGACGCCCGCTACCTGCAGGCCGGTGCGTTCGACGAAACCCGCAGGGTCTTCGTCATGTTCGGCGGCCAACTCTACAACTCGAACACGGGCACGGGCGGTCCCAGCCAAGAGACCTGGGAATGGAGCCCGACCACTGGCAAGTGGACCAACCGGACTGGCACCGGGACCGCCCCCGAGGCGCGATCGGGTGCGGCCATGGCGTACGACTCCGCACGCGCCAAGATCGTGCTTTTCGGCGGCCGCGCCGGAAGTGGTCTTAACTTCGAGGACACCTGGGAATGGGATCCCACGACCGGCACGTGGACCGACGTCACGGCCTCCGGAAGCCAACCTCCGGCGCGCTCGCAGCATGCAATGGTCTACGAAAAGTCCACGAAGAAGATTCTCCTCTTCGGAGGCGGTCGCAGCGACCCGTCGTATTCCGACGGCACGGGAATCCTGTTGTCGCTCGGAGACACATGGGAATTGGATCCAGCAACGCAAACCTGGACCGCACTCAAGCCAGCGATCACCCCCAGCGTTCGCCACGACCTCGGCCTGGTCTGGGATTCCACCCGCAATGTCGCGGTCCTCTTCGCCGGCATGCAGATCGACATCCAGGGCGCCAGCGGCGTGCCCAAGCGCGACACCTGGGAGTGGAACCCCACGACCTCGACTTGGAGCGAGCGAACTGCGGCCGGTAGCAAGCCTAGCCAGCGCTATGGCCACGCCATGGCCTACGATGGCAGCCGAGCCAAAGTGGTCGTGTTCGGCGGCTGGGACATGAACAGCGGCGGCAGCCTGAACGACGTTTGGGATTGGGATCCCACGACCGGCGCCTGGACACAACGTCTGACTGGAAACGAAGCCAACATGCCAAGCCAGCGCATGTACGCATCGATGGTGTCGGATGACGCTGGTGCGCGCATCGAAGTCGTTGCTGGCTACGCCGCCTACAACCCCAATGGCACGGGAGGCATGGGCGGATCCACGTACTATTACCCCGGCACGAGCTACTACGGCACGAACGGCTCCAACGAGGTCTGGGAACTGGATCCAAAGGCCGCCACCTTCACCGATCGCTCGGTCCCCCTGGACATCCCAGTCGCCCGCAGCGACCACACCATGGCGTTCAACCCAGCGACAGGCAAAACCTACGTCTACGGCGGCTACGATGCGATGGGGTCGACGCTCGACGACCTGTGGGAGTGGGATGGCAAGACTTGGGCGCAGGTGGCCGCGGATGTCCGTCCGCCCGCGCGCGCTGACGCCGCCCTGGCCTACGATCCCGCAAGGAAATCCCTCATCCTCTTCGGCGGCACCGACTACTACGGCCAAAACGTCTACAGCGACACCTGGGAATGGAACAGCACTTCAAGAATATGGACAGAGCTCTTTCCGACGATCAGCCCCGATGGTCTGTACGGGCACGGCATGGTCACCGATACCGTCCGCAACAAGATCCTGCTCTACGGTGGCCAGAGCAGCAACTACTGGTACGGGCCGGTCTACGGCATCCCCTACAAGGATCCGATTCGCAACGAAGTCTGGGAGTGGGACGGCAGCAAGCAAACCTGGACGGACCGAACGCCGGTCGCATCCGGTTCGACCCCGATGGCCCGGCAGTTCCCCATCATGGCCTACGATGAAGGCCGGCAGAAGATGTTCCTGTTCGACGGACCCAACTACATGTCGAGCTATCCGACATCGCTCAGCGCCTTCTGGGAATGGGATCCTATTTCGGCCGGTTGGGCCAAGCGCGATTCGGGCGACTCGCTCGACTACGGATACTCGATCTACGTCGCATACGATTCCATTCGCCGACGCGAGGTCCTGCTCACCGACGCCTACGACTACACCACGAGCAACAACGAAACCTGGGAAATCGACGCCACGGGTCCGACCTTCTACGTGCGCCCCTTGCCGAGTACACCGATCTCGCGCTCCGGCTCCACCATGGTCTTCGACAGCGGGCGCGGCGTGGTGGTTCTCTTCGGTGGTAGCACCAGCGATGGGTACACCAACGAAACCTGGGAGTACAAGGTGTCCGCACTAGGCAATGGCGAAGGCTGTACCGCCGCGTTCGCGGCCTCCTGCTCGTCGGGCAACTGCGTCGAGGGCGTGTGCTGCGAATCCGCCACTTGCACCGGCCCCTGCAAGTCGTGCAACGTCGCTGGCTCCGAAGGAAAATGCGTGCCGGCCAAGGCCGGAAGCGAAGTCGCCGGAAGCTGCTCGAACGGGCAGGCCTGCGACGGCAGCGGCAACTGCACCAGCGGCAACGGACAGGCATGCACCAGCGCTACCACCTGCGCGTCGGGCTTCTGCGTGGACGGCGTGTGCTGCAACAGCGCCTGCAGCGGCACCTGCACTTCATGCAGCCTGACGGGCCAGGCCGGCAAGTGCAGCCCCTACCCCGCGGGCACGGATCCGCAAAACGAATGCGGTAAGGGCACCGGCGTTTGCAAGTCCACCTGCGATGGCGCGGGCACCTGCGCCTATCCTCAAGGCACGGTCACCTGCGGCTCGTGCATGACCTGCGACGGATACGGCACATGTTCGATGTACGACCCCTACTGCTACTACCGGGGTGGCGCGGGCGGCGGCTATGGCGGCTACCCCTACGGCTTCGGCGGCTCCCCCTACAGCTACGGCGGCTACCCCTACAACTCCGGCGGCTATCCCTACAGCTACGGCGGCTACCCCTACGGCTTCGGCGGCTACATCACTGGCGGCACCATCACCAACCGCGGCGGCAGCGGCGGCAACGGCGGCAGCGGCGGCACCATCGTCAGCGCCGGCGGAGCCATCTACCCCTCGGGCGGCACCATCACCAACCGCGGCGGCAGCGGCGGCACCATCTTCGGTACCGGCGGCAGCGTGTTCGGCGCCACCGGCGGCACCATCACCGGCCGCGGCGGCAGTGGCGGCACCATCGTTGGCTTCGGTGGTGGCCTCGTCGGCGGTGGCCTCGTCGGCGGCGGCATGGTCGGTGGCGCCAGCGGCTTCGGGTTTGGTGGCAGCGGTGGCAACAAACTCGACGGCGGCAGTCCAAAAGGCGGCAGCTTTGGCAACAACCCAGACGCCGAAGGTTCCGATGCCATCACCGATGCGCGGCTCCATCGCTCGGGCTGCAGTTGCGAACTCGGGCGCCCACGGAAGACCGGCAGCCTGGGAGACTTCGCATCGGCTGCTCCATTCATCCTCGCTGGCGCGGCCCTGCTGCGGCGGCGCACGCAGCGCAAGAAGAGATAGTCACAGCACGGCGGGAAGTCCCGCCTGCTACTTGCTCTCGGGCAGGAGCTCGTAGACAGCTCCGGTCGTGGCCAGCACCATCAGCCCCACGATGAACACGACCGGACTGCCTGCGAAAATGGGATCCAGAAAGGGTTCGGTTCCCACCCGCGCCGACAGGGCGAAACCCAGTCCGGCCGTCGCCAGCCCGCCCAAAAACCAAAGTGCTGTCACAACAGTCCGGCGAATATCGCCCCTCTTGCCCTCTGCCGACTGGGCCTCGAAAACCAGTGGCGCGAACGGAATGAGCCGCACCGAAGGCAGGAGCAGAAGGAGACAAAGCGCCAGGATGCCAAGGACCACGGCGCACTCGATCCACGTCGGAGCGTAGCTGCCCGGCGGGTAGGGCAAGGCCAGGCCATGGGTCTGCCAAGCCACGAGGAGAAGGTAATGGTGCACAAGAACCGCGACCTGCACCAGCACCCCAGCCACCACGGTCAAGCGGGGACCAAGTGCCCCGCGCCGAGCCCCACGCAGAAGAAGCATGGCCGCGACAAAGAGACAGGCGAACGCAGCCCAGAAAAACGGACCATAGACATCGCCAAGCAAGGCGCGTGCGTAGGCCGAAACCGCTGGTTCGTCGGACATGAGGCCAGCGATTTCGGCCGCGACAATGCACGGTAGCGACAGGGAAAGGGTGAGCA
>Ga0182027_10010716_pt1 | contig 13006 bp, 20 predicted proteins | sample 712E1DmetaG_FD_121300 | JGI IMG/M metagenome (GOLD analysis project Ga0182027, IMG submission 121300) | Permafrost microbial communities from Stordalen Mire, Sweden - 712E1D metaG (Illumina Assembly) | ecosystem: Environmental > Terrestrial > Soil > Wetlands > Permafrost | place: Sweden...
CGGCATCTGTACTATGGATAGCCAGATGCACAACTTTGACCTTTGAAACGGGGGAGTATGAAACGAATACAACACTATAGAACCAAACTACCTGAGGGAGAAACCGTACCTGAATTTAACCGGAGTGTGTGGAAAGAATGCCCAAAGCATGGGCCATATAAAACTAAAACAAAACCCTGTCCCCGGTGTACAGGACATAGAGATTAACTATGAAAGCAATAAACTGTATTGAACCAGCACCAGTATATTATGTCTTATCAAACGATAGGCATACCAAGCCTATGTTTGTCGGTGATAGGAAACACCTAGAACGGGTATTAAAGGATGTAAAATCTAGTATGGTTATCATGACTACCGGTAATAAAGAAAAATGTTTAATCCTTATGGATTATACCAGTGAAGAATTACTTATATTAGTAACACGAGCTGAAGATAAGAAAAGGAAAGTAAATTGAAAGCACATACGGTTATTGTAAAATGGTCTAAATTACGCCGGGTTCCTAAAGAACCATGGCAGAAACTTGCACATGTAGCGCAAGCGGTTTATGATACACTTAGTCTGAATGATAAAAAGAGAATGATTACTGAGTTGAGTGAATATATTCGATCAGTGCATGATGGGGAAATACTACCAGGCCCAGTTATAACCTAATATGACACATATACATGACCAAGCAACATTGAGAAGCGCAAATAATACCTTAGTCTGTAAAGACTGTATAACAGAAGAACAAAAACATGGAAACGAATGCCTTTGTCTATGTCATCAAGCATTAAAAGATCAATGCCCTAAATGTGCTAGATTTCACCGAGGTTAATATGGCTAATCCAGTAGGTAGACCATCGTTATATGATCCAAAATATTGTGATGAGTTAATAGCTCATATGGCATTGGGTTTTAGCTTTGAATCATTCGCTGGGAAGATTAGTGTAGCTGAGGCTACTATTAACAATTGGCAGAATGAACACCCTGAATTTTTAGAGGCACATCAAGTAGGAAAGTCTAAAATGTGTATGTTCTGGGAAGAATTAGGAATTGTTGGTACAACAGAAGGAAAGAATTTTAATGCATCCGCTTGGAAGTTTAATATGCAGAATAAATTAAAATGGAGAGAACAAGTAGATCAAAATGTACACGGTGATATATCAATAAAGAAAGTAAGTTATAAAGATGTCATTAAATGAGGTTACGATTCCATATCACTATACAGCTCGTTCGTATCAACTTCCATTCCTCGCAGAACTAGAGAGAGCAATAGATGGTGAAAGTGATAAACATTTCTTCTATCTCATTTGGCATAGACGATCAGGAAAAGATAAAACATGTATCGCTGATGCTGTTCCCAAGAAACTTATAAGCGAACCCTGTCTTGTTAAGTATATTTATCCCACTCTTATACAAGGTCGTGAGAACCTCTGGGATGGCATAGGAAGCGATGGATTTAAGTATAGAGATCACATACCTTCACAAATACGAGAAGGTGATCCAAATGAAACACTTATGAAAATGAACATAAAGGGTGGTTCAATATTCCAAGTAGGTGGAAGTGATAAGCCGGATTCACTTCGTGGTGGTAATCCTAAACTTGTGGTGTTTTCTGAATGGGCTGAACAAGATCCGTATGCTTGGGATGTTATAGAGCCTATATTACGGGAAAATAAAGGGATAGCGATATTTAATACAACGCCAAAAGGTGATAATCATGCACGAGCGCTTTTTGAATATGCAAAGGATAATCCTGCATGGTTTGTACAGACACTTACTGCCAATGATACAGGTATATGGACGCCTCAAGAGCTTGAAAGTCTTAAACAAGATATTATTAAACGCTTCGATAGTATGGGACGTAGCGAGGGTGAAGCTATAGCATACTTTGAACAAGAATATCTTTGTTCGTTTAATAGTCCCATTATTGGTTCATACTATGGAGATAATATTAGGAAGGCTGAAGCAGATGGAAGAATTACTCATGTTCCATGTGCTGAGGGAATTGCTGTTGATACCTATTGGGATTTAGGTATTGATGACTCTATGACGATATGGTTTATTCAGAAGGTAGGACAAGAGTTCCATATGATTGATTATTATGAGAATTCCGGCGAAGGTTTACCATTCTATGCGAAGATTCTACAAGATAAGAAATACCTATATGGTCATCATATAGCCCCACATGATATACAAGTACGTGAGTTAGGCACAGGAAGATCACGATTAGAAGTAGCTAAGGGTTTAGGTATTAAGTTTGAATTAGCACCTGCGTTATCGCTTGATGATGGTATTAACGCCGGACGATCAGTATTCAGTCAATGTTGGTTTGATAAAGAGAAATGCAATCGTGGTATAAACGCTTTGAAGAACTATACAAAGGAATGGGATGAGAAAAATAAAGTATTTAAGAATAAGCCACAACATAACTGGGCTTCTCATGGTGCTGATTCGTATAGAATGTTTGCTGTAGGATATAGGAATCCAAAAATTGCACAAACAACGACAGGTTTTGGTGGTATAAAGCCCTATTATCCAGAATTAGGTATCTAGTTGCATTCTTTACAAGTCGTGGTATTATAAATATATCTTCCTTAGCTGTTTCGACAGACGGGTAAAGACCTTAAACACTATGGAAGACGTATTTGTTAATCCACAAGCAGATTTACTAGAGAAACTTCGAGTCAATAAGGAGACTTCATTCAAGCATCGCCGTAGAAGGCACTTCGATTGGACAGACAACTATACGCTCTATAGGGATAAGGTCATGTTGAATAGACTAACCCAGCGTCAATCAGTCAACATTCCTCTTATTAAAAGCTCTATTAAAACGCTTCTCAAAGATATAGACGATCCGCCGATATTGTACTTTGCTAACTTAGATAACAATGACCAAGCAGAGGTCTTTTATAACGAGTATTGGAAGTACAGCGCAGTACGAAACAACCTCATTCTCAAAGACATTGTTGATAAGCGCCAAGTCATGCTCTTTGGACGATCATTCAAGTTCTTAAACATTATGGATGGACACTTCTATTGGGAGATAGTAGACCCACAGGATGTGCTTATTGATCGGTATGTAGACCCTAGTGATATAGATAGCGCACGGTTCTTAATTAGAGAACATATCTACAAGCCACTATCATCGCTTACCAGTAATCCGAAGTTTGATAATGCTGCAGTTGGACGGTTAAAAGATCGTCTAGGGACAGCAGCAGGACTGATTAAAGCAGCAGATAACCAGTTAGATTGGGTAGAGAAACAACGCCGTGAGGCTTCTTTAGGCGTTATAGACGCCTTTGTTCCAATCTTAGGTGAGACCTATGTTGAGTTGAATGAGTGGTGGATCAAAGAGTTTAATCCAAAGAATAAGCGGGATGAGTTGACATACATTGTTACAGCTGAGGATATGGAAGTGTTGTATAAAGATACACTTGAGAACTGTATAGGAAAAACAGCTGATGATTTTTGGATAGATCACTACCCTTCATCTACCTGGGCAGATGAGACTGAGAGGACAGATTTCTGGAGTGATGGCGTAGCGGATACCCTAAGAACATTGAATAAGGTACTTAACTCATTCTTTGCTCAAAAGATAGAGAATCAGACACTAAAGAACTTCCGTATGCAGTATTTCAATTCAAACTTAACCGATGAAGGCTTCTTACCACAAACATTTGAACCCGTCCCGTGGGGTTGGTATCCTATTCCAGTCGCTCAGGGTGGAAAGATTCAAGACAATGTCATGCCTGTTGATGTAGGGGATATTTCCGATACGATGAAGGATATTGAGTTTATCATGCAGATAGCCCAACAAGCGAGTGCAGCGACTACGTTTCAACAAGGCGTACAACAGGAAGGACAACAGATAACTTTGGGCGAAGTACAACTTCTCTTACAGAACGCTCAACAGAGAGTGAAGTCTATGGCTGTCTACTATACCGAGTCTTGGAAAGACTTTGGATTGAAGTTTACCAAGATGTTAGAAGCAGCGCCCGATATGATTGATGATACGCAGATTAATAAGAAAGGCAGATTAACTAAGAAGAACTACTCCAAAGTTATTACGCCGAAGATGTGGCTATCTAAGTTAGGGTATAAGGTTGAGGTCTTGATGAAAGAAGATATGCAGAACAAGACAGCTCAGGAGTTGCAGAAACTGCAGTATTCTAAGAGTCTTATGCCTACGAATCATGCGTTAGATACGATTGTGAAGAAGAAATCCCTCATGTTCAGTGATCTGGAGTCGAGTGAGATAGCAGAAGTCTTGAAAGAAGATGAACAACAAATGAAAGCTATGTCTATGCAATCACAGGTAGATGCGAATGGTCAACCGATACAGGGACAACCACAATTAGGTCAACCGACACAACCAGCGCCTGCACCACAACTAGGAGCGCCGGGTCAACCGCAACAGATGCCATTACACGCTTAATATGGAAGATTATAAAAACGAAGCAGGAGAAGTAGACTTTGACAAACTCAATGCATTAGAGAGAGATGAGTATCTCAAGATGCTTGAAGTGGTGGAGAAGTCAAAGATCACATTAGAGGACTTTAGAAAGCACGTCAAGAATATGCGTGCCGCAGTTGAGAACTCACTTCTTAATGAACCGGACTTTATCTATTCATTACCCTTTCCTTTCTTGAAACGGGTCAATCCGAAGGTAGCACAGATAAAAGCACGCCTTCAGAACTACTTGATCTTTGAAGCATTCTTTGAACGCCCGGAACTCGCTAAACAGCAACTTGATATGTATAAGAAAAGATTGGGGGTGAAATAACAATGAAATTTCCAGCAGATGGTAAGAAAATGAAGAAAGAACTATCAGGAAAGAAATGGTCTAAGGCACAAGATAAGGCTTATGATAAGAAAAAAGGGTGGAAAGAAGGTTCTAAAGGCGATTTAGCACAAGACAAAGCTCATGGCATTCATGATAATCCGAAAGGAAAAATAAAGAAATCAGGTAAGTTTCAAGGGAAATCAAATAAGTTAGGTCATGGCGGTAGGGCAGCTCAGTTGAAAGCAAAAGGTGTTCCAGGTGGGGTTATTGGAAACCTTGCAAGAAAAGCAAAAGCAGCTAAAGGAATGAAAAATTATCACGGGAAAGCTTAGTGCTTCACCACAGCCGTTTGAACTTGGTGGAAGCTATTATGCTAAGGGAGCGCTACGAGGCGCTCTCTTGGTTTTGTTGACAATAGAGAGTATAATATATACATGGACAAAACCTCTAAGAAGGAATTAGAACGAATCCTTGCAATGAATCCAGAAGATTTGAGTTATGAGGAGATTCAATTCCTCAATGCACGAAGAACATATCTTACGAATGATCAGAAACGTATTTTTAAGAATATATTAGTAAAAGAAAAAGTTTAATTTGCCTTAGCTCTGCTAAGAGAAGGGTACAAATATGAAAACCAATAAGGATAAGTCCGAACCGATTGATGAGAGTGTATTGGAAGAAACACCTCCTAATATCAATGAACCACAACCAAAAGAAGAAGAACCTCAAACAGAACCAGAAACTCCTGAAACTCCAGACGTTCCTGAGACACCAGTGGTTGAACCTACTGAAGTTCCTACTCCACCTGTAGAAGAAACACAGGAAGATAAAGATAAGCGATATAAAGCACAACAGACAGAAGCGCAAATCCAAGCAGCAAAGAACAGAAGCCTTATCAGTAAAGTAGACGAGGCGAATAAGATTGGTGAACCAACAGTTGATGAATTAAAAGCCTTTGTTGCTGTTGATGGAGTGAATTGGGATGAACTAACGGTCTTTGAACAGTCAATGGCAAAGAAGAACTATATTGCCAATAAGAAGTTTGATCTAATCAATGACGCTGTTCAATCAACCAAGAAGATAGATGAATGGGCGACTAAAGTGGATGAGTTTATTGATTCAACCGATGGGAAGCCTGAGTATGTAGCTTTAAGTAGTCATGAAGCTGACTTTCGAAAGTTCTGTATGAAAGAAGCCCATCGAGGAACACCAATTGAAACTCTTTTACCTGCTTTCTTGTTTAACTTGCCACCCTCTACAAAGAAACGGGGATCAATGTTTGAAGTTGGTGGTGGTGGGACAGCCCCTGAAACGAAACCAGGAGAGATAACCGATGCAGATCAAGCAGCAAACTTACGAAAGACTGATCCACGAGAATATAAACGGTTAGTAAAAGCTGGAAAGATTAAGTTAGAGGTTTAACCTAATTGTTCTATAAGTAGTCCTTCATGTTTTCGTATTTGAAGGTGGCGAAACTTCCGTAAGTCCGGTTCACACAGTTGAATGACGTTCTGAGGCTTGGTATTTAGTTTATTTCCATCTATATAGAAGGATTGACACTCATCAGCACCACAGATTTGACACTCAGTCTCTGAAACTACGGTATGACTTTCATTCTTCTTATCTTTTAAGATACTTAATATGTGTTTATCCGAAACTCCATAGAGTCTAGCGATGGAAGAAGGTATATAACGGTGGAAATAATAAAGAGTCGTAATGCTTCTAATATCCCGTGAAGTCATGAATTAACTATATCACATTTTAAGGTCAAGTAAAAATATTTACCAAATAGCTTCACTTTTTTGTTTGTATCTTCATATATATCCCTCTAAGATAAGTGCATATGGCTACATATCCAACAAAGTTAGCAGAAGTATTTTCTACAAAAGTAATGGTTATCTATTACGCAAACAGCGTATCAGAAGCAATCACCAATCAAGACTACGAAGGTGAAGTAAAAGATAAAACCTCAATTCTGAACATCATGACATTCTCTAAGATTTTGTCGCACACTTATACAGGTGCGAATATGTCTGTTGATGATCTTACTGAATCGTCAGGACAATTGATTACGGATCAGGCAAAAGATTTCTACTTCAGAGTAAAGTCGTATGATAAATTCCGCTCCTATATCAAAAATCCAGAAGGAACGATCTTAGCGCAGACAGCTCTTGAACTCAAGAAAGTTATTGATACATATATTCTTGGATTCTGGAATAAAGTTGGAGCAGGAAATAGACTCGGAACAGATTATACGACTGGCACAGTTTCTATTGATGTGTCAGGAAACGTAACCGGAACTGGAACAACCTTTACCGCAGCGATGGTTGGAAAACCATTTAAAGCAACAGGTCATTCAGCATGGTATCTCGTATCAGCATATACTTCAGCAACAGCAATCGCTATTACCGATGATGTTGCAGATCCGACAACGATTCCCTACACAGGTGGAGTGATCGCAGGTGGAGCAGCGTTTAATATTCAAGCTGCAAGTCCAGTTCAGATGACATCTTCAACGATATTCGATCAATTGAATCAATTGAATGTTAAATTAACCAATCAAGAGATTCCGGCAGAAGACAGATGGTGTGTAGTTCCGCCAGAAGTCGCAGCGCTCATAAAACTTAATTCAAATTTCAATCCGTCTGGAGTACCAGCAGCGTATGATAGATTCTCAACACCTCCGAATGGAATGATTGGTGGATCACTGGCTGGATTCAAGATTTATGAATCACCTCGTGTAGTTGGAAATTCTACAGATGGTTGGCATATCTTGGCAGGACACAAGTCAGCAATCACATTCGCAATGGGTCTTACGGAGACTGGCATGGAAGATTTAATCGGAAACTTTGGGAAAGCATATAAATCGTTATACGTCTATGGTGCTAAGGTAGTAGACGAGCGCCGAAAAGCTCTTGCCGAGTTGTTCGGGAAACTCTAAAGACCTTAGCGCTCTCCATACTTCCTCAAGCGCCACAAAAGAGTTATGGCATTACTTGTAAGAGATAGCAGAATCATTACACCCTGGTTACGGGATGGTGCGCCTACAGCCGGAAGGCTTGAGTCGTTAGCCATGCTTAATGCTGCTGGTTATTTTACTGAAGCGATTGATCTTGGTGAATTTACTGAGGGAATTGCCATGCTCTATGTAACAACGCCCGTAGGGACGAGTCCTACGCTTGATTGTGATATACAGTATGGATTCCAGTCTGATGACCAAACATGGCATTTTGTTGATTCTACTGATTCATTCACTCAATTAACCGCAGCAGGAATGGGTTTTAAGAAATTTACCGCTAATTTTGGTAAATATGTGAGGTTTAGATTAAAGATTGGTGGAACAGCAACACCAGGATATACGGTAACAATGAAATTAGCAATGAAAGGTTAATATGCCAACATTTGAATTATTAGCAAATTTACCAGGAGCAACACAAGCAGAGATAGCCCGTATTAGTGCTATTACTTCTACATTAAGGACAACGTCAGAAGCAAATTTTTTAAAAGCCTTAGCTCCGTATTTAACAAATCTAGTTAATTTGACTGATGCCAATGGATATTATGATTGGGCAGAAGGAAATACTCTCCCTACAGGGTATTCTAACTTTGATAATGGAGCGTTATTTCAATTGAATACTCCTCAGGGTGGTAGAACACTCTATGAGAATGTGGGAACAGTTACATCTGCTATATGGAGTTTGATTAAAGTAGACGATGCAGCAACATCACCATCACTTTCATTCTCTGCATCCGCATCAAGCTCATTGAGTCAGAGTTCATCGCAATCACCAAGTTCTAGTGCATCTATGTCAGTTAGTGCTAGTGTTAGTCAATCGTCAAGTGTTAGTCCATCTGCATCCGCATCGGCTAGTTCTTCACAGAGTCCTAGCTCAAGTACATCGCCTAGTGGTTCTCAATCACCGTCCGGTTCACAATCGCCTAGCGGAAGTGCCAGTTTGTCAGTATCAGCATCAGCATCAAGATCAGTCTCAGCATCTGTAAGTTCATCTGTTAGTCCATCAGCAAGTTCAAGCGTTTCAAATTCAACTTCACCAAGCGCTTCAAGTTCAGTCAGTGCAAGTTTGAGTCCATCCGGATCAGCTTCATCGAGTGTATCTGCATCCCTTAGTCCGTCTGGATCAGCATCTAGCTCAAGTTCAGCTAGTGTAAGTCAATCGGCATCTCAGAGTCCATCAGGTTCACAATCACCTAGTTCATCTGTATCTAAATCTCTATCACCAAGCGCATCATATAGCCCATCAGGTTCTCAGTCTCCTAGCTCCTCAGCATCAGCTTCTCCAAGCTAACTTGACAAAGTTCTTCTACCGTGGTACATATACGGTACATGGAGAATTATCATTTTCTCATAGATAAAGCAATGTTAGAACATCTACGTTCTCTCGGTGGTTCCGTAGCATTTCATATACGGGAAGCTATTTGGGATTATCTTCGGAAGAAACAAAGTCAACAAGTATCAAGTTCATTATCACGAAAGGAAGGTGATACAAATGTTTAATTTAAGTCCTAAACCAAAATCAGACGAAGTTCTTATGAAGTTTCCTGAAGCAATGGCTGAAGTTATTAAAGGTCATAAGATTACGAGAAAAGAATGGAATAACGTGGATGAGTATGGGGTATTTGCCGATGGATGGCTTACTATTCATCACGAAGGTAAGTTTTTTGTATGGAAAGTTAATGACGGCGATTTATTCGCTAAAGATTGGAAAGTATGCTAAGTGTTTTAATACCTAATAGAAATTCACCGTTTACTCAAAAGACGATTGAAGACGTCCTGGCGAACGCCGGGTGTGATGTAGAGGTCATTGTCAATATTGATGAACAGTGGCCGGATGTACTCTCTAAAGATCCACGAGTAACCTACATCCACCCGAATAGCCCCATTGGACTTCGACAAGCGATAAACGCTTGTGCAAAGCTCGCTAAAGGCGAATATATACTAAAAGTAGACGATCACTGTGCATTTGGAAAAGACTTTGGAAAGATTCTTATTGAGAATCATCAGCCTAATTGGGTACAGATTCCCCGGCGCTATGCCCTCGATGCAGAAAACTGGAAGATAGAGGAACGGACGGATAACAAATACCCGATTGATTATATGTATATAGATTTCCCCCGTAAAGGTAAAGATCATGACGATGGAATGCACGGCGTTCCTTGGAAAAGGGACAGTAAATTAGAAGTAGATATTACTCCAAGTATGCAAGGTTCTTGCTACTTTATGACAAAAGATTGGTTCTGGAAGCATTTAGGAGGTCTACACGAAGAAGGTTATGGTCAATTTGCTCAAGAAAGTCAGGAGATAGGATTTAAAACATGGTTTGGTGGCGGACAATTGATGGTGAATAAACTTACTTGGTACGCACACTTACACAAAGGCGGACGCTATGGAAGATTCTATACCTTCCCCGGAGGCACTGTAGAGGCTTCTAACTGGTCTGCAAAGCACTGGTTGAACGATCAGGAGCCAAATATGATCCATACCTTTGATTGGTTTATCAATGAAATGTTCCCCGGTATGCCTTCTTGGCCTACTGATTGGAAAGAACAATTAAAAGGAATGGGATGGTATGAATAAAATAACGTGGGGGATCCATAGCTACGGAGATATAAAGATTACCGAGACAAGAAAAGGTGAAGTAGTTATTGGTAAGTATTGTTCTTTAGGGATTGATATAAAGGCGTTCATGGCACATGACCACAATATCAAGAACATCAGTACGTTCCCATTCGGACACAAAGGATTACCGATTACTAATTTAATGAAACCGCCTTTACCGACAAACTATACAATCAGGAAACCGTTTAAGGTAACAATAGGTAATGATGTATGGATTGGTTCACATACGGTTATTTTTGCAGGAGTAACTATTGGAGATGGAGCAGTAATAGGCGCTTATTCAATCATTACAAAGGATGTAAAACCGTATTCAGTCGTTGTTGGTAATAATAAGAAACTTCATAATAGATTTACTAATAAAGAGATAAATTCTTTACTGAAATTGAAGTGGTGGGATTGGCCTGACGAGAAGGTTGCACAATGGGGAAGTATACTTGGAAGTACAGATGTAAAAAAACTAATACTATATGGCGAAGATTAGCATTATCATTCCAGCGTGTGGTGAAAAAGAAGAAAATCTAACCAGAACGATAGATAGTATCTATGAGAACGCTACCGGAGACTTTGAAATACTGGATGAATTTAATGGTTATCCATCTTTTACAGATACACGATTTACTTGGATGTTATTTCCCCGTAATGTAGGTATTAAAACGAATATAAACGCTCTGGCTGCTATGGCTACGGGTAAGTATATCTATAAGTCCGATGCACATTGTTCCTTTGGTAAAGGATTTGATGAGATACTCCAACAGGATATGCAGGATGATTGGATAGTTATGCCACGGTTCTATGTTTTAAACGGGGAAACGTGGAAGTGGCAGGATGAACGGTTCTATGATTACTTCTATCTTTCATGCCCGTATACTGACCCTAGAGGGTTTAGATTCAAGGCAGGGGGACATTGGATGGAAAGAACACAAGAACGTCTCCTAAGTCATCCTACAGTCGATGAAACCCCTCAGATACACGGTTCAGGGTGGTTTATGACAAAAGATAGGTTCTTTGAGCTTGGTGGCTTCCCTTTACAAGATCCGTATGGTCATGCACAAGAACCTCTATGGTTAGGATTAAAGAATTGGCTTATGGGCGGGAAAGTCATGGTTAATAAGAAAACCTGGTATGCTCATTTACACCAGGACTCAAAAGATAGAGGATATACTGAAGATCGGGCGCATACAGAGAAAACATACAATGATGTCGCTCATTACTGGGTGAAACAACCAGGATTTAAAGAGTTTATAGAAAAGTTTATGCCAATGCCTACGTGGCCGGAGAATTGGAGAGAGTTACTATGATAGATACACTAGAATTTGTCTTAAATAGATATAATGTTGTTAAAGATAGCAAGCCTATTAGTTTACCGTATAAACGAGGAGAATTAGGACTTCTTTTCAAAGCATTAGACTTTAAACTTGGTGCTGAAATAGGAACTGATAGAGGGTTTTTTGCTGAAGAACTCAGTCAATTAAACCCTGAAGGAAAACTTATCTGTATTGATCCATGGAAAGTATATAGTGCGTACCATGATTTTACCGACCAGCATAAACTAGATAAGAATTATGAAGAAACAAAAAGACGTTTAGCGCCGTATAACTGTGAGATTATAAAGAAGTCTAGTGAGGGAGCGATTAAAGACTTTAAAGAGAATAGCTTGGATTACGTTTATATTGACGGTAATCACGAATTTGAGTATGTGTTGTGGGATATACAACATTGGTCAAAGATAATTAAACCTGGTGGGATTATCTCAGGGCATGATTATACATGGATGGCACACAGAAGGCCGAGATATGACGTTCAGCGGGCATTGAAGATTTATTTTGAAGGACAGACACCAACACTGTTCTTACTTACTGCCCAACGATCATCTAGTTGGTTTTTCGTAAAAGTATGAATACAAAAGAATACATAGTAAAGAAATATAATCTTCATCTTAGAGGAGATTATTATATTGATCTTCCTATTAAAGGGAGTATTGAATTGGCTAAACTATTTGATGAGTTAGGATTTGTTAATGGAGTAGAGATTGGAACAGATCAGGGAGAGTTTGCAGAGATTTTATTTAAAGAAATTATTGGTTTATGGTTGGGTTGTGTAGATCCGTGGAAAACAGAAGCATATACAAATAATGAACAGCCAGAATCAGGAGAGAATCAAGAGTTTTTTGATAAACGATATGAAGAAACTAAAAAAAGATTGAATAAATATATATTTGTTCATGGGTGGGGAAGAATTTTTAGAGAAACATCAATGGAAGCATTAAATAATTTTGATGATAACTCTTTAGATTTTGTCTATATAGATGGTAACCACGACTTTTTGAATGTAACTCAAGATATTCACTATTGGTTAAAGAAAGTACGACCTGGAGGAATTATAGCTGGACATGATTACTGTAAGTATCCGTTTAGAAAATATAACCATGTAAAAGCTGTTGTACAAGCGTATGCAAAGTCTTATGCTCTATTCCCTGTCTTTGGAACAATGTGTGTGAAACATGGATTAAAGAGAGATAATTTTAGAAGTTGGTTTATTATAAAATCATGAAAAAGACTGTTTTATTTTATCCGCATATACCAGTTGCTGCCCGTAACG
>Ga0182027_10010717_pt1 | contig 13006 bp, 14 predicted proteins | sample 712E1DmetaG_FD_121300 | JGI IMG/M metagenome (GOLD analysis project Ga0182027, IMG submission 121300) | Permafrost microbial communities from Stordalen Mire, Sweden - 712E1D metaG (Illumina Assembly) | ecosystem: Environmental > Terrestrial > Soil > Wetlands > Permafrost | place: Sweden...
CCCAGACGACCACGTTGTGGTATTCCGCGCGCTCTTTGCCGTTGCCGCGGAACTCGTTGGTGGCCACCACGAAGGTGGCGACGCTGGATCCGCTGGCCAGCGATCGCAGCTCAGGGTCGCGGGTCAGTCGGCCGGTCAGAAGGACCTTGTTCACAGTCCCGATCTCCTCTTCCGGCGCCGTTTGGAGCGGCGCCCTGTGTGACGGCGGGTGCCGGAACCGTACCCGCCCACGATCAACCGCGGCTCATCCAGGGCTTATCCGAGTCGCCCACCCCCATCGGGGAAGCGAGGAGGCTCAGACCGAAGTCATCTGGCGGGTTGCGCACGACGCTGAGGCCAGCGGGGCCCACACCTATTGACAGAGCCTGCGCGTGAATTCATAGTTGGCAACATATGAGCAGCACTCCGCACATTTGAGCATGCCAGCCGGCGCGACGATACTCGGCCGGGACGAGCTGGGTTTGGAGACCCGGCTGATGCTCCGCGCCGCGCAGCTCTATTACCGGCTTCACCTGACCCAGGACCAGGTCGGCGAGCGGCTCGGTGTCAGCCGCTTCAAGGTCGGCCGCCTCCTGGATCGCGCCCTCCGCGAGTCGGCGGTCCGGATCGAAATCGTCCATCCAGATGTTCGGCTGGTCGAGCTCGAGGACGGTCTGGTCAACCGGTTCGGCTTGCGCAGCGCGGTGGTCGTCGACGTGCCGCCGACTGCCTCCGCCCCGGACCAGGAGCTGCTGGCCAGGGAGCGGGTGGCCGGGGCGGCCGCCGCTCACCTGACCGCGCTGCGGCCGACGGGTTCGATCGGCGTGTCGTGGGGGCGCACGATGCTCGAGGTCGCGGCGCACCTGCGCTCGGGCTGGACCACAGCGTCGGAGATCATCCAGCTGAACGGTGCGATGTCCCGCTCCGCCCGCCCCACCCGGGCCCAGGAGGTCGTAGAGCAGTTCGCGCTCACCAGCGGGGCCGCGATCCAGCTGATGCCCGCCCCCGCGATCGTCGGCTCACCAGAATTGCGCGAAGCCCTCGAGGGAGACGCATCGGTCGGCGAGACGCTGGCCGCGGCGTGCTCGGCTCAGACGGCGGTCTTCAGCATGGGCGTCCTGGGCGCCGACAGCGTCCATGTCGCGTCCGGCTTCATCGGCGACCCCGACCTCTCGGCGCTTGCGGACGCCGGCGCCGTTGGCGACGTCCTGGGGCGGTTCCTGTCGCTGGAAGGTCAGATCGCGCTGCCGTCGCTCGATCGGCGGACCATCGGGCTGCCACTCGAAGAGCTTCGGGTCAAGGCGCTCACCGTCGGCGTCGCCGCCGGGCCGGGCCGCGGGCCGATCGCGCTGGCCGCCCTGCGGTCGGCCTGTGTCAACGTCATGGTGACCGACGAAGAGACGGCCACGTGGGTGATCGATCATGCGTGACGGGCGCCGTCCGGCGAGTCTCTCCGAGGATGAGGTCCGCGACATCGTGCGCGGGATCGTCGACGCCGCTCTGGCGGGAGGCGGGACGGCCGCGACGGGGACCGCACCGTCGGCAACAGGTGCGGCCACGTCAACGCAGGCGACCACGTCGCCTCAGCCGGGCTCCGAGCGCGTCGCCATTGCCATCGGCGCCGACCACGGCGGATCGGCGCTCAAGGACGCGATCGGGAAGATGCTGACCGAGACCGGCTTCGCGGTCCAGGACTGCGGCACCCACGGGGGCGAGCCGGTGGACTACCCCGACATCGCCCATGCCGTCGCGCGCCTGGTGGCGGACGGGACCTGCAAGTGGGGAATCATCCTGGACGGGGCAGGGATCGGCTCCTGCATGGTTGCCAACAAGGTTCCCGGCATCCGCGCCGCCCTGTGTCACGACCTGTCGAGCGCGCGGAACAGCCGCGAGCACAACCACGCCAACGTTCTCACCCTGGGTGCCCGCTTCATCGGCGAGGGGCTGGCCATCGAGATCGTGCGGGCGTGGCTCGGCACTGAATGGGCCCCCGGGCGGCACGCCGCCCGGGTCGAGAAGATCACGGCGATAGAACGCCGCTACATGGCTGCGGCCGGTGAGGTTCGGCGATGACGGAGGCGAATTACACCCGCGACGAGCTCGTCGAGCAGATCACGAGCCAGGTCCTGGCCTCGCTGAGCGAATTGGGCGCCACGGGCACGCCGGCCGCCCGGAGCGGCGTTTGTGCCGGGTGCGTCGGCGCGTGCGCGGCCCAGTGCGCGACGAAGGTCCGTGACGTCGTGGCCGGCGGCGCGTCGCGCGTCGAGTACCACGGCCAGGCCGCCGACGTCCCGACCGACCTGGCCCGCTATATCGATCACACGCTCCTGCGCCCGGATGCCGTCGCCGCCGACATCGACAAGCTGTGCGCGGAGGCGGCCGAGTTCCGGTTCGCCGCGGTCTGCGTCAACCCGACCTGGGTTCGCCGTGCGGCCGACGACCTGCGCGACTCGGATGTCGGCGTCGCCTCGGTGGTGGGCTTCCCGTTCGGGGCCACGCCCACGGAGATCAAGGTCTTCGAAGCGCGCCGCGCGATCCGGGACGGCGCGCGAGAGATCGACATGGTCATCAACATCGGGGCCCTCAAGAGCGGAATGCACGGGCAGGTCCGCGACGACATCGCCCGGGTCGCAGATGCCTGCCACGAGGCCGGCGCCCTCTGCAAGGTGATCATCGAAACCGGCCTCCTCACCGACGAGGAGAAGGTAATCGCCTGCCGGCTGGCCCAGCAGGCCAAAGCCGACTTCGTCAAGACGTCCACGGGTTATGCCAAGGGCGGAGCGACCGTTTTCGACGTGGCCCTGATGCGCGAGACCGTCGGCCCGAAGATGGGCGTCAAGGCCTCCGGCGGAATCCGCACGGCCGAGGACGTGCAGGACATGATCGCGGCCGGGGCGACCCGGATCGGGGCTTCCGCCGGCGTCAAGATCGTCACGGGAGAGAAGGGCGCACATGGCCAATATTGACCTTCGGGCATATGTCTTCCTCGATAGTCTCCAGGCCCAGTACGCGGCCTTCCTGGGGACGGTGGCGCAGGGATTCCTGCCCCTCGCCGGCGACGCCTCGCTGGAGATCGAGATCTCGCCCGGGATCGAGATCAACCGGCTGACCGACGTCGCGCTCAAGTCGACGACCGTCAAGCCCGGCATGCAGATCATCGAGCGCTACTACGGCATGCTCGAGATCCACTCGCCGTCGCAGGCCGAGGTCCGCGCCGCCGGAGCCGCGATCCTGGCCGACATCGGCCTGGCCGAGACGGACCGGATGAAGCCGCACGTGCTCTCCTCCCAGATCATCCGCAGGATCGACGACCACCAGGCTCAGCTCATCAACCGAACGCGCCACGGCCAGATGCTGATCCCCGGCCAGACGCTGTACGTGCTCGAGCTGGAACCGGCCGCATACGCCGCGCTCGCGGCCAACGAGGCCGAGAAGGCGGCTCACATCAACATCCTCGAGGTCCGGTCCTTCGGCTCGATGGGCCGGGTCTATCTCGGCGGCGAGGAGCGCGACATCGACGTCGGCTGGCGCGCCGCGCTGGCGGCGATCGATGGACTCGAAGGACGCGAAGCTAAGGCGTAAGGGCAACGGCAGCGATCGAAGGGTCGAACGGCCGAACCAGAAGGAGACAGGGTCGATGGCAGAAGCGCTTGGAATGATCGAAGCCCGCGGGTTCGCGGCCGTGGTCGAGGCTGCCGACGCTATGGTCAAGGCGGCCAAGGTCGAGCTGGTCGGCTACGAGAAGACCGGCGGAGGATACGTGACCGCCGTCGTCCGCGGCGACGTCGCCGCCGTCAAGGCGGCGGTCGACGCCGGCGTCCGAAACGCCGCGAAGGTCGGCGAAGTCGTCGCCAGCCATGTGATCGCCCGGCCGCACGTCAACGTCGACCTCGTTTTGCCGCTTGGGCGGCTGGCAGAGGCCAAGGCAGAGGCCGGCCAGAAGTAGCACGCAAGTGGCGGCGCGCCGGCCGGGTCCGGCGCGCCGCACGGTCAGGCGGTGACGAGATGCTCCTTGGACGGGTAACCGGGACCGTTGTCGCGAGTCGCAAAGAGCCGCTGATGGAGGGCTGGAAGCTCCTCGTCGTGCGCCAGCTCGATGCCGAGAACAGAGAAGCCGGCGGCTACGTGGTGGCCGCCGACACCGTCGGCGCGGGCGTCGGCGAGGTCGTGCTGTACGCGACGGGCAGTTCCGCTCGCCAGACGGAGACGACGCGCGACCGGCCCTGCGACGCCGTGATCATGGCCATCGTCGACACGTGGGAGATCGGCGGTACGGAGGTCTACCGCAAGTAGCGGGCGAACACCATGAGCGGGCTCGACGAACGCGAAATCACCGAGATCATCGAACGGGTGCGCCGGCGCGTCTCCGCGGCCGGCGAGGCGCGGCCCGGCGAGGGGCTGCGAGCCGAGGGCGAGCTGGCGACCGCCGGGACAGCCGAGCTCGGCGACGGCATCCACGCCACCATAGACGAGGCTGTCGCCGCCGCGGCGCGGGCCTTCCAGGAATTTCAGGTGCAGGGCCTGGCCGGGCGCAAGGTCATCATCGACGCCGTGCGTCGCTCGATGCTCGACCACGCGGAGCAGCTGGCCCGGATGGCGCACCAGGAGACGCACCTCGGTCGAGTCGAGGACAAGGTGGTCAAGAACCGCCTGGTGGCGTCCAAGGCGCCCGGGCCGGAGGACCTGGAGGTCCAGGCCACCACCGGCGACGCGGGCATGATGGTCACCGAGTTTGCCCCGTTCGGCGTCGTCGCCGCGATCACCCCGGTCACGAACCCCACCTCGACGATCATCAACAACACGATCAGCATCGTCTCGGCCGGCAACGCCGTCGTCTTCAACGCTCATCCAAGCGCGCGCCGCTGCTCCGCGGAGACGGTGAGGCTCATCAACCGGGCCATCGTCGGTGCCGGAGGGCCTCCCAACCTGGTGTCGGCCGCCGCGAACCCCACGATCGAAAGCGCGCGCGCCCTGATGGCGCACCCGAGCGTGCGCGTGCTCCTCGTAACCGGCGGGCCCGCCGTCGTGCGCGAGGCCCTCAAGTCCGACAAGCGCGCGATCACGGCCGGTCCGGGCAACCCGCCCGCCGTCGTCGACGGAACCGCCGACATCGAGCGAGCCGGCCGCGACATCGTGCGCGGGGCCTCGTTCGACAACAACATCGTCTGCATCGACGAGAAGCTCGTCCTGGTCGTGGACACGGTCGCAGACCGGCTGATCCGGGCGATGACGCAGAACGGCGCCTACCTGCTCAAGGAGCACGAGCTGCGCCGGCTGGAGCGGGTCGTCTTCAAGGAGCTGGGCCAGCCCGGAAAGCCCGGCGTCATGAACCCGGCCTGGATCGGGCAGGACGCCGCGAGGATGCTGGCCGAGATCGGCGTCCAGACCGATTCCACGCCCCGGCTCCTGATCGCGGACGTGCCGCGCGACCACAGCCTCGTCTGGACGGAGCAGATGATGCCGCTGCTCCCGATCGTGCGCGTCGGCACGGTGGACCAGGCGATCGACCTGGCCGTCCGCGCCGAGCATGGTTTCCGCCACACGGCGTCGATCCACTCCACCAACGTCGACACCATCACGAGGATGGCCCGAGCCATGAACTGCAGCATATTCGTGACCAACGGGCCCAACTTCGCGGGCCTCGGAGAGGGCGGCGAAGGCTTCACCTCGTTTTCGATCGCCAGCCCGTCCGGCGACGGCTTGACCCGGCCGCGGACCTTCTCGCGCGAGCGGCGGATCACCGTCGTCGGCGCGCTGCGGATCGTCTGACATGACAGGCCTCGCCATCGGGCCGGCCCTCGCGCTCCTGGAGCTCGACTCGATCTCGGCCGGCATCGCCGCCGGCGACGCAATGGCGAAACGCGCCCCGATCGACGTCCTGCGAGCCGGCACCGTGCACCCGGGCAAGTACCTGGCCCTCATCGGAGGCAGCGTCGGAGATGTCGAAGAGGCGCTTGCGGCCGGCCGCGAGGCCGGGGCGTCGGCCCTCCTCGACGTCGTCTTCCTTCCGAACGCCCATCCGGATCTCATCGCCGCGATAGGCGGCACGTGCCGGGAGGCGGCCGGCGAGGCCCTCGGCGTGATCGAGACCGCCACCGTCGCCGCGATCATCGAGGCCGCCGACTCCGGACTCAAGGGAGCCCGGGTCCGCCTCGTGGAATTGCGCCTCGCCGACGACCTTGGCGGCAAGGGCTACCTCCTGTTCGATGGGCCGGTCGGCGAGGTGGAGGCCGCGGTCGAGATCGGCGCCGGGAGCATCGCCGGAACGGCCGGCCTGGCCTGGCGGGTAATTCCACAGCTGCACGCGGTGATGGCCGAGAACCTGGCCGCGGATGCGCAGTTTCGCGAACGGGTTCGAACGCCTGCTCCGGCCGGCGGGCCCGACCGAACGCCGGCCCGAACGTCCGCGCCGGCGGCACGACCCAGGGTTCGGTAAGGCGGCATGCAGCTGGCGCGGGTTATCGGCACGGTCGTCGCCACGGTCAAGGCGCCCGGGCTCGAGCGCGTCAAGCTCCTCGTGATCCAGCCGCTCGATCGATCGCTGAAACCGGCCGGCGGCCAGCTGGTCGCCGCCGACGCGGTCCACATGGCCGGCCCGGGCGAGCTCGTCTACTTCGTTGCCGCCCGCGAAGCGGCCCAGGCGATGCCGGACCCGTTTGTGCCCGTGGACCATGCCATCGTCGGGATCGTCGATGCCGTCTCGGCACTGGCGGGAGAAGAGCCGTGAAGCTGGGTCGCGTGGTTGGCACGGTCGTCTCCACGATCAACGCGCCCGACTTCGAGGATCGGACGCTGTTGCTCTGCGACCTTCTCGATCCGTCCGGCCTGCCGGCCGGCGGCTACGTCATCGCGGTGGACACGGTCGGCGCAGGCGCCGGCGAGATGGTCCTGATCCTCGACGAGGGCAACTCTGCCCGCCAGGTGTTGAGGGCGCCGGGCGCCCCGATCCGGACGCTGGTCGTCGGGATAGTCGATGCTGTCACGGAAGGGCCGGCGGCGGTCCAGTAGGCGCCGCCTGAAGCGACGCCACGGTCGGCGCGGAACACGCGATGGCGGCCCGGCCGGCCCGTGGCAAGCCGGCGCTATGCTGCGACCGGCGGCGCCGTTGGGAGCGCCGCCAGCGTCCCACGAGGAGATAGGATGTATGCGAGGAGGCAAGCCCGCAACGGGCTCGGTGGTCTGGTCCTTTCGGGCGCGCTGCTGATGTCGGCCGCGGCCTGCGGCAGCGGCGGCGCCACGCCGGTCGCCGCAACGCCCGCGTCGCCGGCGGTTTCCACGACCGCGCCGGCCGGCGCGACTCCGGCGCCGTCCAACGCGCCTTCATCCGGTCCTCCCACTCCCGCGCCGCTCAAGAGCGGGAACGTGGTGGCCTGGGGCGACGACAGCTCGGGCCAGACGGACGTCCCGGCGGGTCTCACCAATGTCGTCGCCGTGGCCGCCGGTGACGACTTCAGCATGGCCCTCAGGTCCGACGGGTCGGTCGTGGCCTGGGGCGGTTCGGCCGACCCCGCCGAGACGCAGGTGCCTGCGGCGGCGGACGGTGCCACTGCGATCGCGGCCGGCAGCAACTTCGCCATCGCCCTGAGGCCGGACGGCACCGTGATCGGCTGGGGTGACAACTCCTCGGGCCAGCTGAAGCCGCCGTCGACGCTGAAGAACGTCGTCGAGATCGCGGCCGCCGGTTCATTCGCCCTCGCCCTCGAGTCCGACGGAACGGTCGTCGCCTGGGGCGACGATTCCAACGGCCAGACCGACCTGCCCGCCGGCCTCGAGAACGTGACCCACGTCTCCGCCGGGTACGACTTCGGCGTCGCTTCGCTGGCCGGGGGAACAGTCGTGGCCTGGGGCGACAAGAACCCCACCGACGTCGCGAGCCACGTCACCACGGTTCCGTCGGGCCTCACCGGAGTCAGCGTCGTGTCGGCCGGCTTCTCCCACATCCTGGCTCTCAAGTCGGACGGCACCATCGCGGCCTGGGGCGGCAACCAGGACGGTGAGACGACCGTGCCGCAGGGCCTGCACGCCGTGGCCGTCGCGGCGGGCGGCAACTTCAGCCTTGCTCTCGAGTCCAACGGAACTGTTGTAGGCTGGGGTGGAAACGAGTCGGGACAGGCGACCCCACCGTCAGGGCTCGCAAAGGTGCTCGCCATCGGCGCGGGCGGCAGCCACGCGCTGGCCGTGGTGGCCTCGGGGTCTTAGGAGCAGCATGAAACAGGCCATCAAGGTTCGACTCGGAAACCGCGGGCCGCTCGACCTCGCGACGCTGGACGAAAAAGCCCTGATGGGCGTCATCGACCATTCACTGCTCAGACCCGATCTCACCCGGAGCGGCGTCGAGGCCGGCTGCGACCTGGCGATCGAATACGAGACGGCGACGGTATGCTGCCGGCCGGCCGACCTGCAGTTCGTGGTCGGCCGGCTGCGACGGTCCCTGGTCGGGCCGACCACGGTGGTCGGTTTTCCGCACGGCGCCAGCATGTCCACGATCAAGGAGCGCGAGGCGATCCTCGCGGTCGACCAGGGCGCGGTCGAGCTCGACGTGGTGATCAACATCGGGGCGCTGCGCTCGGGCGAGCTTGGTTACGTCCGAGACGAGCTGGCGGGGCTCATCTATGCCGTCTCGCCCACGCCGGTAAAGGTGATCCTGGAAACCGCTTACCTGACCCCTGAGCAGGTGGAAGCGGGATGCCGAGTGGCCCTCGAGGCCCGCGCGGCGTTCGTCAAGAACGGAACGGGCTTCTCGCCGCGCGGCGCCGAGCCGGGCGAGATCGCCTTGATGCGGCGGGTCGTCGGCGACAACGTCGGAGTCAAGGCCGCCCACGGAGTCCGAACGCTCGATTACATGCTGGCGATCCTCGCGGCAGGCGCCTGCCGTGTCGGGGCGACCGCCACGGCCTCCATCGCGGCCGAATGGCGGGCTCGCGGACCCGAGGCCGTGCAGGAGGTTCTGGCCGGCAGGGCAGCGACCCCTCCGGGCGGAGCTTACTGAGGCTCGACCCGCGGCCGGGTCCCGCGCCGGCCCGAGGTCGGCCGTCGGGCTAGCCTGTCGCCCTGCTATACTTCCGGCTGCCCGCGGTCGAGCGCCATCGGGTTCCAGAGACAACATCGCCAAGGAGGCCCCGTTGCCCCAGGAAGGCGTGCTGTTCGCCCCGTGAGACGAACCACCACCTTCGCTCCCTCAGGAGCCGCGGCTCCAACGGAGGCGCAGTCTATCCAGGTCCCCGGCCCGTCGGCCGAGGGCCTTTTCGTTTCCTCGGGGTCCCTCGGGAGCGACCGACGGGACCAATGCCAGGGGGAGGAATAGATGCCCGCCACCGTGATCGTCGGCCTGCAGTGGGGTGACGAAGGCAAGGGCAAGACTACGGACGCCCTGGCCGAGCACGTGACGGCCGTCGTCCGCTACCAGGGCGGCGACAACGCCGGCCACACGATCATGCTCGGGGAGGAGGTCTTCAAGCTCCACCTCGTGCCGTCCGGCGTGCTGTACCCGCACATCGCCCCGATCATCGGCAACGGCGTGGTGGTCAACCCGGCCACGCTGCTGGCCGAGCTGGAGATGCTCGCGAGCCGTGGCATCGAGGTGGACCGGGTTCGAGTCAGCAGACACTGCCACGTCATCATGCCGTATCACATCGCTCTCGACGGGGCGATGGAGGCCCGACTGGCCGAGGCCGCCGTCGGGACCACGCGCCGCGGCATCGGGCCGGCCTACGCCGACCGGGCCTGGCGCATCGGGATCCGGATGGAGGACCTGCTCGACGGCCCGTCGCTGCGAAGCAAGCTGGCCAGGATCCTGCCCGAGAAGAACGCGACCCTCCAGCGCCAGCATCGAATCGAGGGCTTCGACCTGGACGAGCTGGTCTCGGTCGCCACCGAATGGGGCCGGCGTCTCGAACCTCACCTGGCCGACACGACGCAGCTGGTCCAGGAGATGCTGGCCCGCGGCGACCATCTCCTGTTCGAGGGCGCCCAGGGGACCCTGCTCGACCTCGACCACGGCAGCTACCCATTCGTGACATCGTCGAACCCGATCGCGGGCGGGGCCTGCACCGGCGGCGGCATCGGGCCGCTCCAGGTCGACGAGGTGATAGGCGTCATGAAGGCCTACGCCACGCGCGTCGGGGCCGGTCCATTCCCGACCGAACTGACCGACGAGATCGGCGCGGGGATCACCGATCGCGGCCGCGAATTCGGGACCACCACGGGGCGGAGGCGCCGCGTCGGCTGGTTCGACGCCGTGCCGCTCCGGTATGCCGTCGCGGTCAACAGCGTCAGCTCGATCATGCTCAACAAGATCGACATCCTGTCGGGCCTCGACGAGGTCCTCATCTGCATGGCCTACGAGGTCGACGGCGCCCGCGTCGACTGGTGGCCTTCGGATGCCGATGTGCTGGCCCGGGCGAAGCCGATCTACGAACGCTTCCCCGGCTGGTCGGAGCCGATCCACGACTGCCGGTCCATGGCGGAACTGCCCGAGAACGCCAGGCGCTACGTGGATGCCGTGGAGCGTCTCTCCGGCGCCCCTATCTGCTTCGTCTCGGTCGGTCCGGAACGGCACCAGACGATCGAGAGAATGGCGCGCCCGCTGCGGCCAAGGCCGCCCGCCGCGGCCGGCGCCGCGTTCGGGGACCCGGCGGGCTCGGCGTCGTCGCAGGAACCGGCCGGCCGATGACTCCCGGGACGTCGCCCAACGAAACTGCTCAGCCCCGTGGTCCGGCACGAGTCCTCGTGCTGGGCGGCGGCGGCCGCGAGCACGCTCTCGTCTGGAGCCTGAGCCGTGAGGCTGCCGTCGAGGCCGTCCTCGTCGCGCCGGGCAGCGACGCCATCGCCGCGGAGCCGAAGGCTCGCTGCTTCCCCGGCGTCTCGGCCCTGGATCCGGCCGCGGTCCTGGACCTCGCCACGCGCGAGAACGTCGACCTGGTCGTGGTTGGGCCGGAGGCGCCGCTGGCCGCCGGCGTCGTGGACGTCCTGACCGATGCCGGCGTACCCACCTTCGGACCCACCCGCGCCGCGGCCCGGATCGAATGGAGCAAGGCCTTCTGCCGTGAAGTCGCCGCGTCCGCGGGCGTGCGCATGGCCCGCGGCCGCGATTTCGTCGTCCTCGAGCCCGCGCTCGACTACGCGAGGGAACTGGCGGAGGCGCCGGGGTCGCGCGGCGTCGTCATCAAGGCGGACGGCCTGGCGGGCGGCAAGGGCGTGACCGTGTGCGACGACCTGATCACGGCCCGGGCTGCGCTGGCCGCGCTCTTTGCGGCGCTGCCCGAAGGCGATCCCGCCCGGCCGGTCGTGGTCGTGGAGGAGAGATTGGCTGGTGCCGAGGCCAGCCTGATCGCACTGTGCGACGACCACGGCGCGCTGGCCTTGCCGCCCGCTCGGGACCACAAGCGCCTTCTCGACGACGACCGTGGTCCCAACACCGGCGGCATGGGCGCCTACAGCCCCGTGCCCGACCTGCCCGAGAGCCTCTGCGCCACGCTGGTCGATGTCATCCACCTGCCGATCCTGGCCGAACTGGCTCGCCGGGGAGCGCCGTTCCGAGGCGCGCTGTATGCCGGGTTGATGCTCACACCCGAGGGGCCGGTCCTGATCGAGTGCAACGCCCGGTTCGGCGATCCGGAGACACAGGCGCTCCTGCCGCGCCTGGCCGTGCCCCTTGGGCCGCTGCTGTACGGCGCGGCCCAGGGCGACCTGGCCGCGGCGGCCGGCGAGCTGGGACTGCACGGGCGGATGCTGCCGACGACGGGCGACGCGGCGGTGGCCGTTGTCCTGGCCGCGGCGAACTATCCGGAGGCGCCCCGCAAGGGCGACGCCATCTCCGGGTTGGACGAGGCGGCGAGGGGCGGCGCCACGATCTTCCATGCCGGCACGGTCAGGGACGCCGACGGCGGCTTCCGCACCAACGGCGGTCGCGTGCTGGCGGTGGTCGGCCTTGGAACCACGATCCCGGCGGCCCGCGCCGCCGCGGAGGCGGCCGCGGAGGCGGTGACCTGGTCGGGGATGCAGCGCCGCCGCGACATCGCGGCGAAGCTGCCGCCGGCAGCCGACCCGGCCGCTTCCTCGCCGGATCCCGTCTCGGAAGCGGCCTGGACGAAAGGCGGTAGACGATGATTCCGCGATACACCCTGCCGGAGATGGGCGCAATCTGGACCGAGCAGGCCCATTTCGAGGGGATGCTCCGGGTCGAGATCGCCGTCGCCCGGGCCGAGGTCTCTCGTGGCATGGTTCCCGCGGAGGCGGTTCGAGCCATCGAGGCCCGGGCCCGAGTCGACGTCGACCGCATCGCCGAGATCGAGAAGACGACCGACCATGACGTCATCGCCTTCGTAAGCCAGGTCGCCGAGACGGTGGGGGAGGAGGGCCGCTACCTGCACCTCGGCCTGACCAGCAGCGACGTCCTCGACACGGCCCTCGGGTTGCAGCTCAAGGCCGCCGGAGCGCGGTTGATCGAGGACTGCGACGCGCTCATCCAGACCCTGGTCGCGCGCGCCCGAGCCGAAGCGAACACCGTCATGATGGGCCGCACCCACTCCGTCCACGCCGAGCCGACGACGATGGGGATGAAGATCGCGGGCTGGGCCTTCGAGATCGACCGCGACCGCGCTCGCCTGGCCGCCGCCGTGGACGACGCCGCAACCGGCAAGATCTCCGGTCCCGTCGGGACCTACAGCCACCTCGATCCGGACCTGGAAGAGGATGTTCTGGCCGACCTGGGCCTGCACCGCGATCCGATCTCCACGCAGATCGTCCAGCGCGACCGGCACGCCGCCCTGGTCGCCGCGATCGCGATCACCGGCGGGAGCCTGGAGCGGATCGCGACGGAGGTCCGCAACCTCCAGCACACTGAGATCGGCGAGCTCATGGAGCCGTTCAGGGCCGGCCAGAAGGGCAGCTCGGCCATGCCCCACAAACGCAACCCGATCCTCTCGGAACGGATCGCCGGGATGGCCCGGCTGCTGCGAGGCTACGCCGCCGCCGCGATGGAGAACCAGCCGCTCTGGCACGAGCGCGACATCAGCCACTCGTCGGC
>Ga0182027_10010718_pt1 | contig 13005 bp, 12 predicted proteins | sample 712E1DmetaG_FD_121300 | JGI IMG/M metagenome (GOLD analysis project Ga0182027, IMG submission 121300) | Permafrost microbial communities from Stordalen Mire, Sweden - 712E1D metaG (Illumina Assembly) | ecosystem: Environmental > Terrestrial > Soil > Wetlands > Permafrost | place: Sweden...
CGCCCACGAATTGCGTGTGCAGCCCCAGTTCGAACGTGTGGACCAGCCGGCATTCCAGAATCAATGGAAACTCCTTCACATACGGCGCATCCACCAACTCGCTTTTCACCGGTGTCAGGCCGCTCTCCGCGAATTTGTCCACGTCCCGACCGGAAACCATACCGAAATAATCCGCCTGTTTAACGTGGTCTTCGGAGGGGATGCTGATGGTGAATGCCTTTCGCGCGACGATGTTTCCGTGGGTGTAAGTCGCCTTGCGCAGGGACACGGCCACGCAGGGCGGTTGCGAGCAACAAATGCCGCCCCATGCCGCAGTCATCACGTTGGGTTTGCCTTCCTTGTCGTAGGTGCCCACGACAAACACCGGCGTCGGATAAACGAGAGTTTTGGCTCCAAGAGACTGTTTCATACTCCGATGGAATGTAAGACAACTTCGCAAGATTTCCAATCCTTAAACCGGATCCCTGTTCTGGACGGGGACGCATCGCCGGGGCGTCCCTGTCAAAATTATTTCAACAATTCCCGCTGCCAGTCCATCAATTCCGGCGCGTGTCGGTCCCAATCGTGGGCAAGTTCGCCGAGCGTGGCGCGACTGGCAATGAGAGTCGGGTCAATGCCAAGTTCATGGGCGCGGGTGTTGCGGCATTTTTCCAATTCACAGTAACGGCGCATTTCCATCTCCGTCGGGCGATGAGATTTGCGCCGTAAAATTTCCGGATACCTGTCCGCAGAAAGCTGGAGCGCGGTTTTGATGGCGTCGGCCAAATTGTCGCGTCGGCGCGGCGACATTCGCAGCGGTAGAATGGGTTCAATCGGCTGATACGCGGCGGCGGCTGAAGCGATGTCCACGAGTTTTTCGTGATTCAAAATGAAAAACGGAGGGCGATTGGCGGCGATGGCTTCTTCTTCGCGCCAGTGCCAGAGTTCGCGCAAAATGGCGAGCGCGTGGCGGCTCAACGCGTGACTGCCCTTGACGCGCCAGACGGAATCGAGATCGGCGGGTTGCAAACGCGCGGATTCGTCAATGAGCCGGCCGCAGGATTCCCGATGCCAGGCGAGGCGGCCTTTGGCTTCGAGCGCGGATTTTAATTTATCGGTGATTGGCTTGAGATAATGCGTGTCGTTGCGGGCGTATTTTTCCATGCGCTCGGTGAGCGGGCGGCGCGCCCAATCGGCTTTCTGCGGACCCTTGTCCAGCTTCACGCCAAGAAATTTTTCGACGAGCGAACTCAAGCCGAATTGCCGTTCACCCAAAAGCCGCGCCGCGAGCATCGTGTCGAAAATTGCCGATGGGACGAATTCGTGGTGCTTCCGCAATAAACGCAAATCGTAATCCGCCCCGTGCATGATGAGTTCGTGGGCATTGAGCGCGTCGAGCAGCGGATTCAGGTTTATTTTGGCAAGTGGGTCAATCAACCTGTCGCCGGCAACGGTGCTGATTTGAATGAGACAGACTTTTTCGGGATAAGCGTGCAGGCTGTCGGCCTCGGTGTCGAGCGCGAGCCAGATTGCAGATTTAATTGCGGGCAGGAATGCAGCGAGCTTTGCGTCGGTGTTAATCACGGCGGAATTTTTAACCACAAATGCACGAAGACACAAAGTTTTTAAAACTGGCAGGGACGACCTGCTGGTCATCCGAAGTCGCGCAGCCCTGCCGAAAATCTTTGCCAGATGGCTCCGCTTTCTCTAAAAGTTCCACATGAATTTAACCGGTGCATTTGCCGCTTCAGTCGAAAAGCGACCGGACAAAGTTGCTTTGTGCTGGGGCGAAAGCGAATTCACTTATGCCAATCTCTTCGGACAATCATGCGCAGTGGCGGCTGACCTTTCGCTAAAATTCAGTGTGAAGCCGGGCGACCGTGTGGGTCTTTGGCTCAAAAACAGGCCGGAATTTGTGACGGCGGTGTTTGGCATTCTTGGCGCAGGCGCGGTGTTGGTGCCCATTAATAATTTTCTGAAGCCGGATGAAGTGAATTACATTCTGAGCGATGGCGGCATCGACGTTTTGATCACAGAGGAAGAACTGGCAGTCCACGTGCCCGCGCTGCTCGCGGCGCGACCCCAGCTCAAAATTTTCAAAGTGGAGGATTTTCCGGCGGAACTTAAAACTCAAAACTTAAAACTCAAAACTTGTTCGCGCAGCGAACACGATTTGGCGGTCATCATCTACACTTCAGGAACGACGGGACGACCCAAAGGCGCGATGCTGTCGCACGGCAACCTGCTGCACAACGTCGAGAGTTGCCGCATCGTGCTGGAGACGGTGAATTTGGACCGCGTGGCGGTGCTGCTGCCGATGTTTCACAGCTACATGATTACGGTGGGCATGTTCCTGCCATTGTTGGTCGGCGGAACGATGGTTTTGGTGAAATCGCTGAACCAACCCCGGCAAATCCTTCAGGAATTGTGCGCGCGGCAGGCAACGATTTTGCCGGCGATTCCGCAGCTTTATCGCACATTGACTGCTTCGCCGATACCCATCAAGTTGCCGTTCCGCATTTGTATCAGCGGTTCCGCGCCATTGCCGGTGCAGGTGTTGAAAGATTTCGAAGCGAAGTTTGGCATTCCGCTCATCGAAGGCTACGGTTTGAGCGAGGCCAGCCCAGTGGTGGCAAAAAATCCGATTCACGGCGTGCGCAAAGCGGGTTCGATTGGCCTGCCGGTTCCACATGTCGAAATGAGCATTCAGGATGAATCGGGGAATTTGCTCGGCGTGAATGAAATCGGCGAGATTTGCGTGCGCGGCGGCAACGTGATGCTCGGTTACTGGAACAAACAGGAGGAAACGGCCAAGGCGATTCGCAACGGGTGGTTATTGACCGGTGATGTCGGCTATCGCGATGCCGACGGTTATTATTACATCACCGACCGCAAGAAAGACATGTTGATCGTGAACGGGATCAACGTTTATCCGCGTGAGATTGAAGAAATCATTTACCAATTCCCCGGTGTGAAAGAAGCGGCGGTCATCGGTGTGCCGGACATACGCAAAGGCGAGCAGCCGGTGGCGTTTGTCGTTGCGGCGGAAGGACAAGCGGTCGAAGAAAAGGCTCTCCTGCAATTCGTGCGCGGCAAGCTGGCTGACTACAAAGTACCGAAACGGGTGATTTTCGCGTCTGCTTTGCCAAGAAACGCAACGGGAAAAATATTGAAGACGGAATTAAGGAAACAGACGGCGGGAGAGTGAATCGAAACAGAATGAAAGCCTTCACTCGAAGCATTCAAGATCGTTGTTTTGCAGCGTTTCTTTCAATCGTTCTTGGTTTTCCAACAGGTTGGGGGCTTTGGCTGTATTTCACATTGGATCATTCGCATGATGATCCAGATTGGCTGGTAAAACTTTTCCTTCATGTCGGGATGGATATTGTCGGCGCGCTTTTTCTCGTTTCAGTTTTGGGTCTTGTTTGGGCAGTTTGCACACCCACTTGGCTTGAACGAGCATTTCGCTTTGCTTTTAATAACTTCATAAAAGGTTCAGCGGCGCTTTTGGTCATTGTTTTGGTGATGCTTGTAATCGGTCTTCCCGCACAACCTTGATGTTTGCCAATTCTTAATTCGGCAATACAAACGCAGCTTGATGTTTGTTGCTTTCATCCAGCGTTGCCCAATTCATTCCGTGTTTGTCGGCCAGACTCGCCAGATAAAAATCCGTTGTCCTGCCGCTCGCAGGCGCGGGCGCGCTGTCGAGAATTTTCAAATCGCAGGGAACAAAATGCGGTTGAACTTTCTTGTGCCAGAACGACAGCATTTCCCGCGCTTCATCCATTGTCGCGCCAAACGCAGGCTGGGTCGAGATGCGGAGAAAACCAAGTTCAGTGATTGGGCAGACGGCAATGGACTTTTCTTTCTGCCATCGGATGACGCGCTGGTGATGTTCGTGGTCAGCCCACAGCCACGCCAGCAAGGTGGAAACATCCAGCAAGTAGGTCATGGAAATTGATCCATCAATTTGCGGGTCTCGGCCATCGTGATGCTCCGACCGGAAGAGGCGATCAGAAAGCCGTCTTTGCGCAGCAACGTCACCTTGCGCGCCGGTTTTTCCAGTCGCGTCAAAAGAAACTGGCCAGATCCGGTCGTTTCCAAGTCAAACGCGTCGCCGGGATGAGCGGGTTTGGGCAGTGTCACCCGGCGTCTGTCATCGGCGGTAATAATCATGGAGTGGGTATAACCCACAATCAGCGATTGGGCAAGTATTTCTGCAATTTTCCTACTTTCGTGGGAGTTCTAATTGGCAATAACCACTTGAATCTCAATTAGTTTCGCCATTTCCTTTTCCGAGTTGCTTTGCCGAATTTCTGTCGGTAAGCTGTCTTCATCGTTCAGCGCATGAAGCGCGGACGGTAAAAGTTTTTATGGCCGAAGGATATTGTGTCAAGTGCAAGGCGAAAAGAGAGATTGCCAACGGCGTGGAAGAAGTGATGAAAAATGGCCGGAGGGCGATCAAAGGCAGGTGCCCGACCTGCGGCACGGTCATGTTCAAGATTTTAGGCGGCAAGGCAACTCCCGTGAACGCATCAACGGTCAATCCGCCGGCCACGGGCTAGCAGGGCTGCTATGTCGCAACAACTCGCCCATGTCATCATCACGCCCTACTCGCTTTACAAATCGCGCACGGGCGGGATTCTAGGCCGGTTGATTTCCCTCACGGGTTTGGATTTGACGGCGATGCGCATGTTCGCGCCGAGTTCTGAACTGGTGAAGCAATATGCCGAGACCATCGTTTCTGCACACGATTCGCAGGACCGGAAAATTCAGGAGCTGCTTCGGCAATATGTTCTTCACAACCTTTCACCCGATCCCAAGACGGGTCGGCGGCGGCGCGTATTGATGCTGTTGTTTCGCGGGGGCGAAGCGCAACGCAAAGTCCGTTCCGTGGTTGGAAGTCTCAGCCCGGAACGACGCAGCGGCGAGACTATCCGCGACACCTACGGCGACTTGATCATGGGCGATGATGGACAGGTTTGCTATTTCGAGCCTGCAGTTCTAGCCGCGCCGAATGCCGAAGAGGCTGAAAAAGAATTGAAGTTGTGGGCGCGTTATTCTGATTCCGACGGCGGGGTGTTGGAAAATGTCATCGCCTATCCGACTGGCAAGACCGGCGAACGCACGCTGGTACTCATCAAACCGGATAATTTCCAGTTCCCGACAGGCCGGCCCGGAAACGTCATTGATTTCTTTTCCCGGACGGGACTTTACATTGTCGGTGCCAAGGTTCTTCACATGAGCATGGCGCAGGCGATGGAATTTTACGGCCCCGTTCGCGAAGTGTTGCGCACCAAGCTCAAGGACGGCATCAGTGAGCGCGCCAAGTTGCTGCTTGAAAAGGAGCTTGGTTTTAAAATCCCGGCCAAGGAGCAGAAGGCCCTTGGTGATATTCTCGGCCCGCTTTACGGGGACAACCGGTTTGATAACATTCTTCATTTCATGTCCGGTCGCACGCCGTCCGAGTGCGTGTCGAAAGAAGACATGCGCAAACCGGGCACCGAAAAGTGTATCGCGCTGGTTTATGAAGGTGTGAACGCCGTCCGAAAAATCCGTGACGTGCTTGGGCCGACCGATCCGTCAAAGGCGCCGCCCGGCTCGCTGCGCCGTGAATTCGGCTCCAATATCACGGTCAACGCTGCTCATGCGAGCGATTCGGTGGAAAATGCCAGGCGGGAATTCACCATCGTCAACGTCGGCGAAAACAATTTCCGTCAAGTCATCGAGGAAGTTTACGGAAAGTTGTAAGAGCGCAGCTTGTCCAGCAGGCGCGCGTCGGCCGCTGGAAACGGGTATTCGTCCAATTCCGATTTGTCCACCCACTTGAGTGCCGCACAGTCAACCGGCTCCGGTTCGCCGCTTTTCAGCCGGCAAATAAAAAATCCCAGGCGAACGGTTTTTTCCGGGTAGGCGTGGACGACCTCTTCAAAAAGTTTCCCGACGAAAATTTCCACACCAAGCTCTTCGCGAATTTCGCGGACAAGACAGTGCTCAAAAGTTTCATTCGGTTCGCGCTTGCCGCCGGGAAATTCCCAAAGTCCTCCCAAATGCAAACCGGCGTGGCGTTGAGCGATGAGAATTTTGCCGGCGCGGAAGATCAACGCGGCGGCAACGTCAATTTGATTTTTACCGTCCGACACTTTTGTAAATCCAGCCCAAACGTCCCATTTCCCCGGGGTCGAACAGGTTGCGGCCGTCGAACATGATGGGATGGCTGAGTGATTTGCGTGCCCGTTCGAGGTCGAGTTTTTTGAACTCGTCCCATTCGGTTGCCACCACAAGCGCGTCGCAACCTTCGGCCACGTCATTCATGTCGTCCACATACGTGACGTTCGATAAAATCGCCCTGGCTTTCCCCATCGCCTTCGGGTCGTGCACGCGCAAAGTTGCGCCTTCCTTTTGCAGGCGCTGGCACAACTCGATTGCCGGGGACGTGCGGACGTCGTCCGTATTTTGTTTGAAAGCCAGCCCAAGTACGCCGATTTTTTTGTCTTTGAGTACCCAAAGTGTGTCGGTGATTTTTTTGACGAAGCGCTCCATTTGCCCTGCGTTGATGCGCTGGACTTCCTTGAGCAGGTGAAAGTCGTAGCCGATTTGTTCGGCGATTTTGACGAATGCGCTCAAGTCTTTCGGGAAACAGCTGCCGCCGAAGCCGATGCCGGCGTTCAAAAACGGGCGGCCGATGCGTTCATCCATGCCCATGCCGGCGGCAACTTCCTGAACGTTGGCGCCGGTCGCCTCGCACAACACGGCGACCGCATTGATGTAGGAGATTTTCAGCGCAAGAAATGAGTTCGATGCGTGTTTGATAAGTTCGGCGGAATTGATGTCTGTGACGACAATGGGCGCGTTGAACGGCGTGTAAATTTTCTTCATCACGGCAACAGGCCGTTGCGAGCGTACGCCGATGACGATGCGGTTCGGCTTCATCAAATCACAGACCGCGAAACCTTCGCGCAGAAATTCGGGGTTGCTGACCACGTCAAAATCCACTTTTGCGGGGCAATAACGTTTGATTGTCTCGGCGACTTTTTCGCCGGTTTTGACCGGTACGGTGCTTTTGTCCACGACGATTTTATAATCAGTCATTGCGGCGGCAATATCGCGCGCGACCCGTTCGATGAAACTTAAATCCACCGAACCGTCCGGTTGCGGCGGCGTGGGCACGGCAATGAAAATCACATCCGATTTCTGAACGCCTTCGGCGATGCTTGTCGTGAATGAAAGCCGTCCGGCCGCAACATTTTTTTTGACGAGTTCTTCCAAACCCGGCTCGTAAATCGGAATGCCACCCTCCTTCAATAGTTTGATTTTGGCCGCGTCATTGTCCACACAGAGGACGTGATGGCCGACTTCGGCAAAACAAGCGCCGGTGACCAAGCCAACGTAGCCGGTGCCATTAATCGTCAATTTCATGGCTTGGTGTTCAGATTAAACGTGGAGGATTGGGCGGCTGAAGTCGAAGCTGGTTGCAGCCTGGTTTTCAGTTCCATTGCGCGTAGTGCAGCTTCCGAACCGGACGAACCATTGGGACTGCTGCGAGCAACGTCTTCGTAAAGATTTTCCGCGTCGGCGAGTTTGCCTTGTCGCTCGTCAATTTGCGCCAGCGCAAATTTTGCGACGTTGACCGCGTTCAGGTCGGAAAAACCGCTGATGACCCGCTGATAAGCGCTGGCGGCCAAATCAGTTTTTCCTTGAGCGTCAAGGCTGGCCGCCACGCCGAGCGCGGCCTGCGCGCAAAAAACGTCGCCGGGATGTGTCTCGAGATATTTTTTGAATTGCGCCTGTGCCTCAAGGTATTTGCCGGCCTCGAACAGTGCCGCCGCGCCTTGCATCACCGCGCGTCCGCCGGCGCGTGTGCCGGGGAAATTCGCCGCGATCTTCAAATAGGCATCGGCCAGTTGACCGGCGTCAGAATCGGATGGAGTGGAAGTAAGCAGTTCCGTCAGCGCCTGGCCCGCGGCGATCTCGTTTTGATTTTGGTGCCAAAAGTAGAATGCAATTAAAATACCGGTGGCAACGATAATGACAGCCCCGTAAATCAAACGATTTGTGTTCGCCTCAATCCACGGCCACAGTTTGAACAGATAAGCCGTCGACGTGTCTTGTACTTGCATAATGGGGGTGGAATCTCCCGTCCGAAGCTCAAAAACGCAAGCCTTAAATCAGTCACAGAATGTAAAGAAATTACTTGAGCGCCAGACGCAGGCGGGTTTCACTGGGTGCCGGTGGAGAGATGGCCGAGTGGCTGAAGGCGGCGGTTTGCTAATTCAAGAATTCAATTTTTCTCCATTTCATCCCAAATCAATAAAACTTAAATCACCTTGTCATTGTTGGCAGTTCTCAATTTTTACGTCTTCAAATAATTAAACCATTTCCCCCGATTTTAGCTCAAAAAAGGGCAGGTAGTATCAAATGGCAGTATCAAATTTTGTTTTGGCTTGCTTGCTCCCTTATCGGCTGATTTGCTACGCTTCGCCTTGATGCCTGCAAAACTTCAATCAGATAAAACTATTTCTGTCCGCCGCGATAAGGGGAAAATCTGGAGTCATCTACGCGCGAAATGGCTCGACGAAACCCCGGAAGAATCCGTGCGCCAAGAGTATCTCTGCATCTTGGTAAATGAATACGGCTTCGACTTGGAGCAAATGGACGAGGAGCTTGAAGTTACCGGGCGCGGCTCTGGACACGCCCGCGCAGACTTCGTGATCTGGCGCACGGCCAAAGATAAAGCGGATTCCAAAAATCCGCTTATCGTTGTCGAGTGCAAATCCAATAACGTCACAATCAAGCCGGATGACTACGGGCAGGGTGACAATTATTCGCGTCTTACTGGCGCGCGGTTTTTCGTCACGCACAACAATCGTGAAACAAAATTCTGGCGCGTCTTGCATGACAAGATGCCCAAGTTGCTTGAAGAAATTGCCAACATTCCGCACGCCGCCGCGAGCGACAAGGAAATCGAAGAACTGATTACCAAGCTCAAAATTTTCAAAGAAGACGAATTTGCCGATTTGCTGCACCAATGTCACAACGTCATTCGTAACCGCGAAAAACTCGACCCCGCCGCCGCCTTCGATGAAATCGCCAAAATCCTTTTCGTAAAATTTTTTGTCGAACGCGAGCTTCGCGCGAAACGCACGCGCGAAAATCTTTTCACGGCGGAATTTTTGGACAAGCAAATCGGCAAGCATCCGTTGAACACACTTTTTGAGCAAACGAAAGAAGCCTACGAAGATGATTTCATTTTTGAGCCAGACGAAGAAATCCGGCTGAAGTCCGCCACTGGCCGTGAAATTGTAAAGCTGCTTGAACGCTATAATCTTTCAGATACCAGCGAGGACATTAAAGGCATTGCTTTCGAGCGTTTTTTGGGGCGCACGTTTCGCGGCGAGATCGGGCAATTTTTCACGCCGCGCACGATTGTTGAATTTATGATTCGCATGATGCAGCCGAAAGAAGGCGACATCATTTGCGATCCTGCCAGCGGTTCGGGCGGTTTCCTTATTCGCTTCTTTGAAATTGTGCGGCAACAAATTCTCGCCGCTGCCGACGCGGATTATCAGGCGTTCAAAAACGCAAAGCGCAGAACTGCCGAACAGTTACGCGAGAAGTTTGACAAAATCCAAGCCACGCTTGACCAGCACAAATCCGGCACGCGCCTTTGGCAACTCGCCAATCGTTGCATTTATGGCACGGATGCGAATGACCGCATGGCGCGCACGAGCAAGATGAATATCAGAGAAAAGAGGACGAACAACATATTGATGACATCAAACGGTTTTTGAGCAAAGGCCGTTATCGCTTTTTCCCGGAAATTGTCCTCGGTCTTCGCAGCAAAGGGGCGGATGATTCAATTGTTTCATACAAAAAGAGGCGTTCATCCGGCAGTGATCAAGCGTATTGGATTTCTGTAAATATAAAAGCGTTGCGCGCAGATGGATTCAGCCGGATTCGCCGCATAGACGGCAATCACCGGCTTGAGGCGGCCAAACGACTTTTTGAGGATGAGAGGCATCATCCAACTATCAAGAGTCATAGCATTGCCCCTTTCTGTTTTGTAGTGCTGGATTCGGACAGGCCGGAAGATGACGAGCTGGCCGAGGCAATGCTTTTCAATTTGATTAACAGTAAGGCAAAAGCAATTTCATCGGAGCATAGTCTTAACGTCCTCATGCGAGACGAGGGAACGGCGTCAGATCGCTTTATCGAAGACCCGCAGGTTTATCTCACGCGATGGATTAAAGATAAAATCAAAGACTGGCCGAATGGATTTTTCGATGCGTTGGGCGAAAATCCATTAACTCGCTTGCATTCCACCGCTGGTGTTTTGCTGCGTCCAAATGGGATTTCAAATGCAACTGCAAATGAAATGGAAGTTGATGCCGGCAAAATCTTTTCGCCAATTTTTACGCTAGCCGTCCAGATGCGCGAACATCACGAAAAATTCGTTCACTCCTACGCTTTTTTGCCGGTTGCCGCCGAAGTTTATGCCCGGCACTCGACCGTTGATCCCGCAAAAGGAGCAAACACGGAGGAAGAACGCATCCGGCGTTCTGCGCGCTGGCTTCGTGATTTTGCGCGCTGGTTTGAAAGAATTGGTGGTTCAGATTTTCCGTTGCCTGCCGATCCTTCAATTCTTTGGACTGTGTTCAAACGTGATTTTGATAAGCGTGCTGGACAAGTCTTTATTGCGATGTCATTTCGTGAAAGCAGGGCACTTGAAGGGGTTTATTCGGCCATCAAGGAAGCTATTGACGCTTTTAACTTAACGCATCCGAACGCCCTATTGCGTCCAGAGCGGATTGATAAACAACACGGCGAAAGTTTTGAAATTCCCAGCGCGGTCTTCAGGGAGATTGACGAAAGCCGAATTGTCATAGCTGATTTGACGGATGAAAGGCAGAATGTGTATTGTGAAATCGGTTACGCAAAAGCCAAAGGCATCCCGTTTTTCCTGACATTTCAAAAGAAAAATGCGGTGGGCGATAAAAAAAGCACAGCCGTAAATAAGGTTCATCTTGATCTAGTTCCGTATCGCTATATCGAATACGAGTCAACGCATGAACTCCGCGACAAGCTAAAGAAAGAATTGGATGCTTGGCATGACAAAGCATAGCGCAGCGGTTAAAATGGGAAAATGATTTGAGGGGAAATTTATGGCTGTTCCTGAATTCAACGAAATCAAAGCTCCAGCACTGGAATTCTTTGCCGATGGAAAACCGCACCCGACATCAGAAATTTTTTCAGTTTTGGCCGAAAGGTTCAAACTTACCGAGGCAGACCAAAATGAGTTGCTTCCCAGCGGGGCGCAACCGCGTTGGCATAACCGAGCGAATTGGGCTTGTTATGACCTTTATCGCGCCGGTTTGCTGGAACGCCCCAAAAAAGGAGTCTATGTAATTTCCGAACTTGGGAGAAAAGTTGTCGCTGAAAAACCGGCCAAGATTGACCGTGAGTATTTAATGCGCTTTCCTCAATTCGCCAAATGGATCACAAAAACTGGAGAAAATTCGGCGTCGAATTTACAAAAAGCTGCCAGTGAAGATTTAATAAACCAGAAGGCAACACCCCATGAGGTTATTGAAAATGCACATGAAAAACTTTATGCACAATTGCGCTCTGAATTGCTCGATCTTGTCCATAAGGTGAAACCATTTCGTTTTGAGAGGGTTGTCCTTGATTTGCTACTCGCAATGGGATACGGCGGCTCTCGCAGTGAGGCGGCAGTGGCGGGCAAAGGGGTAAATGACGGTGGGATTGACGGACTCATCAACGAAGACCGGCTCGGCCTTGATCGTATTTATGTTCAAGCGAAACGCTGGCAGGAAACGGTTGGCCGTCCGCAAATTCAAAACTTCGTTGGTGCGCTTGCCGGACAGCACGCTACAAAAGGCATCTTCATAACAACGAGCGATTTTTCCGAAAATGCTACCGCGTTCGCAAAATCAGTTCCGCAGCGTTTGATTTTGATAGACGGGCAACGGCTGGCGGAGTTGATGATTGAATACAACATCGGCGTTTCACGCGCTTTCAGTTACGAAATTAAGCGAGTGGACAGCGATTATTTTGAAGAAGAGTGATAAGCGCGAAAATCCGTGTCCGCCACTGTGTCCGCCCGGAAATGCCCGATTTCCGCCTTTCGTTGGCGATTTGAGTCAGTCCGTCCATGTGATTGTTCCGTCCGGCGCGACTTGCAGCCGAGAGGCAAAGCGTCCGTCCGGCGAAAGTGCGTCATAGGCCGCCGTCCTGCCGGGTTTTGCCGAATACTTTATTTGCTCCGAGGTTTCCCCCGAAAATTGACAAGGCTGAATGATAAAGACAGCAATATAGAGATAAGTTGAGATAATTTTTAAGCGAGCCGAGAAAACTTCCATCACGCCAAAGCGAAATTAAGACAAAAATTCAGCCGGAAATCCGCGTCCGCGTCCGCCACTGTGTCCACCCGGAAATGCCCGATTTCCGCCCTTAGTTGTCGGTTTTGAGTCAGTCCGCCCAAGTAATTGTTCCGTCCGGCGCGACTTGCAGCCGAGAAGCAAAGCGTCCGTCTGGCGAAAGTGCTTCATAAGCCGCCGTCCTGCCGAAACCAAGACTTCTCAAAGCCGCAACTGCCGCTGTCCGGGTCAGTGGGCGTGCGCCGCGATGGAAAACGGTTGCTACATCTTCCCGTGTAACACCCGACTTTTTGATCGGCGGCGGCGGTGAAGCTTGCGTTATGCTTTTTGGGTGAGGCGCGATGGCAGACACGAGGGCAGGTGAGGGGATTTGGGGCGCATTTGGAATGGTCGGCGGTGGAACAACGACACGCGGAGCGGAAGAAACAGGGATGGTGACAGGCTTGATAGAAGTGTCCGCTGGCGCGGCTCCCGGTTTCTTTTCCTTGTCTTCGTCGGTTAAAACCCATTTTAGCGCAAAGAAAATTCCGCAAACTATCGCCACAGGCAGTGCAAGCGGCGCAAGCGTTGCGATTAGTGGGACAGTTTGTTTTGTATTCACAATTTTATTAAATTTCGCAGTGCTGGA
>Ga0182027_10010720_pt1 | contig 13004 bp, 12 predicted proteins | sample 712E1DmetaG_FD_121300 | JGI IMG/M metagenome (GOLD analysis project Ga0182027, IMG submission 121300) | Permafrost microbial communities from Stordalen Mire, Sweden - 712E1D metaG (Illumina Assembly) | ecosystem: Environmental > Terrestrial > Soil > Wetlands > Permafrost | place: Sweden...
CGACACCTGGCAAAGCGATAGCGTCCGCTTCGGCTAGTTCTTTTGCTGAAGTTCCAATTGAGGTTTCTAAGTCTGCTTTTTCCAATGCGGTTTTTAGGCTAAGCAAGTTGCCAACTCCATAGTCGAAGATGACTGCTTTCGCCACTTAGATGACTCCCTTGGAACTAGGTACGCCTTTACGTCTTTGATCTAAAGCTACCGCTTGCCTGAGCGATAAGGCGAGGGCTTTGGTGGCGGCTTCTGCTTTGTGGTGGTCGTTGCTGCCGTATTCAACAAATATGTGGACGTTTGCTTGCAGGGAGGTGGCAAATGATTCGAAGAAGTGGACTATGTCTTCTGTTGGCATGTTTTCTACTTTTTTGCCTCTCAATTTGAGGTCAATTTTAAAGTAAGGGCGCTTGACGAGGTCGACTGCTGCAAAGGCTAACGAGCAATCCATTGGGGCGGCGGCGTTGCCAAAGCGTGTAATGCCTTCCCGTGTGGCTAAGGCTTTGTTTAAGGCTTCGCCTAAGCCTATAGCTAAGTCTTCTACCATGTGGTGTACTAAATCGCCTTTGACCGAGGCGGTTATGTCGATTAGGCTGTGAGTGGCTAAGGCGGTGAGCATGTGGTCAAGGAAGGGCACGCCTGAGTTGATGGTGGCTTTTCCTTCTCCGTCCAGGTTCACTTGTACTTTAACTTCGGTTTCTTTGGTTTTACGGTAAACTTCTTCAGTTCTCATTATATTCCTCTTGAATTTGCTTTAATGCTTCAACTAGTTTCGCGTTCATTTCGGGCAAACCCACGGTCACTCGGAAGCAGTTATTGTATTGCAGGATTTTGCCCCATTTCTTAAGCATTATACCACGTTTGAGCAGTTTAGCGTTGACTTCGTCAGCGGGTTTTTCTGTGTTTATCAGCAGGAAGTTTGCTTGTGAATCGAACGCTTGGACGCCATCTATTTCGTTTATTGTCTTTATCATTTTTCCCCGCTCCTCTTTCACTTGCTTCACAGAATCCATCATCAAACTAACATTGTCTAGCATCTTAGAGCCCATCCTCAAAGTGAAAGCACTCACTGGATAGGGCAACGGAGCTTTTTCAGTCAGAATCTTTGCTAACTCAGGATTTGCCACGGCATAACCAAGCCGAAGTGCTGCTAAGCCAAAGGCCTTAGAGAATGTTCTGAGAATAATCATGTTCGGGAACTCGGCTATGCGAGGCACGAGTGAATAGTCGGCAAATTCGCCGTAAGCTTCGTCTAATATGACGATTCCTGGGAAGGCTTTTGCTAAAGTTTCAACATCTTCCATCTTGTATTGTGTTGAAGTGGGATTGTTTGGGGAACAAATGTAAAGCAGCCTTGTTTTATCTGAAAACTTGGATAGCAGCCCTTTAACGTCAAGTTGAAGGTTGCTTAGAAGAGGTACAGTTATGAATTCGCCTTCTTGTCTTTTAACGCAAAGCGGTGGAATAGCAAAGGTTGGCGAAAATGAAAGTGCAGTTTCTCCTTTTTCAATAAAGAGCCTTACGATTCGGTCAATTAACTCGTCACTACCGTTCCCAATAACAATATTGTCTTTTGGAGCCCCAATGTAGGTGCTGAGTTTTTCTCGCAGCTTTGCGTCTTCGTCTTCAGGGTATAGTCGTAAATCAATCTCGTCAGCTAATTCCTTCAAAAGTTTAGCCTGTTTTACTCTTGGCATAAACAAGTTTTCGTTGAAATTTAGCTTGATTACTTGTTTTGTTTGGATGCCTAGTTGCTTCGCTATGGTTTCTGGTGATGCTCCCGCAGTGTAGCAAGCTATTGCTTGCAGCTTCACAAATTTATCATTTAACCATTTTCTGTATGACTCGCTCATTTTTCAAACCTTGCCTGTATAGCTTTATAGTGATTGGGAAGGTTTTCCGCCTCCGCCATAACTTTGACGCTGTCTCTTACTCTTTCCAGACCAGTTCTTGAACTTTCAACTATGCTTACCCGTCGCATAAAGTCAAACACGGATAAACCCGAAAACGACTCTGCGAAGCCGCCTGTTGGTAATACATGGTTAGTGCCGCTTCCGTAATCGCTTAAGGCAACTGGGCTATATGGACCCAACAGTATGAGGCCAGCCGTTAATTTTTCTGCGATCTCCCGGGGCTTAGCGACCATGACTTCTAAATGTTCAGGAGCAAACTGATTAACTAAACAGATTGCCTCTTCCATACTTCCGCAGACTATTATGAAGCCATATTTGCTTAATGCCTCTGAGACTTTTTCGCCTCTTTCTGCAGAAGCTGCAATTACTGTGAGGTTCTCTTGAACTTGCAAAGCAACTTTTTCAGATGTCGTTATGAGTCCAGCAACACTGTCCCCTCCATGTTCAGCCTGAGAAATCATGTCAAAAGCAATGAAGCGTGCATTAGCAGATTCATCAGCCAAAACAAGCACTTCGCTTGGGCCAGCCGGCATATCAATAGCTACATCAGTTGAAACCAGAACCTTTGCTGTTGTCACGTATTTGCTTCCTGGTCCGACGATTTTTCGGACAGGGCGTATGCTTTTTGTTCCATAAGCTAAAGCAGCTATGGCTTGAGCTCCGCCAACCTTGTAAACCTCATCAACTCCGCAGATATCGGAGGCAACAAGAACAAGCGGGTTAACTTTGCCTTTTGAATCTGATGGTGAACAAACAACAATTCTTGTGACGCCTGCGACTTTGGCTGGAACTGTAGTCATGATCAGTGTGCTTGGGTAAGCGGCTTGTCCTCCTGGAACATAGCAGCCGACACTTTCGATTGAACGCAGATCCGTTTGAACACATATGCCCTCATCTGAAGATTTGATTTCGGTTTGAGTTAACAATTGCTTTTGGAAGGCGTTGACTCTTTCTTTCATGAATTTTAAGGCAGAAAGTTGTTCGGGGCTGGTTTTGTTGTAGGCTTCCTTGATTTCTTCTTTCCTGACTTTGAGGGTTCGCAGAGTTAATTCGGCTTTGTCAAATTTTAGGGCAAACTCAACCAGTGCACCATCGCCGTTTTCCTTAACCTGTTTTATGATTGCTTTTACGCTGTTTTCAACTTCTTGAACTGCATTTTCGTCTGCTTTTTGACGCTTAAACCAATCAGGCGGTAGCGCCTCTGATTTCCAGACTCTCACTTGGCTTTGTTTTTGCACGGATTTTCCACTCTTGTAGCAATCTCGTCTAAAGCCAACACTTGGCGGGGCTCGTAAACGACTAGGCCTTGGGCAATTTTGCGTATTTTTGGTAGGAGCTCAATTAGGCAGTCTTTTTCAATGACTGTGTTAACGCTAACCCATGTGTCATCTGCTAACGGCGAAATCGTAGGGTTCTTTAGGGCAGGCAACTCAGTTAAGAGTTTTTGCAGGTTAGATTTTTTAACGTTAACGAATATATGAATTCTCTTAGAGCCATCTACTACACCTTTGAGTAATGCAACTATGTCGTAGATTTTCTCGCGTTTCTCCGGGTCTTCGAGGGCTTTCTTGTTGGCGATAAGTATGGCCGCTGACTTCATGACGGTGTCTATTATTTTTAGGTTGTTAGCTTCAATGGTTGTGCCCGTCTCGGTTACATCCATTATTGCGTCGGAATCTTCCGGTGGCTTAGCTTCCGTTGCGCCAAATGATAGAAAGATTTTGGCTTTTGGGTTGTCGCCTTTTTTCCACCAAGGGGTCACAAGCATTGGTTCAGCGTTGCCGAAACGTTTCTTGTATTGAGGTGTGTTTTTCAGGTACTCGGAAGCTATGTTTAGGTATTCTGTGCTAATTCGGAAGTTTTTGTCTTGACTCCAAATTGACTCCATGAACTCGCCCATTGTCATATTTTCGCAGGATTTTGGAACAGCTATGACCAGCTTGATTTTTCCATATTCTAGGTTCTGCAGGATTTCTACGTCTGCGCGGTTTTCTTTTACCCAATCTTCGCCTGTGATGCCGAGGTCCTGTAAGCCTTCGCTGACAAACACTGGGATTTCTTGGGGACGTAAAACCTTCATTTCAATCTGGGGGTCGTTTATGCTTGGGCGGTATGTTCGTTCGGTTCCGCCAATTTTATAGCCTGATTTAGAGAAGAATTCAGCTGTTGCTTTTTCTAGGGAGCCTTTTGGTATTGCAAATTTTAATTTATCCATAATTTTTCACCTAAAGTTTTATAGAAACCACTAAGAGGTTTTTGTTTTGTTAAAACGGTACTTGCTGGGTTTGCGCCTAATTTCAAATAACAAATCGTTTTTTGTGTTAGGCTTTTTGGATTGCCTCTAATGAATGCAATCGCCTTGTATGAACGCAATCCCTCATCATATACCACTGAAAGACACCTGAACGGTCGTCTTCCTAATAAATCTGTTCACTAATATTTAACTGTCTAAAGCCAAAAAGACGCTAAACTGAAGGCTGTTTACGCTTTTTAATCTCAAAAACTAACGGTGGCGCAGAATTTCTTGTTTCCAACTCAACGCTTAATAATCCTTGCAATATGCCTTTCCAGATTTCGCTATCGTTGATAAAAGGAATTTTTAGAAGCAGAAACTTGTCTTTTAAATAGAAATCGCCGAATCCTTGCACTTTTAGGCGTTCGAAAACTTTTTCCCAATTTGATTGTTCGCTTGCTTCAATTCCCATTGTTGACTGGATAGAAACTTTTAAGGCGTTACCCATATTTTCGCCAATCTCATGCCACTTTTCTTTTGGAATCTGCTGGGTAAGTATGTTAAATAATTCTACGTTCACGAGGGCTACGCGACTAATTCCGCAGTAATATTCACCTGGAAAATGCCATTCGGAAACCATCATGCTTTTGTATATTTCAAGCATTTTGGAAATGAGGGGTTTGATTCCAGATTCTTTGCCTTCTTTTATGAGTGATTCAATGAATTCTCTCTCAGCTTTTTCAAGAATTATTGTTGTTCTTTTTGTTTCTTCACTTCTCTGCGGGGGCAAATCATGATTAGTGCGGCTTCTATTTTGCATATTGGCTATTGCTGAGTTAGTTTTTAATATGCTTTATGTATTTCGAAAATATATTTTAACTCAGGTTTTCTCCAAAACGGTTAAGAAATGGTTAATAAAACAGGGTTTCTTTATAGAGCGTTGCCGATGAAGAATCTAAACTGCTGATTGATGATGCACCCTGGGGTATCTGAGGCAAAATTTAGGCTGTTATGACTTTCTTTTTAACTAGAAACATCATAAATACTATTCCTACAATAAAAAGCAAAGCGCCTACGCCTGTTGAAACATACCCGCTTACATTAACCTTGTTCATCGCATAAGGAACATATGTTGGACCCGCAAAGATCAAGACCATCGAAATAACTATTAACGCAACCCGCGTGAATTTTGAATAAGTAACGTCAACATTCATATTTTCATTAGTTTCAGTCAATTGTAACCCGCCTTAACTTACTCTTCGGATGCAATGTTTTCCCCTAAACCTTCTTTTATCTCTTTTCCTAATGACTTCATTAAAAACTTAAAAACAAGAAATCCAGCTTCTCGATCCGCTTTAAACCCAGTTGTGGTTCCCAGTAAGCTTACGCCTTCAAGTTTTCTTTCTTTCGCCATTGCCAAGGTCAGCCCTGTTCCGCCGACGATTCTGCCTTTGCTGTAAATGACGGCGCCTTTTTCCATAAATTCTGTTGCTAACCTTGGTGAAGTCGCCGCAATGTAAACCTGTGCCTTATCCTCTGTTATCGGTATGCCGCCCATAGTTACGATAAAATGGCAACCTAAAGATGCTGCAAAATCTATCACTTCTTCACAAACAACATAGTGCGCAACCACATCGTCAAATGACGGCTGAATTTCCCCTGTCATTATAACTAAATTATTCTTCTCCATTGGCGCATAATAAAACTCGTATTTGGGCAATTCACTTATGCCCTTACTGCTTATTCCCACGTAATCCGGAAAGGAAGGCGAATAAAGCTCTGCAAAAGGTTTAGCGTCAAAAAATTTTATGAGCAAATGAGCCGCAATCCTGCCGACATTTCCAAAACCAGGTAAGCCTTGAACAAAAATTGGGTTCTCCAAAGTCGGCTCTGAAAGCTTACGCAAATACGGCTTATCCATCAGTAAACATCCTTGGGCAAACAAAGTATATGTCGCCTCTAAAATCCTTTTGCTGAAAACAAAAAGAAACTATTAATATTTGACGAATGAACTAATAGAATGCTAAAACAGCATTATTGAAATAAATATAGCGGGGTGGGGTAGCCAGGATTAACCCGCTGGGCTCATAACCCAGAGATCAGTAGTTCAAATCTACTCCCCGCTACCAAATTTGTCTTTAAAATTAATTTGATAACGCTATTTTGGAATTGTTGGTTTAACCTTAAATTAGCTTCTTTTTGACGCGATTCGTTTTGGCTCTTGTATTGCCCAGAATCTTAAGTACCCTTTCATTGCTCGGATGCTTATCAGGCGGTTTCCCAACAAATAGTATTGGACGAAGAGGAATGATTCCACAAGGCTTCTTCTTTTAAAGTTAGAAGAAGTAGGACGCAGTTCTACTGCCATCCTTCCTTCTTCTTCTACCAGAGAAGAACAACACCCAGTGCTACCACCAACTGTTCTTGTTCTTTCAATAACTGAATAACTAACTTGTTAACTATAGCGCCGTAAAAACTGGAGAATCCATGCAATAGGCTTTGACGAAAGCATAACGCCGAGTTAGGGGTTTGTTTGTCTGGTCGCTAAAACAAATCCTCCGCCAACGGTGCCAAGTATGGCTCCTATGAAGTAGCCGCCCATGCCTACAAAACTAATAACTGAAAACACAATGATGATTACCGCCCAAAGTGAGCTCTGATGTGCATCAACTTTTAGCATGATAGCGCCAACCAAAATAATTACGCCGCAAACCAAGCCAACAACCGAAATTCCGGCTAGAAAATTGTTTGAGGTGCCGTAGCCGCCCATAAAACTATGATAGTCCCCCATGGCTCCGCGCATATAATTGCCGAAGCCTCCAAAATTTGCTGCGCCTGAAAGGAACCAGACCAAGCTGATTAAGCTGGCTATCAAAACGATTAAGCCTCCAACCAACGAGACGATAAACGCAAATGTTAATCCTTGATTTGCAGCCATAAAATTCACCTACAAGAATCTCCTTGGATCAGTATCAATATCCACAATCGTTGGCTTGCTGCTGGAGAGCGCTTTGTCCACGGCTGCTCCCAGTTCGCTTGGCTCAGTAACTTTTATTCCCACGCCGCCTGAATGCTCAGCGAAATCAGCGAAATTATAGTCATAGAGATCAGTTTGCCAACCCTCGTAACCCTCAACTTTTTGCTCCTGCATAATCATTCCCAAACGCTTGTTGTTTATGACAAAAACTTTAACCGGTAATCGATATTTCAAAGCAGTTAAAAAGTCGCCCAAAACCATTGTTAAGCCGCCATCACCTGTCAAGCAAACAATCTGCCTATTGGGGTAAGCTAACGCTGCTGCCATTGCGCCGGGTAAGCCAAAGCCCATTGTTGCCAAAGTGCCGCTCATCACCATTTTTTGAGTTTTTTTCATCATAAAGTTACGGCCAAACCACCAGCAGTTTTCGCCAACATCAAGAGAAATCACGGCGTCTTCTGCAATTTTCTCATTAAGAACCTTGATTATGTATGGTGGTCTAATCGGCTTCATGGTGGCGTCAGCTTCTTTTTCAAGCTGGGTTATCCAGGTATGCTTCAGCTTTGTAATTTCTGACAAGTAAGCAGCATTTTTTTTCTCTTTGACTTTTTCTGTCAACTTTGGAATTAGCACTGCACTGTTTCCCAGCAAACTCACTTCTACGGGGGATCTACGGGCAATCATTAATGGGTTAATGTCGATTTGCACAGTTTTTTTCTGTGGAATTTGTGATAAATCAGAAAATGATGAACCAATGGCTATGAGTAAATCTGCTTTTTGCATAAGCTCAGCAGCGGCTGTTGAACCGACGCCGCCATGGCAACCCACATCTAAAGGTTCGTGCTCATCAATTACTCCTTTGGCTCTAAAAGTTGTAATAATTGGCGCAGAAATCTTGGTTGCCAATTTTAACAGCTTATTGCCCTGTCCTCTAGCGCCAAATCCTACAAGAATCACAGGTCTAACTGCTTCATCAATAACTTTTGCTGCTTTTTCAATCACATATTCTTCCTGTCCGTATGCGAGGTTAGGCATTCTGCCTTCAAACGGTAAAACTGCTGTTTCGTAAGGTAGTTTCTGTACATCATTAGGAATGCCGATGTGTGCGACGCCTTGGTTTAAAAGAGCATTCTTAATCGCCAAGGTGGCGAGCATAGTTGTTTGGTCAGCAGACATTAGAATCTTGTTAAAAACACATATTGGCTCAAAAAACGTATGTTGATCAATCTCTTGTAGTGAGCTTGTGCCAATCAATTGTCTATGAACCATCCCCGTCAATGCTAATACAGGGGAATGATCCAGCTTAGCATCGTACAAGCCAGTTGCTAGATTGGTTGCACCTGGACCCGAAATTCCTAGGCAAGCAGCAACATGTCCGGTGAGTTTGCCATATGCTGAAGCCATAAACGCAGCGGTTTCTTCATGCCTTACCTGTAGGTACTTGACTTTTCCATTAGTTTTTCGTATGGCGTCCACAACGCCCAATGTTGAAGTTCCAGGAATACCAAAAACGTATTGTACACCCCAAGCAGCGATTTGGTCAATGAGAACTTGAGAAACTGTGCGAACAATTTTTTTCTCTTCCACTTGTTCAGTTAACAAAACAAAAACTGATTTAGGAGCTCCACAAACGGGGCAAACCCACTCTTTGGGCAAATCACTAAATTTCTTACCTTCTTTTGCCTCATCATAAACGTAATTGCAAACCGTGCATCTATATCTTGCCAAAAATTTGCACCTTCAAAAATTTCCAATATTAACTAAAATGATTTCAGCCTTATCTGCTTATTGCCTCACAATTATTTCCAAATAAGAAGAACAACAGTTGCAGGGTGTTTGTTGTTCTTCTTTTTGAGACCAATTGTAAAGTAGCAAAACAAACAATTCATAAATTACCTAATTCCAATATTTACTGTCAAAGAGTTGTATTGTCATGGAGACTTGGGATGTTATAATAATCGGGGCAGGTTCCGCTGGTTTATCAGCGGGAATTTACGCTGTCCGCAGTGGACTCAAAACTTTGATTTTAGATGAAAAGTTAGCGGGCGGAACTATCGCTGATGCCTCACTAGTGGTGAATTATCCGGGGTTTGCGGAGATTAGTGGTGGAGAACTTGCGGAAAAAATGACTAATCACTGCAAAAAAGTCGGTGCAACCATTCATGATTTGGAACCCGTTATTGAATTAGAACTTATGGGCGAAAAGAAAGTTGTAAAAACCTCAGCTGCATCTTATGAGGCTCAAGCATTGATATTTTCAACTGGTTCACATTATAAAGAAGTAGGCGTTAAAGGCGAAAAAGAATTCCGAGGCAAAGGTGTCAGCTACTGTGGTGTTTGTGATGGACCATTTTTCAAAGGCAAAAAAGTAATAGTTGTGGGCGGTGGAAACACAGCTTGCACCACTACACTTTACCTTGCAGGCATAGCTGCAGAGGTTATTGTTATTCATAGGCGTCAGGCGTTCAGAGCTGAAGAATCTTTAATAACAGATATCTCAGCAAAAAACAACGTTAAAATCATGTGGAACACGGAAATTCAAGAAATCAAAGGCGACAAACAAGTCCGATCAGTCAGTTTAATTGACAACATGACAAATAAAACAACTGAGTTAGCAGTTGATGCAGTTTTCGTACAAGTTGGCGAAGCACCAAACAGCCAAATAGCTAAAGCTGCGGGCGTAGAAACCGATGAGCATGGATACATCAAAGTTGACATGACCCAACAAACAAATCTTAAAGGAGTTCTCGCAGCAGGCGATGTTACCAACCAGCCAATTAAGCAAGTTGGAACAGCTGTTGGTCAAGGCATCACTGCAGCCCTGGAAGCGTACAGTTACATTAAACGACCTTATTACAGAAAATAGAGAGAAACGATTATATCATTCTTAATCTCTTTTCATGCTTTCAATAGGCTTTAAGCTAGCATCTTAGCATGCTCAAGCTTAAAGTAGCAGCGGTATATGAAAAGAGGTTTCAAAATGAGTGAAAAATGTCTCGCTGTAGTAGAAATCAACCAAGACCTATGTAGCCGATGTTATGTATGCAAATCAATTTGCCCATACGAAGCCATAAAAGCCGATTCAAGTGGAAAAGTTGAAATTAACAGTCAAGACTGCCAGGTCTGCGGTATATGCTACAGCGCTTGCCCAAGTACAGCTATAAAAATGGACTATTACACTTACGATAACTTGTCAGAATACCTTAAAAAAGCACAGGCAAAAGCGAAAAACTCCGAAACGCTTGTCTTAATGTGCAGAGGAAACTCACCTTCCACAGGTGAAGTTCAAGATATCCTCAAGGCGCAGGGATTGAAAGTTGATAATTACATGGCTTTGCGTTTGCCTTGTGCAGGTCGTGTTCCATCAGACTTTGTTTTTGAAGCGCTCAATTTAGGCGTAAAAAACATTGTTTCTATTCAATGTGAAGACCCATTCTGCCGTTACAAAGAAGGCACAAAAATTAACACTCGAAGACTTGTTTTAGCACGAAATGTTCTTGAACAATTAGGCTACGATGCCAACACGGTTAAAATTGTAAAGTTTTCGCGTAAAGTAGTCTATGATGTTCAAGCGTGTGTGGGTTGTGACAAATGCATCTTCATCTGCCCATACGGCGCATTAGAATTCGAGTCTTTTGGAACCCCAAAAGTTAACGAAGAAAAATGTACCGGCTGCGGCGCATGCCAACTGGTTTGTCCACATCATGCTATCCAAGTAAAAGGCTTCGAATTCGAAGACATAGTTGACCGATACGGAAAATCACTTGCACAACTCAGAGTTCAAAACAAAGGTCCAGCAGTTCTTGCTTTTGTTTGCCAATGGTCAGCGTTCTCAGCACTAGACAATCCCAACAAAGCCTTTGAAGGCAAAAACGTCTTAGCTCTTGAAGTTCCCTGCTTCAAATCTCTTGATCCAGTCCACATCATCAACGCATTAAACTGCGGTTTTGACGGCGTCATGGGCGTGGTCTGCTCATCTAAAGATTGCAAGCTTCAGGAAGGTAGAAGCGCTGCAGAACGCAACATTGCTGCTTTGCACGTTTCACTTAAAAAACTTGGGTTGCTTGACCGATTTGAACTCTACGAGGAATCCCCAAGATGCGCTGGCGAATTCGAGCAGAAACTCGATGAATTCTACAAGAAAATTTGTGCTTTACCTAAACGAGAAGTAGCTGTGGAGGCGACTGCAAAACGTACAAAATAGTATCAAAAAAAGAGTTAGTGCCAAAAATTAAAATGTTCGAAGTTGACGCTCCAGATGTTGCGGCCAAATCGCAAGCTGGCCAATTCCTAATCGTTATACACGGAAAAACTGGCGAACGAATACCCTTAACAATTTGCGGATATAATCGATCAAAAGGCACCGTTTCGTTTGCTTTCCATGAAGTTGGCAAAACCACAAAAGACTTAGGCTTACTAAACCAAGGCGAAGGAATCGACAACGTGACTGGTCCACTTGGCAATCCATCAGAAGTCAAAAACTTTGGTAAAGTTCTCTGCGTAGGAGGAAGCGTAATGATTGCACCCCTGCTGTTGCAGGCAAAAGCCATGAAAGAAGCAGGCAACAAAGTAACCACAATTCTTGGTGCACGAACAAAAGAATTCATCATGATGGAAAACGAAGCAAAAGCCCTCAGCGAAAAAGTCTATGTTGCAACTGACGATGGCTCAAAAGGATACAAAGGCTTAGATTTTCTTAAAGAACTGCTAAAAACAGAAAAGTTCGACCGCTGCGTGGTCATGGGTCCCGTAATCCTCATGAAAGATGTTAGCGAAATCACCAAGCCCTACAACATACCAACAATTGTAACCCTAACGCCCATAATGATTGACGGCATGGGCATGTGCGGTGTATGCCGTGTTACAGTTGGCGGCAAAATGAGGTTCGGCTGCGTAGATGGACCAGAATTTGACGGTCACAAAACAGACTTTAACGAGTTAATTATACGTCAACGAACCATGCTTCCGGAAGAGAGGTTAAGTTCAGTATTATCGGAAATGAATGGAGGTTGCCAGTGTGGCAGAATCAAAGCCTAAACCGAAATTAAATAAGAAAGCCGTTGAAATGGCAAAACAAGAGCCTAAAGTACGCGCTAAAAACTTTAGCGAGGTCGCCTTAGGTTACACTGAAGCAGAAGCCCAAGAAGAAGCAAGCAGATGCTTATGCTGTCCTAATCCTCAATGCAGGACTGGATGCCCCGTTGAAGTTCCTATTCCCACATTTGTCAAATGCATCAAAGAAAAGAAGTATTCTGAAGGCATAGCCGCTATTAAAACCAAAAATGCGTTGCCAGCAGTTTGCGGACGAGTTTGTCCTCAAGAGGTTCAATGCCAAAGTAAATGTGTTGTAGGCAAAATGGGTGATCCAATCAGTATCGGACGCTTAGAACGTTTCCTAGCAGATTGGGAACGCGACAACGGATATGCACTTCCACCTAAAGCTCCAGCAACAGGCAAAAAAGTTGCCGTTATCGGTGCAGGTCCAGCAGGATTAACCGTTGCAGCAGATCTCGTAAAGCTCGGTCACGACATCACAATGTTTGAAGCATTGCATGTTGGCGGCGGAGTATTATCTTACGGTATTCCAGAATTCCGTTTACCAAAAGCCATCGTGCAAAACGAAGTCAACTACGTTCAAAAACTCGGAGTTGATTTGCGCCTTGGCAATTTAGTCGGGAGAATCCATACTGTTCCCGAACTTATGAAGGAAGGCGGGTATGATGCGGTATTCATCGGTAGTGGCGCTGGTTTGCCACAGTTTACAGGCTGCGCAGGAGAAAACCTCGGCGGAATCTACTCAGCTAACGAATTCCTGATACGCGTTAACCTTATGAAAGCATACCTGTTCCCAGAGTATGATACTCCAATACGTATCGGTAAACATGTAGTTGTC
>Ga0182027_10010721_pt1 | contig 13004 bp, 7 predicted proteins | sample 712E1DmetaG_FD_121300 | JGI IMG/M metagenome (GOLD analysis project Ga0182027, IMG submission 121300) | Permafrost microbial communities from Stordalen Mire, Sweden - 712E1D metaG (Illumina Assembly) | ecosystem: Environmental > Terrestrial > Soil > Wetlands > Permafrost | place: Sweden...
CAAGCCGAGTCGCCAAGGGAGTCTGTGACCGCCCTCGCGTGCGCCTTGTCGTGGTGGCGAAGCTGGTCACTGTGACCCCGCTCGACGTAGTTGAGCATGCCCTCGAAACCGCGGGATGTAATCCCAAGCGGCGCGGGGACCACATCGACTCGCTCTGCCCAAGTCACGACGACCGGAACCCGTCCCTATCGGCGGACGTGGGAAGCGATGGCCGGGTGCTGCTCTACTGCCACGCTGGGTGCGAAGTCGGGGACATTCTCGACGCGATGAAGCTCTCGCCGGCCAATCTATTCGAGGCTGAAAAGCACAACGGACACCCCGAGATCATGGCCGAGTACGACTACTGCGACGAGGCCGGGAAGCTCCTCTATCAAGTGGTCCGGTACTGGCCCAAGGACTTCCGGCAGAGGCGCCCAGAAGGCTCCGGATGGCGCTAGGAGCGAAGGGCTGCTCACTACCGCGTCGGCGGCCGGTTAGTTTTCGACGCGCGCGACCTCGAAACCCTGCTTGCTCAAGGCCGGCGGGAGGCTTTGCGGTGAACACCCCCGGCCAGAACCACTAACGGTCTGTCGAGATCCCAGAAGACTCCGGTGACCGCCATGGAAGTACCCACGACGCGTAGCCTCGACGACGGCGAACCGGTAGCAGTCGTGTTGGCGCGTCTTGCCGGGGTCAGGCCGTCGGGCTCGGAGTGGCGCGCCTTGTGCCCGACTCATCGCGACCGGGAACCGTCCCTGACGGTCCGGCGCCGTGACGACGGTTGGGCGCTCGTGCACTGTCACGCCGGGTGTGCAGTCGAGGATGTAGTCAAGGCGTTGGGTCTGACCATAAGAGACCTGTTCCCTCGCCGCCCGCCACGGCCTCAGCGTCGCAGGGTCATCGCTACGTATCCCTATCGGGACGAGCACGGAGACGTTCTGTACCGCATCCTTCGCACCGACCCGAAGGGGTTCCGGTTCGAGGTGCCCGCCGGCCGAGGTGGGTGGCAGAGCGGCCGCGACTGCATGGCCGGTGTCCGCCGGGTCCTGTACGGGCTGCCAGAGGTTCTTGCCACAGCCGGGCGGGCGGAGCCCGTGTACGTGGTGGAAGGCGAGAAGGACGCCGACCTGATGACCGCCGCCGGACTGTGCGCCACAACCGTTGCGGGCGGCGCTGGGAAGTGGGGTACCGTGCCCGACGCCGCGGCCACGTTGGCTAGCCGCGAGGTGGTGGTCGTCGCCGACCGTGACGAGGCAGGCTGGCAGCACGCCTTGGAGGTGGCTCAGTCCCTCGCGGCGGTGTGCGCTCGGGTCCGAACGGTGACCTCCGCAGCGGGAAACGACTCCGCCGACCACCTCGCGGCCGGGTACGGGGTCGGCGACCTAGTCGAGGTCGACCCGAGGGTGGAGCTGGCGAAGCTCTCCGAGACGTCGTGCCTAGTGGACACATTCGCCATAGTCCCCCGGGCAGTGATCCGCTACAAAGACGGCCACTCGCTCGACGACGCGTGCGTCCGGCTCTTCGCCGTGGTGGACGAGGCCCCAGGCCGCCGCATGAGCGGGCGCAACGAGATAGCGGCCGCGCTCGGGTGGGCACCCGCCAAGGTCTCGACTCACGCCGCCCACCTCGCCGCCGTCGAATTGTTCGACGTGACCGACCGGCCGTCCGGTGCCGGGCACAAGGCCACCGTCTACCGAGTGGCCTACAACCCCGCCCGCCGGGGGGCACTGGGTAAACGGCTGACCACTGCCCCTACTGACAATTCGGGCCGGCTCACGTCGGACGGCGCGACGACCGAACGATCCGAGGTGGGCGCGTGGCTGACCACTTCGCCGACCACAGTGGACAATCCACAGCCCACTGCCATTCTCTCAACTATGAGTAGTGAGTACGGAGGTAGCCCACTACGCCAGAAGGGGGGCGAGGGAAGGTGGGACGACGAGTGCCAACTCGAGGACGAAGCGTTGGAAGTCATACTCCGCGCCTTCTCCGGAGCCGAGGTAATCCCGTGAGCATCACTCCCAGGCTGTTCTCTATTCCCGTCCGTCGACGGCCGGGAATAGAGACCTGGACCGCCCCATGGACCTAATCGATCTGGTGCCCAACCTTCGTGACATCGGACCTGGCCGCAGAAAAAACTAAGCGCCGCCTACCGACCGGCATCGGCCAAGGACGCGCTCGCGTCCCTTTCCAAGCTTGTGCCCGCCCATTCCCGCATTTAGGACAACGCGCCTACAGACCATGGGTCTAGCTACCGATGGTCTAGATGAACCGGGAGCCCACCCCGCTGGGCCCGCTGCACGCTCCCCCAGCGAGCTTTGAGGAGACGGCAGACCACGCCCCCGACGTCCCCCTCTGTCTCGGCATCGAAGGTGGCGTCGCCTATGGGCCGAAGGTCCGGAAGGAATAGTACCGATGAGCACCACCCGCAAGCTTCTGTCCGCCGGCGTCGCCGTGTGCGCGGCCCTTGCCCTCTCAGCCGCGCCGGCCTCGGCGTCCCCCCTCTCACAGATGCGTTCCTGGGCCCGTAACGGCGGGATGCACGCCATCAACCTCATCGTCAAGGACGCCAACGCAATCAGCGCCAGCGCCAACGCCGACGACCTACAGGAGATCGGCATAGAGTGCGCGGCGTTCTCGACGGACCTCCGGGTAGCCCAGGACCACCCAATGCCGGACAAGGCGATCCAGGTCCACTGGGCCGCCATGCTGAAGGACTACCAGCTCGGGACCTACTACTGCGTCCAGGGCATCAACGACAACAGCTCTTCCGACCTCCAGACGTTCATCAACTACGCCAGCGCCGGTAATAACCAGTTGGGCATCGCCGAGAAGATGGTCGAGAAGCTGGTCAAGTAGAGGCGCAAGGGCTAGCGGACCCGCCGGCTCAGCATCTGGGCCAGGTCAGCGTCTGCCTTATCCGAAGCAGTGACTATGCCGCCGAGCAAGCAGCACTCTTGAGCGAGTCGCCTGGTGGCTGACACCGGACCGTTTGGCGGCGTAATGCGTGCGGTAAGCTGGCTTTACGTGAGTACCGCACAGTACGACCCCGACGAGGTCGACCCGGTCATGGTAGCCATCTGGGACAAATGCTGGCCGGATCGCCACGGGTCGAGCACTACTTCCAAGGATGCCAGTCCTAATGCCACGGACTGTTCACATGGGCCGACGGGCGACGCGGAAATCCACAAGTCTTAGCCGGAGAAGGGCGTAAGGGTCCCTGTCAAGACGCGCTTTGACGCACGCCTTTTGGATGGGCCCAGAGACCCGGGACGACACCTAGCACGGCCCTCTGAGACTTACCGTGTTGTTCTGCCGCCTGGTCCGCCGTCTATGACCAATGCTCACCCGCTTTGACATGCACTAGAGGTCTTCAAACGCCTAACGCGCGCCGCCGAGCCTGGATGCCCGCCCTTCACTTCGCCTTCGCAACTCGCACCCTTCGCGTGTCTTGGTCGTGGTGCCTAACCTGTCAATTGTGCCGAGCGCTCACGACCACGCCGACCAAGCTCAGCTCCTGCGTCGGATGCTGGACGCCTTCCCGCCAGAGGACGACCGTTCTGGCGACCGGGCGATCCGTCGGAGGGTCGAGGGTGCGATCATCGCCGCGGAGCTGGCCGCTGGTGAGCCGGCGCCAAGGCAAGCGGTTGCTGAGGTAGCTGACCCTCCCTCTCCCCCGACAGAAGAAGGGTCTTTACAGTAGAGGTTTGGGTAACCTCCTCGTCGCATCCTCCTCCCTCTCGCGCTGGGCGCCGACGGCAGCCGTCTCGCCCTCCTCGATGTGCCCGTCCGGGATCTCCCACTTGCCGGCGGCGGCACTCGAGCCCATCGCTGAGGTCGTTGATGGCTCGCTGAAGGCCGAGCCACCGCCCGGAGTCATCAGCACGGAGTAGTAGGCCCGCGAACTTGACGGCAGGCGTAGACGAGTCCACAGCGCTCGATGCGGGGCTGCCCGGGCCCTCCGCCTTCTCCGCCTTGTGGTGCAGGGCGGCGCGCTCCCCGAAGGAGCACAGCGAGCAGCTCTTGGGATCGTCCCCCTGGAAGTCGGGGGGGATACCGAGATCCCGGAAGGCGTTGTCGTCCTCCCCGGGGCGGTCGCCCGGGTCGAGCGTCCACTGGTTCTCGTGCCCGTAGGCCATGGCTCCGGGATCCAGCGGGCCGTTGTCACCCCACTGGTCCCGCTCCTCAACGCTGTTCGGCGCCCAGGTGCCGTCCGGGCCGGAGAGGTCTGGGGCTACGAAGCTGGAGGCGAGCGGGGAGCCGAGGCTGATGGTCTTACCGGCGCGCGTGGCTTTTGACTGTTCCTCCTGGTCATCCGGCAAAAAAGCCGCGCGCGCGCGCGCGGGTTTCCGGGTCTTCGAGGTCGCCGTCTCCGTCATCGGGGCGCCCGTAGCCCACTCCCGGCTGAGTGCCCTCCACGGGCTCGCCGGCGACGCTCCGCTGTCTCCCTTAGAAGGCGTCCATGTCTCCATCAGTAGGCTCAGGCACGATGCGCGTCCAGCGGTTAGAGGCCGAGGGGATCTTTTCGTTCGGGGCCGAAGATGACCGGTTCGCCCTGGACCTTGACGATCACCTGACCGCCATCGTGGGACCCAATGCCTCTGGCAAGTCGAACGTTGGCCGCCTCTTGAAGCTGGTCCAGGCGGTCGCAAGCTTCGAGGCCGCCCTTTACCAGGAGGACCGCAGCGCGCTGTTCCCGGTCCTGGAGGACCACGCTCAAGGTGCCCGCCACGAAGGGATGCCGTCGAGTGCTCGGAGCATCGTACGTCTCGGTATCCGGCTCACCGGTGCCACCGAGATCGGCCTATTGACCGCCTTCGTCCGGACTCTGGCGCTCTCCGCCGTCTTCGCCAACCAGGTGGTGGACCAGCAGTCATTGCCGGCGGTGGAGGCGTGGGCCGCTGAGCACATCACCCCCGAGGCGCTCAAGGACCTGCTCGAAGGCACCATCGTCGCGTCCCACAGCGGTGTTCCCGGCGCGCTCTGGGACCTCGGTTACGAGTTCGCACACGACGGCGTGCCCCTGACGTGGCACATCAGCACGGCAATGCCCAACATGAAGAACGTCATCGCTCCTCGGGGGCGGACACCCGACGTCGGCTTACCTGACATCGTTACGCTCACACAGCGCCTCATCGGCCCTAACCGCCCGCTGCCGGGGCCGGTCGTCCCGCCAGAGAAGCCCTTTACGATCAGGGCGCTGCTCCCGGAGGGCAACGAGCTTGTCGGTCTCGAGATGCCGTCGCTCAGCAGCAGCGTCGCCCCTGCAGCCCACCGGGCCTTCGTCGCCTTGATCGGCCTACCCGTGCCGGCCGGCGACCCGCTCGGGCCCTACCGCCGCTCCTACAGCCTGGCGGCACCCCTCTCGGCCGTCCTCGACCGCGGTTTGCGTTACCTGGGTCCGCCTGACGAGCCACTCGGGATGGTGGCGACGACCGCCCGACAACCGGCCCGTGCCGATGATGGGCCAAGCGGGGACCTTGTCGGACGTCTTCACGCCCTGAAGAACGGTGACCAGCTCGCCCAGATCCGGTACCGCCAGGTCCAGTCCATCTTCGAGGCGTTAGCGCCGGGCCGACGCTTCGAGCTGCGAACAGGTCGGCGGTCCAGTGACGCTGAAACGTCAGAGCCCGTCACCGAGATCGAGGTCTTCCCCGTCAGCGGCGACCCTTTGACCGTCCAACCGCGCCCTCTTCGCTTTGCGGGTACCGGGGTTTCCCAAGCGCTGGTCATAGCGGAGGCCGTGGTCGGCGAGCCGGACCAGGTTCTCGTCCTCGACGAGCCGGCTACCAACCTTCACCCTCCCTGGCAGCGCCTCGTGCAGTCTCAACTTGGGTCCAGCGGGGGCCAGTGCATCCTTGTGACCCACTCTCCTTACCTCATGCCGGCCGAAACCCGCGACCAACTGGCGTCGGTGGCGCGCTTCGGCGTGCAAGGAGGTGCCACCCGCGTCCACCGCCTGAGCGAGGATGACCTCGCCGACGAATGGTGGACGAGCGTCATGATCAAGGAGCTGGCCTGGTCAGCAGACGCCCGGGCGCTGCTCTTCGCTGCGGGGGTCGTACTCCTTGAGGGGCCGACCGAACAGGCGGCGCTACCTATCTGGTTCGCCAAGAGCACGACAGCCGGCCGTCATCGTGCACCGGGCGACCTCCACCTCGCCTTCTACTCGGTCGGGGGCGACCAGGACTTCCGGCCCTTTATCGGGTACCTTCACCGCTTCGGCGTACCGTGGGCCGTGGTCTGCGATGGAGCCGCCTTCCGCTTCGACGTACGGGGGCACATCTTCGAACAGGTCCTGGGGGCGGGCGTGGACGACCCGGAGCTGGACAATTTCGTCCAACAGAGCGGCATCTCCTCCAAACCGTCGCGAGAGCTGAGCGCCGCCGTCTTCGCCGCCATGGTCGAGGTCGGCCGGACCCACGGCGTCTTTACCCTCGCTGGCGGGTGGCACCGGAAGAAGGACCCTGAGGGCGACTATGAGTCCTTTGAGGCCTTTGTGGCGTCCCAGCCCCAGTTGGACCAGGCAGCCTCGGCCGCTACCGAGCGGTCGTCAAAGAGCAAGCCGAGGGCGGGCCGGCTCCTAGCCGAGTCCACCGACTGTCCGCCGGCCGTCGATGAGCTCTACGGCCGGATCCTGGAACGTCTATGGAAGCAAGGCATGACGAAGTTTCCCCCACAGCCTTGACGCCGGTGGGAGCGCGCTGAAGGGGCCGCAGTCCTAGCAATACGCGCGGCGCCGCGCGTATTGCCCGCTTTCCACGCAACCGGCCGCCTACGCCGCACTGGGGAACCCTGCTGCTCGACCGGGGCCACCCCTCCCCTGTCGATCACCGCCGACACGTAACGCCCGGAGGCGGGCGGCGATGCCTAGGAACGTCCCCCGTCTACGAGTAGGCGTGCCGAAGGCTACGTTGACGGATTATGCGCGCGTCGCACCAGGAGCAGGCTGGGGGTACGGGCATCAGCGAGGTTTCGGCGGCCTTTGAGAGGCTCGGGTGGGGGGTTGTGGAGAACGCGCGCCACGACTTAGGCACGGACCTGTTCGTCACCGCGCGGGACGAGCGTTTGTTCGACTTGGGCCTCGTTGTGGGCGTCCAGGTCAAGGCCGGGGACAGCTATTTCGAGGAGCCAGCGCGTAAAGCAACCGGCGAACTCCTCGGCTGGTGGTTCCGCGACGACGATCGCCACCACATCGATGCGTGGCTGGCTCACGCATTCCCACACCTGGTCGTACTGCACGACCTGAACACCAGAAGCTCGTACTGGGTGCACGTGACAGCGGACGTCGTCGTGTCGACGGGCAAGGGCGCAAAGGTCCTCGTGCCGATTACAAGCATGGTCGACCACGAACATCGCGACCTCCTGCTCGGGGTGGCGGCAACCCTACGACCAGCCGTGGCATGGGAGGGGAGCGCCTGGACGGGTGCTGCGTCTCTCCGGCCACGGGATCTGCTGCGTCACGCACTGGTGGTACCTCGGCTGGTCGCGCCTCACCCCAACGCAGGATTCGGCACGGCGGTGAGCCCGGCGCAGGCGGTGGCGATGCTCATGCAGGCACGCCTGCGCGACTTGGCCGAGTTTGCCTCAAGGCACCCTGAAGTTCCGTCTTTGGCCGAAGCGTCACAGTCGTCGGCATGGTCCTGGCGTTTTGTCGGCGCGCTGGGCCAGCGCCTCAGCACCGGTGGGATCGACGGTCTGCTGTCCGTGGTCGCCGACGCTCCTGACCCGCCGGCGTTCGCCGCCTCCACCGCGACCGCTGCTTCCGGGCTGATGGAGGAGGGGCGTGCAGACGAGGCCATCGCGCTGATAGAGGCGGCGCTGGCCCGGGACGATGCCGAACCGGTAGACCACGCATGGTTGATGGTGCAGCACGCCCGGGCGTGTGCAGAGGTGGGCCGCCTGACCGAAGCACGGGAAGCGGCGGTCGACGTGCAGGCGATTCGGTTGACGCACGCCGACGACATCACCGCGACGGCGATTGGGGGAGTCGCTGCTGAGTTGCTCTTCGATACCTCGGCCTGGGGGGAAGCCGACCTAGCGGACGTGATCACCAGCTCGGACACAACCGCTGCTTGGTGGCGAAGCCAAACGATCTCGCGGGGCCTGTCGGCTCTTGCTGACCGGACGTTCAAGAGCTGGGCCAGGGACAAGTCCATCACCTTAGGCGGGAGCGACGACGCGAACGACCAACTGCTCGCGGCGGCCCTGACTGCAAGCCTTGTTGGTGACCAGAGCAACTGGCGTTACGTGTGCGGTCTGCTTGGCCGGGACACGCTGCTGAGACTGGGCCGCGACGCCGATCCCGAGACGGCGCTCCACGGACTGGCCACGCTGCGGCTCGCCGGAGACGAGAAGGCCCTCAAACTCGCGGTGCGGCGTCTTATCGTGGACGGCCCAGCGACTGCAGTCACGTTGGCAGCCGCCGAAGTGCGGCTCGACATCTCAACGCGGACAACGGGGCCTGCCGATCTCGCGCTCCTCGAAGAGGGCGGGGACCTCCTCGACGAGGTCACCGCCGACCGATCGGTCACTTGGCTTCTGGCCGCCATAGACGACCCCTCACCATTCGCCGCCAGGACTAGCGCCTCCTACCTGCTCATCCGGCGACTCGTCGACACACTCGCTGCGGTGGTGCTCGCAGCGCCGAACGACGCAAGGCGAGCCGTCATCGATCGGCTGCTTGTGCTGCCCGCTCAGAGCGATCAGCTCCTGGCGACGTCGTGGGCAAGAGTCGCGTACTCGTTACCCGTGGAGGCATGGGACGAGGAGGCCGGTTTGGCTATTGGGCAGCGCGCCGATGTCCACCACACGGTTTTGCGCATCCCGCTCCTCTCCGTGGCAGCACGGTTCGACCCCCATCTGAGGTATTTCCTCGTCGAGGAAGCACGTACCGGCTCGTTGGGCACCCTCGCGGCGCTCGGTGATGTCCGGTCGCTACCCAACGATGTGGTCCAGTCCATTATTGAAGGGCTAGCCGAACAGGCCGAGGTGAGGGTCCGCAACGCCCATGAGGGCGCGTTCGGGATGGGCGGAGATGACGTCGCGCGAGCGCTGGCTCTCCTCAACGTTTGGCACCAGGCGGTTGCCAACTGGGATCCCCTGCTCCAGCTTCTTGAAGACGGCGCCGTCGCGGGTAACGACAAGCAAGGTGCTCTTCGAGTGCTCGCCTCTCTGGAACAAAACTTACCTCAGCACATCCGCGTACGCCTGCAAGGAATTTCCATGACCATTGCTCACCAGCCCTTGCCCGCGGAGGCTGCCCTGTTCGGCGAACCGGACGCCACGGGGGCAGCCGTCGAGTTGGCCGCTGCGCTCGGCGCTCTGGACGACAACACCAGCGCCGACCGCCTTCTTGAACTATTGGCAGGGGACGCCGAGAAGCGGTGTTGGGCAGCCCGCCTCGCCCGCCGCCTGGCCAGACCGGAGGACGTGGGTGTGCTCGCGGCCTTGGCTCAGGATACGGAGCCCGAGGTCCGTGCGGCAGCAGCCGCTGGTCTGGCCTTCCTTGTCAGGGGCGGCGTCGGAGGTCCGCTGGCGGTCCATGGTCTGCAGCGCTGCCTGGAGGACCCTGGGACGTGGGTGGCGGAAAGCATCGCTATGGTGCTCGCGGGCACGACGGATCCCACTCCGGCCGCTCAAGCAGTGCTTGCCTCACTTCGCGGTTCCAGTTCCGCGTCAGTTCGGGCTACTGCCGCACGCCCCGCCACCGAGGAGTAGGCAGTCCACTTGCACATCCAGCAAGGGGCAAGCGTAAGCGTTCGAATCCAAGGTGGGGACTCCCGGCGCCGCGAACAGGGCGGGAAGCGACATTCTTGCCACTCCCGTACGGGAAAGGGTTCCTTTTACATTATACGCAGGTTTCGTGTAAGTCCGACGCCTGGCGCATCCTCCTTTCGCCCCCCGCCTTGAAGGTCGCCCGAGTTCACGCCGGCCACAACATGCTCCGTCGCTCGCTTCGCTAATACGAGGATCGCCAGCCACAACGGTTCGCCACCCGAGCCCTGGCCACCCTCGGAGCAGGTTGCGTCGGCGATCTCCTCTTTGCTCCCCGGATCAGGCGGGCGTCACGCAGGCGTCGTACCCTTAGTCCTCGGGGCCAGAAAACCATCTGCCACACGGCACGAGGAGAGCTTTCGATGAAGCAGGCAACGACCCGCCGTAGCCGAACCCACCGACACGGCTGAGGGAGCGAGTCGCGTGGACGTCTTTCAGCTCCGAGACTCGGTCATTGGCGACTACCAACGGTTCATCGAAGGCTTCTTGCACATCCGGGACGAGCGGATCCGCCAGGTCGTCAAAGAGACGCTTGACGACGGTCTGCTGTGGCCCGAACCCTGGTTGAGCCTGAACCCGAAGTTCGCCCCGGGCGGGACAGTGGACGACCTTGTCGAAGCCGAGGTCCTGCACCCGGAGTGCGCCCAGGCGTTCCGGATGGGTAAGGACGCTGGGCCGGGAAGCGCGCTGTCGCTGTACCGCCATCAGGCGGAGGCGATCGAAGCGGCGCAAGGGGGCGACAGCTATGTGCTGACCACGGGCACGGGGTCCGGCAAGAGCCTCAGCTACATGGTCCCTATCGTCGACCGGGTTATACGGGAAGGATCGGGCGGTCGCATCAAGGCGATCGTGGTGTACCCGATGAACGCGCTGGCCAACAGCCAGCAGGAGGAGCTGAGGAAGTTCCTGTGCGCCGGCTACCCGGACGGCCGTGGTCCGGTCACCTTTCGGCGGTACACAGGACAGGAGAACGACGAGGAACGCCAGCAGATTATCGCCAACCCGCCCGACATCCTGCTCACCAACTATGTGATGCTAGAGCTGATCCTGACCCGCACCGACGAGCGTCAGCTGGTGGCACAAGCCCTGGATCTTCGCTTTTTGGTGCTCGACGAGCTCCACACCTACCGGGGCCGCCAAGGCGCCGACGTGGCCATGCTGTGCCGACGGGTCCGTGAGGCGTGCCACGCCGAACGCTTGCAATGCGTCGGGACATCGGCCACCCTCGCCGGCGTCGGCACCTTGGACGAGCAGCGCCGTGAGGTGGCCGAGGTTGCCAGCCGGCTGTTCGGCAGCCCGGTGCGCCCGGAACGGGTCATCGGCGAGACCCTGGAGCGGGCCACCCAGCCGCCCGAGGGCACCCCTGACTTCGTCGCCCACCTGGCCCAGTCGGTTGCCCACCCGGTGGAATACGGGCCAGAGGATTTCGACGGCTTCTGCTCGGACCCGCTGGCCCGGTGGATCGAGTCGACGATCGGCTTAGCGAGCCGTGAGGGACGCCTGGTGCGGGCCGACCCTCGCACCCTCGGTGGCGACGACGGGATCGCCGCCGAACTGGCGAAGACGGTCGATGTCGAGCTCGACCAGGCGACGGTGGCCATCCGGACTGCGCTCATCGGCGGGTCGCGGGTCCTCGACCCCGTGTTGCGCCGGCCGGTGTTCGCCTTCAAGCTTCACCAGTTCGTCTCCAGGGGTTCGAGCGCGTTCGCCACGATCGAGGCCGAGGCCGACCGGGTCGTCACCCTGGTCGAGCAGCAGTTCGCCCCCGGTGACCGGGCCCGGCAGCTCTTCCCACTGGCCTTTTGTCGCGACGGCGGCCAGGAGTACTACGTCGTAGAGCGGGTAACTGACGACGACGGTGCTGCTCACCTGGTCCCACGAGATCTCGGCGACAACGACACTGTGGACGGCCAGAGGGTCCTCGGCTTCATTTACGCCTCGACGACCGACCCGTGGCCGGACGGCCCGGACGCCGAGATCGAACGGCTCCCGGCTGACTGGGTGGCCGAGGACCAACAGGGCCGCACGACGGTCCGAGCTGATATGCGCAAGCTTCTGCCCAAGCCCACGTGGGTGACCCCCGATGGCGACGTGCACGAAGGCAGCGTCGCCGGCGCCCTCAAGTGCTGGTGGGTCCCCACCCCGTTCCGGTTCTGCCTGTGGTCGGGGGCCTCGTACGCACCGACGGTCCGCTCCGACATCTCCAAGATGAGCACCCTCGGCTTTGAGGGCCGTTCGACGGCGACGACGATGCTGACGCTGGCCGTCCTCCGGTTCTTGGAGGTCGAGGGTCACGACGTCCCCCGCAAGCTCCTCAACTTCACCGACAACCGCCAGGACGCCGCGTTACAAGCCGGCCATTTCAACGACTTCGTCCAGGTCAGCCTGCTGAGAGCGGCTTTGTACCGGGCGAGCGCGGACGCTGGGGAGGGGGGCCTCGACTACACCGACCTGGCTGCAGCCGTACAAGCCGCCTTGGCGCTGCCCATGAGCGAGTACGCCCAGAACCCCGAGGCCCGCTACGGCGCCAAGGAAGACGTCGACCGAGCCCTCCGCGAGGTCCTCGCCTACCGGCTCTACGTGGACCTGCGGGCGGGGTGGCGGGTGACGGCGCCCAATCTCGAACAAGCCGGGCTGCTCGTGATCGACTACGCCCATCTCGACGACCTCTGTGCCGACAACGGCGAGTGGGCCGGCAGCCATGATGTGCTGACGTCAGCCAGCCCCGCTGTCCGCGCCGCGGTGTGCCGTGCGGTCCTGGACCATCTACGCCGGGAGCTGGCCATCAAGGTCGACCAGCTCGACCCCGCTCACCATGACGTCTTGTACAACCGGTCCAGCCAGAACCTGGTGGCGCCGTGGGCGATCGACGAGGCCGAGCGTTACCAGCTGGAACGCAGCCGGGTGGTGTTCATCCGGGTCCGACGTCGCGACGACGAGAGAAACTGGGTCTGCCTTTCCAATAGGAGCCTGGTCGGACAGCACCTGCGCCGCCGGGCGTTCGGGACCACCCTGAAGTCGGCCGACGTGGACGCGGTCATGGGGGACCTGTTCGGGACCCTGCAGAAGGCAGGGCTTGTCCAGCCGGTTATCGAGACCAAGACCAGCGAGGGGCCCGACCTCGGCTATCAGATCCCCGCGTCGGCTCTGCGATGGAAGGCCGCGCCTGGGACCGAATCTGCCCGGGACCTGGTCCGGGTACCCTACTCGGGGGCCGAGGAGCGCCGGCCCAGCCCGTTCTTCGTCGC
>Ga0182027_10010722_pt1 | contig 13003 bp, 10 predicted proteins | sample 712E1DmetaG_FD_121300 | JGI IMG/M metagenome (GOLD analysis project Ga0182027, IMG submission 121300) | Permafrost microbial communities from Stordalen Mire, Sweden - 712E1D metaG (Illumina Assembly) | ecosystem: Environmental > Terrestrial > Soil > Wetlands > Permafrost | place: Sweden...
AGTTGCCGAGCATCTCGAAGAAGGTGTGGTGATAGGTGTCCAGGCCGACGTCTTCGAGGTCGTTGTGTTTGCCGCCGGCGCGGATGCACTTCTGGGTGTCGGCGGCGCGGGTGGGCCGGGCGGGGAGCGCGCCGGGCCATTGGTCCACGTCGGGGACGCGCTGGTTGAGGAAAATGGGGACGAACTGGTTCATGCCGGCGTTGGTGAAGAGCAGGCCGGGCGAATCGGGCATCAGGCTGGCGGAGGGCACGATGGTGTGGCCCTTGGATTTGAAGAAATCCAGGAAGGACTGTCGAATTTGAGCAGAAGTCATCCCGCACAGTTTAAGGAGCGGGGAGCAAAAGGCAATTGAAGATGGAATTCCCGTTTTACTGGAGGGAGAGGTCGGCGCGGGACTGGCCCGTGGCGGCGGGATTCACGGGTTGCGGCGCGAGGATGGAAACGCGCCCGGCTTCCACTTTGCCGATGTTGACCAGGGCGGCTTGCACGCTGCGGGCGCGGGCCTGCATCAATTCCCGGAGATCGTCGGAGGTGATCTGGATGGCGGCGATCAAGCCCGCCTCCATTTCGTCCTGGGTTGGTTCAACGGCGGGAGATGGAGCAGTCCCGGTCGCGGTGTTGGTGGCGGTGGCGGCGGATGGCGCGGGGTTTCGGGACGGCGCGGCAACGGAAGGCTTTTTGGAGGAAGCTTTTGGGGCGGACTGGATGCCCATGTTGTGGTTCAGGTTGGCGGGGGCGGCGCTGCGCGCGAGAAGTTCGCCGCCTTTGGCAAAACGGTCAGGACGGTTGAGGGGGGCTGCGCGCTGGGTGGACAGAGTGGACTGGGTGGACGGGGTGGACGGGGTGGACGACGCGGAGGATATGGGCGGGGTGTTTGTCTGCGCGGATGCGGCGGCGGCGTTGGTTCCAATGGTCTGCAAATAAAGTGCTCTGAGGAGGCGGGTGTAGTTGGTCGGGTCCACTTGCAAGGCCTGGACGGTTTCGGGCGGGTTGCCGGCGGCAATGAGTTCGCGGGCCTGCAAGGAGCGGATTTGGCCGTCCAGTTTCAAGCGCGCCAGGACGGGGGTTTCGGAGGCGGGGTCGGCGCCGGCGGAAATTTCCACTTGAAGGGCTGGGCGCTCATAAAGGGCTTTGGCCAGTTTGTCGAGCTTGGCTTGCCCGGCGGGAGGGATGTCGGCCAGGCCGGGTTGGAAGTCAACGTAGCTCATTTCTTCGCCGCCACCGCCCAGGAGCTTGCCCAGGAGGGTGAAGGGAGCGGTGGCGGCCTTTTCCAGGATGTTGCCCAGCACTTGCATGACAATGGGCATGACTCTGAAGGTGGGATCCGAGAGGTTGCCGTGAAGGGGCACGTCAAGATCAATGTTCCCGCTGCGATCCTTGAGCAGGGCGATGCCCAGTTTGACGGGCAACCGGGTGGCGTCCGGGCTGTTATTTCTCGCCCCCAGGGTCAGGCCCGCGATGACGACATGGTTGGAGACGACGAGCTGGCTGTGGGCGATGTCCACAGGCTCCAAACTGACGAGCAGCTTTCCCCTTTGCAGCGGGTAGCCGGCGTATTTTTCCATGTAGGGAGTGAAAGGGGTGAGGTTGACGTTCTTGCAGTCAATCGCCAGGTGAACGGCCAAATCTTTGCTCAGAGGATTGACCTCGCCGGTCACGGAAAAAGTGGAGACATCGTCCACCTTGCCGCGGATGTCCACGGAGGCGCGGGCGTCCTGCCGGGAAGACAGGCCCTTGATCGTGCCGTCGAATTGCTGGACATCAAAAAGGCAGTTCGGCTCGATGGATTGGTCGGAAAAATGGAACGAGGCTTTGTCAATAACAAATGCCGCCAGCGTGACCGGGAAGTCCGGCCCGGCGGCGGGGCCGGGGGGGGCGCCGGCGGGCGGCGGCGCGTTGGAGGCGGCGGCGGGAGGCGGGGGCAGGACGGCCAGCAGGTTGATCTGGCGGTTGGTTTGCATGATGATGCTGGCGCTCAAGCCGCTTAATTTGACTTCCTGCACGTCGAGTTGGTTGGGCTGGAAGGCGGCCTTGATGCCGTTGACGGCCAGGCCCTCCAATTTCACGAAGTCCTTGAATTGGATCATGTCGGTGGTGGTGAAGTTGGTGAGGCCCAGATCGCCCTGGAAAACGGCCAGGGGAGCGCCTGCTCCGGAATTATAGCCGGCATGGCCGCGCAAGGTGAACAGGCCGCCGCCCACGGCGAGTTTGACCTGCTGCTCGACGTAGGGCTGGAGCGGGCGCAAATCCAGCCCGGCAAGATCCACATCCAGATCAGCGGACGGCGGTTGCAGGTGAACGCTGCCTTTAACAGCCAGATGACCCGCTTCGTTCAAGCCCATCGAAACTTCCACGGGCAGCGGAGGGTTGCCGGCCGTGCTGAAGTTTTTGGCGTTGAAGGAGATTTCGCGCAGGTTGAATTTGGCGGGTTTGGCCGGCGCTTGGTCTTCGAGCGCCACGTTGTAGCGGTCCACGGCGATTTCATCCACCATCACCGTCCACGGAGTCTGGCTGGCGGCGGCGGCGGACGGAGCAGCGGGCGGAGCGGCGGGGGAATTGGTCTTGAGCAGGGAAAGGAGGTTGATGGTTCCGTCCTGGTTCCGGCGGGCGAGGAGCGAACCGCCGGTGGTTTTGAGGAACGCCAGATGGAGGAGTTTCCGGCCCAGGCTGGCCTCGGTCAGTTGAACGGAAAGAGAGGAAACGGTCAACACCGTCTCGCCGGGGCCGGACGACTTGACGGAAAGCGAACTGAGCAGGACGCTGCCATTCTTGAGCGAAACATCCGGGCCGTTCGTTCCCAGGCTGGCGTCATAATCCGCCGCCACGTCCAGCTTGCCGTCCGTGATGTCCGCCGAGGCGAATGGGGCCAGATAAGGCGAGTATTTCTTGAGGTCCAAGCCCGTGATTTTGAAATCGCCAGTCACTTGCAGCGGTTCGAGCGAGAACCTGCCGTCCCATTGAAATGTCTCGCCGGCGTCGCTCCTGGCGGTGAAGGTGTAGGGATTGCGCTCCTTGGGATCGGTGCTCAAATGATCGAGATGGAGATGGATGGGAAGCAGTTTGGACTTGACGGGAACCGGCGGCACGAAGTCCTGCACGGAGAGGGTGGCGTTGGTAATGTCCAGGCTGTCAATCATGACCAGCGGCGGGGCGGACTTGGCGGCCTTGGCGGGCGGAACGGGGGAAGGCTTGCTGAGGGCGGCCGCGATGTCGTTGAAGTTGAGGGTGCCGTCCCTGGCGCGGATGATTTCGGCGAAGGGATGGGCGAGGGAAATTTCCCCAAGGGACCAGCCGCGCCGGAAGAAGGAGGAGAACTTGAGGCGGGCGTAGAACTCATCGAAGCCGGCAAAGGGAGCGCCATTGGTTTCATTGACAGCCAGGCCGCGGATGTCGAGGGAGAGGGCGTAAGGATTGACCTTGACTCCGGCGACGGCGACGGGCCGCCCAAGCAGGGCGGGCAGACGCTTGAGCATCTGGGACTTGATGACTGCCGGGGCGACAAAAAAGCCGGCGACGGTATAGACAACCATAGCGCCGGCGAGCCAGAAGAGGGGCTTGACAGGGCGCGAGAATTTTTTGGTTTTGATGGTTTCCGTTTTCATGGCGGCGGTTTGCGAACGAACCGATGGACCAGGAAATAATAGCACAAGGCGAGCGCGGAAATCAAGCCCAACAACCAAAGCAGGATACGGCGCAAATCGCCGTGGAGGACTTGCTGGTCGTTGCCGACGGCGATGCCGACCCAGGAGAGGACCGAGCACCAAAGGGCGGCGCCGAGGAAGGTGAAAAGGGAATACAACCGGAAATCCATTTTCACAACGCCCATGGGAATGCCGATGAGCTGGCGGACCACCGGGAGGAAGCGGGCGAAAAAGACGCCGAAGGGGCCAAAGCGCGCGGCCCATTGTTCAGCGGCGCGGACCCGGGCCTCGCTGATGTGAACATACCGCCCATAACGCAGGAGCAGCGGACGGCCGCCCCAGCGACAGACCCAATACATGAGCGACGCCCCCACCCAGGAGCCGATGGCGCCGGCCAGGATAACGCCCAGCACGGTGTGGCTCCCGGTGGCGTGGGCATCCTGGGCGGCGAACGGAATGATCACTTCGCTGGGGAACGGCACAAAGGAACTCTCGCCCGCCATCATGGCGGCGACGAGCGGATAGCCGCCGGCGTGAAGTTCGGCCTGATACCAGGCAATGATTTTTGCGATTTCAGCGTTCACAACTTATGACCAGATAATGCGTCCGTCACGAAGGCGAAAGGCAGGGCGAGACTGAAACCCCAGCCCATATTTCATGCTCCGCACGAATTACCAACATTCCGGAGCGCCGACTTGCAGTCGGCTTTGCGGTCGCCATGACGCTGAAAGCCGATTGAAAATCGGCGCTCCGAACCGGAAAGTGTGAAATATGCAGGCTAAAGTTTGCCGCCGTAGATGGCGTTTTTGCCGAGCAATTGCTCGATGCGCAGCAACTGGTTGTACTTGGCCACACGGTCGGTGCGGCTCAGGGAACCGGTTTTAATCTGGCCGGCGTTGGTCGCCACGGCGATGTCGGCAATGGTGGCGTCCTCGGTCTCGCCGGAACGATGGCTGATGACGGCGGTGTAGGCGTGCTCCTGGGCGAGGGAGACGCAGTCCAGCGTTTCGGTGAGGGAACCGATTTGGTTGACCTTGATCAGAATGGAGTTGGCCACGCCCAGTTCAAATCCCTTGCGGAGGAACTGGACGTTGGTGACGAAGACGTCGTCGCCCACCAGTTGCAGTTTGCCGCCGAGCTTGTCGGTGAGGGCTTTCCAGGCCTTCCAATCATTTTCCGCGCAACCATCTTCGATGCTGATGATGGGATACTTGGCGGCCAAATCCACGTAAAGCGCCACCATCTCGTCGCCGGTCAATTTGCGCCCGGTGCTTTTCTTGAAAACGTAGCAACCCGAGGCCGCGTCGTAGAACTCCGAAGCGGCGGGGTCCAGGGCGAGAAAAATGTCCTTGCCGGCTTTGTAGCCCGCGTCCTTGACAGCCTGCAAAATGACTTCGATGGCGGCCTCGGCGCTTTCCAGCTTGGGCGCGAAACCGCCTTCGTCGCCGACCAGGGTGGAGAGGCCCTTTTTCTTCAAGACGCCTTTGAGGGCGTGAAAGATTTCGGTGTTGGCCTGCAAGGCGCGGGAGAAGGTGGGCAGGCCCTTGGGCATGATCATGAATTCCTGGAAATCAATCGGGGCGTCGGAATGGGCGCCGCCGTTGATGACGTTGGACATGGGAACAGGGAGGACTTTGGCGTTCGGGCCGCCGAGGTATTTGAACAAGGGCAGGCCCAGACAGGCGGCGGCGGCCTTGGCGTTGGCCAGGGAAACGGCCAGGATGGCGTTGGCGCCGAGGACGGATTTGGTTTCCGTGCCGTCCAATTGCAGCATGGTGCGATCCAGCGTGAGTTGATCCAGGGAATCCAGCCCGCGCACGGCGGGGAGGATTTTGTCGGTGACGTTTTTGACGGCTTTGGAGACGCCTTTGCCGCAGTAGCGGTTTTTGTCGCCGTCGCGCAGTTCCAGGGCTTCATGTTCGCCGGTGCTGGCGCCGGAGGGAACGGCGGCGCGGCCGGCGGCGCCGCCAGCCAGGAGGACGTCTACTTCCACGGTTGGGTTGCCGCGGGAATCCAGGATTTCGCGGGCTTTGATGTCAGAAATTTCGCTCATGGTTGGTAATGTCATTAATTCAAGTTATAGTTTTAAGGTTCAAAAACCACAGGGGATCAGGCTGCACGGCAGGACCGGAAAATGCAAAGTGAAAATGAATGTCCCAATGTTATCCGCGGCCGCGGGGATTGGCAGGCTCACGGCACGATGACGCGCAAAGCTTTCGGCTCGACGGAGAGGGTGGCGGGGAGTTCGCCGACGTTTTCGCCATCCAGTTGCAGCAGGACGCGGGCGGGGCTGGCGAGGGTGAGGACGGGAGCCGTCAACTGGCGGGCGCGGCAGAACTGGTGCATTCGACCCACCGCCAGGCCGGCCAGCGCCGCGGGCAGGATGAAGAAGCCGGTTTTTGGAAGGACACAAATATGCAGCAGGCCGTCGTCCAGGCGGGCGCTGGGAAAGAGGGGCACCGGGCCGCCGAAAAAACGGCCGTTGCCAACGGCGACCCATTCGCCGGCCAGGGTTTCGCCGGCCTGGACGGTGACGAGGGGGCGTTTTTCGGAAAGGGCCTTGAAGGCGGCGAGGAGATAGGCGAAGGGGCCAATTTTCGTCTTGACATTCCACTCCGTCAGTTCGATGGCGCGGGAATCCAGGCCGGCGCCGGCCAGTTGCAGGAAATAACGGCGTTGGGGCAGGCCGGCCAGGGTGAATTGGGCGCGGCCCAGGTCAATGGTCCGCTCGCGGGCCTGGGCCAGGACTTTCCAGGCGCGGCGGGCGCGGAGGGGAAGACGGAGTTCGCGGGCGAAGACGTTGCCGGTTCCCACGGGGAGAATGCCGAGGCGGACGGCGCGCAGGCCGCCGGGAACATCGGCGATGCCGTTGAGGACTTCGTTGGCGGTGCCGTCGCCGCCAGCGGCGATGATGGTTTGGAAACCGTCGCGCACGGCCTGGGCGGCGAGGCGGCGGGCGTCACCGGGGGCGGAGGTGGCCAGGAAGACGCATTGGCCGCCGGGGATGGCGGGATGGGGGCCAAAGCGGCCGGCCCGGCCACCCTGGGCGGAGGGGTTGAAGATGAGGCAGGGCGTGGCAGCCGGGTTCAAAGGGGTGTCGAAGGTTCAGAAGGAAACGGCGGCCGCGCCCAGCGCCACGGCCAACTGGCCGGAAACCTGTTCTATCTCCGTCATTTGCTGCGGGGCCAGGCTCAGGTGCAACACGGCGGTGGGCGCCCACGGCTGGCAGACCACGCCCAGTTCGGTCTGCAATAGTTGGAGGATGAAATCCGAGCGGGCCGCGCCGCCCGACAGGAGAGCCTTGCCCACGGTCCTCTCGCACTGGTGCTCAAAGAAATCCATCGAGGCGCGCAGTTCGCGGCCCAATGGGGAGATCAAGGGCTGGAGATGCGTTTCCACCTCCTTGGGCATGCCGATCTTGATGCCTTCGGCTTCGGCGTAGCTGATGCCCATCGCTTCGGACAGGCCGGCGGTGAGCTTGTCGCCGCCGATTTCCACGGTGCGGTTGAGGCAAAGGTCGCCGCAATTGAGAATGCTGATGGTGGTGGTGCGAAAGCCCAGGTCCACCACGGCGACGACCTCCTTGGCGAAAGTATCAGGCTGCGCCAGTTCGAGCGCGTTGATCGGCCCCAGGACCGCCAGGGTGACCTGGTCGGCCACCAGCCCGGCCGCCTTGACGGCCCCTTCCAAGTTGGCCAGCCATTCGCGGCGGGCGCCCCCGACCCAGACTTTGTACTTGGGGGCGGCCTTGCCTGCTTCGTGGACGATCTTGGAGGAAGGGGGAACAATGTAGCAATCGAAGACGTAATCGCGCAGGTCTTGTTGCAAGTAGCTTTTGGCGTTGAACTTGAGCATCTGGCGCATGTCGCTCAGGGGGAGCAGCGGCATTTCGGTGCTGCGCAACACGGAGTCTTCCGAGCCGACGGCGAGGGTGACTTGCCGGGTCTTGGGACTCATCGCCTCCACGATGCCGCGGAGGTGCTCGGTGAGGAGGCCCTGGGGAATGCCTTTTTCGTAGGTCGGCGCGTCGGTGATGGCATAGCGGGAGAGAGTGAAGGAATCCTGCCTGCGGTCCAACAACACCGCCTTGGTGGCGCGGCTGCCCAAATCTATGGCGAGAATCTGGTTGCGCTTTTTGGGCTTGCTCAACAAGGGAGATATCGTCATGGGGTGCATTTAGCATTTTCAGCCGCCAAAGGCAAGTCATGCCGGCGGTTTGACCTGCTCCTTGATCATTTCCACCCGAAAGGACGACAAGAGAAGGTTGAAGATCACCCGGCCTTTTTCAAAAGCCTCGTCCTTGGAGGAATACAGGAACTCGACCATTCCGTCCGGGCAGGGGACAAAGACATGCCGCATCCGGATGCTGTGTTTGGAGTCCAGGCTGCGCAGCGTGTCCACAAAGCGGGCCGGCTTATAGCCCGTGGCGCAACTGGAGACTTGGAGGACGGTTCCGTCGGGATTGGCGGCCAGGGCGTTGGTGCGCAGGGTCCCGTCTTCCGGCATGACGCCGGGGGAATTGGTGGTCACGCGCATGAGAATGGAGAGGCTTCCGGCGCTGTCCGTGAAGAGGACCGATTGGGTCTGGCTTTCCACGGTGGCCGCGCAGCCCCGGGGGATTCTGGCCACCAAGTGCTCGCGCCCGGCGTCCACCACCAGCGTATGAACCGTGCCGCCCTCGATCAATTCCTCGTAACTGTCGAAGGCGTGAAAATTGGTCTGGCCGGCGGCAGCCAGGCAGAAGGAGGCGAAAAACAAACAGAGCAGTTTCATCAGGAGTGCCGGGTTTAGAAATAAACGGAGTTAGTCTGGAGAAAAGTCCACGCTCCACGGTTGACGGAGATGACACTGGGCATGAGCGGCGGCTGCTTGGCAGGGTTGTTGAAGTTCAGGTCGAATGCCCAGTTGCGTGTCGGGGGGTTATAGACGGTGCCCGTGCCGGGCCAGGGGGCCGTGGCAATCTGGCTGTTGAACATGCAGACCATGGAACCATTGTAGGTAAAAGTATAGCCGCTCCAGTTCTCCAGGAACCGCGGGAAGTTCTCCACGCCCCCGCTGTAGTAACTGCCGTTCGAGGGAACATTGCCCGTCAGAAATGCCGCGTTGACCGTGTCGTTGGCCGCCGTCCGGCTGCCGATGGCCGCGGTGCTGTTGGCCGGGTTCCAGTTGCTCGACAAAATGGTGACCGCATCGGAATAGACGGCGGCGGGGCGGGTCTGGGTGGTGTTGAAAGTGCCGAGGTTGACCGCCGCGCCGTTGGTGGTGACGTTGTAATTGCCGATGATGTACACCGGGTCAGGGGTGGCCACCCCCAGGCCCTGGGGAGGCAGGGCAACGCCGTTGGTCAGCACAATCCCGGCTTGCGAAACGACGGTGTAGTTGGTGATGTAGGTGTAATTGGTCACGACCCCGGTGATCAACTGGTAGCTGTAACCGGTGATCTTGAGATAAATGTACACATTGTTGGAATGAACGGCGCTTCCTATGTAAGAGCCGGTGGCTGGCGCGGAGGAGTTGGTGGTCAAGGTCGTGTTGGTGGTGACGGGCGGTATGTAGGTGTTGGCGCCCGGGTAGTTGGTGTGGGGACTGGTGTTGGTGGCGACTTGATTGGTAGTGAAGGTGATGTTGGTGGTGATCACCCCATTGCTGGTGGACCGCATATCCGCAACATAGACAGAGTTCAGGTCCCCCGGCCGGCCGGCCGCGACTATGGCCTGGTAGAGGGTGGAATTGGTGGCGCTCCAGGCGGCCAATTTCCCCACGTCCAGGACCGCGGTTTGGATGTTGAAGCCCTGGCGCTGGTCATAGAACTGGGCGCCGGCGTTGGTGTTCAGCCAGAGGGACCAGGCGGCATTGGAGATCACCGTGGCCTTGTTGTTCAACTGCACCCCGCTGGTCACGCTCACGCTGTTGTTGGATATGAGGATGATCACGTCCGCCCGGTTGTAGAGGTAGTTGCTGCCCGTCGCCGAAGTGGGGGAAGTGCCGGCGGGCGGCAATTGCAGAATGGCGTTCACGTTCTGGGCCGTGTTGGTGGCCGTGCCGGAGGAGTTGGTGCCCACCGGCAATATCAGCGGGTTGACCCCGCTCAAATGGTAGCCATTGAAGGCCGGGCTGGGGGAGGGGTTGCGCCCGGTGGTCGGATCCAGCGGATTCTGTCCCAGGATGAGATTGCCCGCGGCGGAGACGTCGTTGGAAAAGGTCAGGGTCACGCCCGAATTCGGGTCCATGTACACAGTGCTGTTGCCATGCGCGAAACCGTTGATGGTCATGTTGGCGCCGGGGTCAATTTCCATGGTGTTCTGGTAGAAAATGGCAAACTGAAATATCGGGATCGTCCCCAGGTTGATCTGCTGCCCCACACAGGCGGGGAGTTGGAACTCGGTGGTCTTGTTCTTGGCGGTGGAGATGATTTCGTAGGTCGCGGCATTCATGATCAACCCGGAGTAGGGCGGTCCCAGCACCACGATATTGGTCGGATTGATCAGGTTGACCACCGTCAAATTGGACTGTCCCGCCCCGGCGGAGAAGCTGTAGCTGCCCCAGTAGGGGTCGTCGATGGCGGTGGGGATGTAGTTGGAATAGGTGGACAGCTTGGAATAGACGAGCGGCGCCCCGTAGTTCTCATAATCGCAAACGATGACCGACAGGGCCTTCTCGGTCGCGCTTTCGGCGGCATAGGTCGTGGCGTAGAACTCATTGTTGCGGGAAGTGTTGCTGGAGGTGAGACTGGACCAACTCAACACACTGGCCGCCACCAGCAGGCCGCCCACGGCCAGCGCCAGCACGGCCAGCAACGCCCACCCGCCGCGGCGCCGCCATGATTTGACTGGAGGGAGACGCAGTTTCATGGCCTCATGCGCGGGGCGATTCTGGAGTTGATCTGGTAAAAATCCACCGGGCTGCCCGGCGCGATCTCAATCTGCGGGTTCTGCAATTTTGTGAACGACAAATACACCGCAATCACCGGATACGGCGTGGCGTTGCTCAAGACATTGCCCAGATAATCCTGCATGGTGAAAATATAGTTGTCATTCGTGATGGGGTTGGCCGTGGCCAGCCGGAAGTCGCCGGCGGAGGATCCGTTCCAATTGGTGCGGTAAAGCATGTTGGAAGCGCTGTCATAGTAGTAAAGCACCCAACTGTTGGTGTTGGTGCTGCCGTAAAGCAGCATGGCGTTGCCGGCCTGAATGTTGGTCGCGCCCGCGGCGGTGAAACCGGCCAGGCTGCCCGTCCCGACGTAAATCGTGCTCGCGGTGCGGACATCCTCGTGCAGCCGGCCCATGGTATCGCGGGCGTCGTCGCTGGAGGAGAGCCAGACTTGGCTGCGCTGCAGCATGGCCATGCCCCACAAGTTGGCCGCCATCACCGCCCCAATCACCATCACCAGCGTCGCGCTGGCAACCAGCGCCTCGGCCAGGGTGAAACCCCGGCTCCGGCCCTTCCTTCCGCTCTGGGCAAACGCCGGCTTCATAGATTGGGACCGCGCAAGACGGCGACGGTGTTGGTAAAGGTTCCCAGGCCGTTGAATCCCCAGACGCAATCCACCCGGATCATCAGATAGGGAGGCGTGGTGGAAATCTGCGTGACCGTGGTGTAGTTGGTGCAGGTCGCGATATTGGTGATCGCCACCGGCATCTCCAAATTCTCCGTGTCAATGTTGGTCAAGGCCGGATTGAATATATTGGTCACCCCATAGTTGGGAATCCAGTTGGCGAAGATCACCTGCTCCATTTTCCGCATCGCCTGCATGTTGGCCGCCAGGGAGAACGCGGCATATTGCGTCCGGCGCGAACCCATCACATAAACCTTCATCAGCGCCGTGCAAAGCAGGGCGGCAACCAGCGCGGCCATGACCACCTCCATGAGCGTAAAGGCGCGAACCCCGGCCGCTCTTCGTCTCCGGTTTGGTAAGTAAATTCTCATGTAACTTTTGAACCATTTTCCCCACTCGCAATAAAGAGCGCCATTCGCCCTCCCTCAACACAGCAATTACCCTGCCATGTCAATTCCGCCGCACCCTGATCGGTAGGGCGGCGCTGCCGCGCCGCCCTGAATTGGGGCGAAGCAGCAGCTTCGCCCTACCGACTATGAAATATGCGGGTGAGGGTGCTCCCGGCTGAAAGCGGAAAACAGCCGCCGGGCCGGGTTTGGGGATTTGCCGCGGCGGCCTTCCTGCTCATAAATGAGACACTTCGGCCCGGCAAATTCTCAAAATTGCGCTCCACTCTTGCCCGTTTTCGTTTAACCTCGCCGCAATGACAAATAATTCCCAAAGCCCGCCGCTCTGGCCTTTCCTGCTGGCGGACCTTTTCCTGGTTGGCGCGGGCTTCTTTCTTTGGTCGCAGGGCCACCGTCCCCTGCTGGGGTGGGAGGCCGCCGGCATCATCTTCTGCACCGCCGCCGGCGCGGGCGTTTTCCTGACGCCGTTCCTGCGCCGCAACGCCAACGACCATACCCTCGCCCAGGCGGAAAAACTCGCCGATGTCGCCTCCAAAATTCAGAAGCTCGATGAACTGGCCGGTCAAATCAGCAACTCCACCGCCCAATGGCAGGCCGTCCAGGACGCGGCGGCCAAAACGGCGCAAACCGCCGCCGGCCTGGCCCAAGGCATGGCCGCCGAAGCCAGGGCCTTCACCGAATTCCTGCAAAAGGCCAATGACGCCGAACGCGCCCATTTGCGCCTGGAAGTCGAGAAACTCCGCCGCGGCGAAACCGAATGGCTGCAAATCCTCATCCGCCTGCTCGACCAGGTCCATGCCCTCTTCCAGGCCGCTCTCCAATCCGGCCAGCCGGCCCTGGCAGAGCAGATCGGTCTCTTTCAAAATGCCTGCCGCGACATCAGCCGCCGGGCCGGCCTGGCCATTGTCACCGCTCAGGCCGGCGAGCCGTTTGATCCCAGGCGCCATCAACTGCTTCACGACACCGCGGCGGCGGACAACGCGCTCATCCTGGACACCCTGGCGCCGGGCTACACCTATCAGGGCCAGATGGCACGCCGCGCCCTGGTGCGATTGCAGGACTCCAAGCCCGCCGCCCAAAGCGCGGAAAAGGCTTAACCCAACTCCACGGTCCGGCCCGCGGCGAAAAAATGCAGCCAGCGCCGCGTCACCGGCTGGCCGTATATGCGGGCGATGGCGCGGGCGTACAGCATGATTTGCGGGCGGTAATCGCAGACCTTCGCCTCCAATTCCTCCTCCGCAAAATGATCCGTTTTGAAATCCAGCACCCAAATCTCCTCCGGCGTCACCACGGCCAAGTCCATCACGCCCTGCACAATCACGAATTCCTCCCCGTCTTCTCCTGTCCCGGCCCCGCGGCCGCGCAACTCTTCCAGTTCCGACGGCGAAAAGCGCGCGGTG
>Ga0182027_10010723_pt1 | contig 13003 bp, 9 predicted proteins | sample 712E1DmetaG_FD_121300 | JGI IMG/M metagenome (GOLD analysis project Ga0182027, IMG submission 121300) | Permafrost microbial communities from Stordalen Mire, Sweden - 712E1D metaG (Illumina Assembly) | ecosystem: Environmental > Terrestrial > Soil > Wetlands > Permafrost | place: Sweden...
AGGAGTCGGTTATCATCAGGAATGAAGTGAAATGGCAATCCCGTGGGGTGAGCCTTAAAGCCTCCTTTCCGCTGACTGCCTCAAATGTAAATGCCACGTATAACCTTGGTCTTGGGACCATTGAGCGTTCCACAAACAATGAAAAAAAGTATGAAGTACCATCCAGGGAATGGTTCGACTTGACTGATGCATCGGGGAACTTCGGCGTAACTGTCATTGAAGATTCAAAATTCGGTTCCGACAAACCGAATGATAAAACTCTTCGTCTTACCTTGCTTTACACCCCGAATGCCAACACTTATCATGATCAGGCGACACAGGATTTCGGTAACCATGATTTTGTTTACGGAATTTATCCGCACAAGGGTGACTGGCGTACAGCTTTGTCCGAATGGCAGGGCAGGATGATAAACAAGCCAGCCTATGCTTTTCTTGTTCCCCAGCATGCCGGTCCTTTTGGGAAAAGTTTTTCATTTGTGAAAGTCTCCACTCCACAGGTCGATATCCGGGCACTGAAAAAAGCGGAAAATAATAACGATATTATTATCCGCGTGCAGGAACTCCTGGGAAAAGAAGCCGGGAATGTAGAGCTCAGTTTCCCAACCAAACTTATTGCCGCATCAGAAGTTGACGGACAGGAGCGTTCCCTGGGGGATATCCAGCCGGTCAATGGGAAACTGGTCTTTAACATGTCAAGATTTGCCATCCGCAGTTTCCGTATCCAGCTTGATAAACCGGCTGAAAAACTGGTGAATTCCACAAGCATCCCTCTTCAGCTTACCTATGATGAAAACGTTCTGGCCGGTGACAACAGCAGGAAAAACGGCAGGTTTGACGACAACGGGATAAGCATTCCTGCGGAATTGTTCCCGGCAACCCTCACTGCCGATGGAATTGATTTCACTCTGGGACCAAAGATTGAGGGAAAAAATAATGTGGTCAGCTGCTATGGGCAGAAGGTCCCCTTGCCTAAAACGGGCAATTACAACAGGGTATTTATCCTGGCTGCTGCCGGAGCTGATACCAACGGGGTATTTAAAGTCGGGAACAGCAGGTCATTCCTACGCATCCAGTCTTATACCGGCAAGATCGGGCAATATGATAAGCGGATATGGGATAAGCTGGGCCGGCTGAAAGCGGTTGACAAAGGGTACATAAAAAGGGATGAAGTTGCATGGTTCGCTACACATGTTCGCAAGGATTCAATGAATATTCCCTATCAATATGCTTATTTGTTCAAATACAGCATTCCGGCAAGTAACAAGGACAAATATATCCAGTTACCCCAGAACAGCGCCATAAAAATCTTTGCGATCACTGTTGCCGATGACCAGACGGACGAGCTTGTTCCCGCACTTCCCATGTATGATGATTTTTCATGGAGGAGTCCCGTTCAGCTTGTCCTGCCAAAAAGTTATGTGGATGAAGATGCCACAGCAACAGCAACCTGCAAGGTCACAAGGAATAAAAACCTCAATGCATTGCCGGGAAAAGTAACATCAAGGGACTATGCCGATATACATATGCCGAACGGAGTAACTGTTAAATACTATTACACTACATCCGATACTTCCGTAAGGAATAAACCTGCACAGGGTATGAGCCTGTCGGCCCTGGTCGACGGGATGTATGATCTGCTGCCCAATGATTCGCTGAATGATGTCTGGTTCGGGGAAGGCGAAAGCCGGATATGGATGGACCTTCAAAAGGAGATCGAGATCGACAGCATACATCTTTTTGCCAACCTGAATATGCACCGTGGGTCACAGTTCTTCTCACTATGGGGCTCAAAAAACGGGCAGCCTGCAGATCCGGCCGGCGATCCTGCGGCAGCCGGCTGGACTTATATTATGAGTGTCCCTCCGGCTGATGTATGGGGAAATTCCAAAGCACTTTATAATATACTCCCGAATAAAGGACAATCCTGGCGCTACCTGATGTGGATCAGCGAAGATTCAGGCCATGGGCCCTATTATTTCAGGGAAGTGGATGTGTTTGAAAGGCAGAAGTGAAGATGAGTGACTTTGTCACTTTGTCACTTTGTCACTCAATAACTCTCTGACAAGCTTCGGCACTCCCGTACTGGCTTTTTCCCTTAGTATTTTCAGGTTCCTGATATAATATTCAGGTACAGCCTCCGGGTCGATCAGGTATTTTTCGGCTGCTGATGGGGCATACTGCAGCAATCCGGCAGCAGGATAGACCTTCAGCGAGGTCCCTATGATGATGACTATACCGGCCTGCCGGATAAAACTTGTTGCGATCATGAGATCCGGTAAGGGTTCTCCGAACCAGACAATATGAGGTCTTAGCTGCGAACCTTTTTCACACAGATCACCAAGTTTCAGCTCCCATCCCCTGATCACATATACCAGGCCGGGATCGGCAGTACTCCTGGCTTTCTTTAATTCCCCATGCAGGTGAAGAATCTCAGTTGACCCTGCTCTTTCATGAAGATCATCTACATTCTGCGTAATTATTTTAACACGGAACTTCTTTTCAAGCTCAACCAGGGCATAATGTGCCGGATTCGGCTTCACTTCCAGTAGCTGTTTGCGGCGCATGTTGTAAAAGTCCAGCACCATCCCGGGATCCCGTTCCCAGGCTTCGGGGCTTGCCACCTCTTCAAAGCGATAATGCTTCCAGAGCCCGTCCGTGCCGCGGAAAGTGCTGATCCCGCTTTCCGCGCTGATTCCGGCACCTGTGAGGACAACAATTGTCTCCATGGCTGTTTACCTTTTATCCACTATCAATTCATCGACGAAGATCCATGATTTCCCACCATGCCCGATATGCCACTCAGGGCAGGTTTTCAGGCCCCTGGCATAGAACTTTACATAACGTGCTTTTGTCAAAGGTATCGTTTCCCCGGATTCCCGTATGAATTGTTTCAGAGAAGGATCTGCAGGCTGATCAAATACAGCGGAGTCTTTGTAGGTTTTGCCATCTTCCGAAACGGAAATACTGACATGTTCCGGATAAAATATCCATGAATTCAGATCCTGCAGGAATTCAGCACCTACATAATTGAATTCCATGATTTTCCCGAGATCAATAACAGCTTGGAAATCCTCACCTTCCCAACCCTGCCAGAGGACATAATAATTAGTGGACCCGCGTTTGCCGTCTGTCAGTGAACCGGGCCCTTCAGCCTGGTACTTTGCACCTGGCGGGGTTGAAGTTGTATATGTTTTACCAACGGCAAGGTGGCTGGTATAGGCCACCCTGAAAAAGCGGCCGGTCTCTTCAGTATATCCGCTGACGCTTAAACCGCTTTCATTGACCGCTTTCACCCCATATTGTCCCGCCTGCTTTACAAATACGCCAAGCTGTTCCGAAATATCAGGTTTTACAATGTATGTTCCGTTTTTCTTCTCCAGGAAGCCTTCAGGGCCAAGTATATTCTTTTTGGCAATTTCAAGGATGGCATATCGCAGGGGCAGTCTTGCTTTTTGAACCCTTGCCAGGAATGCAGAATCATCTTTCACTGTTTTTTCCGCCTGGTCGAAATACCGGTTATATTTTTGCACAAGTTCCGGGGTAAGAAAGGAACCAGTTTCCTGCTGGGGAGAAGAATAAATCCACAGAGGTTGGTCCGCCTGGCTAACAGCTTTATTCATTTCCTCATAATACCTACTGATGAAGATTCCTGCTTTCCCGTAATATCCGTTCATAAAATCTGTAATTACAGAATCCGCATCCAGCGAGGGATCCCATTCCAGGCGTGAAAGGAGATATGCCCGCAGCTCCTGGTTTTCGGAATATGTCCCGTGGCAGCCCTGTTCAAAGATCCTGCGAGCCCCGTATTGTCTGAACATTTTAAGGTTCGGCTGCAATACCTCGAGATTCGGGAAAGGTGCGACCATATTGGTGAACTGGATCACATAATCCCAGATAAGGATGTCCGGAGCGATCCGGCTCCAGCCCCTGAGATCTTTCAGAAAAGAGCCGGAAGAGGTGACCTCTTCGATAGGCTGCCTGCGGTCGCATTCAATGGGACAAAGCATGATATTCACGTTGGATGCAGGCTTGACATGTAAAGGCGGCTTCCGTGTGAACTGGTAGGCAAGCATGGAGATCACCTTATCGGGGAATTCATTTGCGACTTTATTTATAAACTCAAGATATGAGCCCGAAGGAGATCCCTCCCTTTCATTTACAGCGCTGCATTCCGGACATTCGCAGTTCCCGTAGGTATCCATCTGCGAAACAGACCAGTATTTTGCTTCCGGGTTGGCATCCATCATCTTTCGCAGGGTATCGGTCAGTATCTTCAGTACATCAGGATTGCTGAGGCAGAGCTGGGTTTTATGGCGTTCACCCCCAAACAGGGCGTAGTACTCGGGATGGTTTTTAAAATACTTTTCCGGCGGGATAAGCCTGAACATGGTATGTACCCACATTCCCCAGTTATGGCTGTTTCCCCAGGCCAAAAGGTCGCAACGGCTTTTATCCAGGAAGTCCGTGTCTTCCATAAGGGTATAATATACTTCCCTGTCCCTGAAGGCTGGCTGACCGGAATAGTTAATTCCAGGCAGGATAATCTCTTTGTTCACAGGCACGATCTCCGCATCAGGAGCGAAGAACCTGCATCCGAGATATTTCTCGAGAAAGGTGTAAACGGCATAAAGGGTACCTTTATGTGCCCCACCGGCAAGAATGATATGAGTACCGGAATTCCGTATGACAAAGCCATCCGGCTCCAAAGAATTCAGGCCCACAGTTTCCGGAACACGGTTTGATCTGCCGACATCAAATTCACAGGATCCGATCTTAGCCCCTTCATCAACGACAGGAATTTTTATTTCACATATCTTTTCAAGGTACTTCTGTAATTCTGAAGCGGCTTTTTGCTCAACAAAAGTAGGGTTCAGCGGGGTAACGATCTGGTAACTATTCAGATCCGTTTTCACTCCGTCTATCTTGAATGAAGCCTGAGCAATGATGTTTGCAGGAATAAAAGATAACAGACCGAGGAAAAGGCAGAGAGAATTTGTTTTAATCATTTTGAGGAGATAATAATCAAATTTCGGGACAGATGCGGCCAAAATTAATAAATAAGTGAGCAGGAGATAAAAAAACCCCCGGGCGGGATGCCTGGGGGCCAAACAGTATGCGAAAGAATCAGTTCAGAACGAATTTTACCGGCAAGGTAAGAAGAACCCTTACAGCCTGTCCGTTCTGTTTCCCCGGGTTCCATTTTGGCATGGATGATACCACCCGGGCGGCTTCCTCATCACACCCGCTTCCAATGCCTCTTTTAACCGTAATATGCGAAACCGAACCATCAGGTTCAATCACGAATTCAATATATACTTTACCCTGTATCCCAAGTTCCCGGGCTTCCTGCGGATATTTTATATTGGCTGCAAGATATTTATACATCTCATCTTCACCACCTGAAAATACCGGCATCTCCTGCACTATGACCATGGGAGGCTGTTCCACCGGGGTTTCTATCACTTTCACAGGAGGAAGGATATCAGCCGGCTTTTCATCGGTCAACTGAACCGGGACGTCTGAAGTATTCTTATTCCCGAGTTCGTCCTGGGTGATCATCCCCGACTCAACATCTTCATCGACCACCTTTGGCGTAATAAAATTAAATTTCACTTCGGGAAGGGCAGGTTCTGTGACAGGTGGAACCGGAACTTCCGGTTTAATGCTGTTATCGACCGTTACGGTAACATCGATCTGATTATGGCCGGTTAAAACCCTGCCCTTATAACTTGTAAAAACGGGATAGGCAATCACCGAAGCGAGGAGGAAGATCGCAAGGAGCATGGAAATCAGGATAACATTCCTGTACTCCTGTCTGAGGATATAAGCGCCGTAAGCCTTATTCCTTTTTTCGAATACGATGTCAGTGAGTGTTTCCATATTATCTGCCTTAGTGGCACTACAAATATAATGATTTCTTATATAAAAAGCAAGAAAAAGCCGGGAAAAATTTTCACTTCAATCTTTAAATATTGTAAATCATTACCTTTACATTCATAGTTGTAACTTCGGATGATTAAAAGGAACAGGAATTTTAAGGGATGGAAAACAGATTCGGATCTTTTATTCATCCTGGAAAAGATCCGTCATTTCTGCAGTTACCGTGAACGAAGCGAAAAGGAAGCTGAGCTCAGGCTGAAATCCATGAAGGTGCCTTCAGCCAAAATAAAACAAATTCTTAAGCAGCTCAGGGAAGATGGCTTTCTCAGTGACGAACGTTTTGCCAGGGCCTATGTAAGAGGGAAATGGAGGGTGAACCAGTGGGGCAGGGTTAAGATCGCCTTTGAACTGAAAGCAAAAGGAATTCCCGAAAAGCTTATCCATTCCTCCCTTATAGAGATTGATAAGGATTCATACCGGGAAACACTTGAAATGCTCATCAGGAAAAAGACTGATGAATTCCACTTAAGACAAAAGAAAGAAAATATTTCTAAAAAATCCTTGAATATCAGGGATAAAATCTTCAACTTTGCATTAGGTAAAGGTTATGAACCTGACCTGATTGATGAAATACTGCATGAACTAAAAATCTGAGATGGTTACCCAGGAACAACTGAAAGATCTCCAGACAAGGCTAGACGCCTTGAGGAGGTATCTTTGACGTCGATAAGAAACTCGCACTGATCGGGGAAGAAGAACAACTTACCCAGGCTCCCGGATTCTGGAACAATTCAAAAGCAGCAGAGCTTGTCTTAAAATCCATACGCGATAAGAAGATCTGGACGGATGCCTATAAGGAAGGGCAGGCCAGCTTCGAGGACCTGATGATTCTCTGGGATTTTTATTCCCAGGGAGAAGGGAATGAAGAAGATCTTGAGAAACATTACGAGGAAACCTTGTCGCATGTTGCCGACCTGGAATTCCGCAATATGCTTAGCGGGGAAGAGGACAAACTCAGCGCAATTGTCCAGATCAATTCCGGGGCTGGAGGGACAGAGAGCCAGGACTGGGCACAGATGCTGATGCGCATGTATATCCGGTATGCCGAGCGTAATAAATTCAAGGTCAAGGAACTGGATTTTCAGGAAGGGGATGTGGCCGGTATCAAGCAGGTGACCCTGGAAATCGATGGCGACTATGCCTATGGTTATCTTAAGGGGGAGAACGGGGTTCACCGCCTCGTAAGGCTTTCACCCTTCGATGCCAACCATAAACGCCATACTTCCTTCGCTTCGGTATACGCCTACCCTATCATTGATGATAATATAATCATCGAGATCAATCCCTCGGATATTACATGGGATACCTTCAGGAGCAGCGGGCCGGGGGGACAAAATGTAAATAAAGTGGAAACTGCTGTCAGATTGAAGCATGAGCCGACAGGAATCATCATTGAATGCCAGGAAACAAGGTCCCAGGGACAAAACCGGGAAAAAGCCCTGAAGATGCTGAAATCGCAGTTATATGAAATTGAACTCCGGAAGCAAAGAGAGAAAATAGCGGTCATAGAAAGCGGGAAAAAACGTATTGAATGGGGCTCCCAGATCAGGTCATATGTACTGCATCCATATAAAATGGTAAAAGACCTGAGAACGGCCCATGAGACCTCCGACACACAGGCCGTGCTTGATGGAGACCTCAAGCAGTTCATCAAGGCATATCTGATGGAATATGGGAATTCGTAATGAACAATATAATAACTCTGTGACTCTGTTACTTTGTGACTCTGTTACTTTGTGACTCTGTGACTGATTTCTAGCCGCATCTGAAAATGATAAAGATCAACCACAATCCCCAGTGTAAAAAATCCCGTGCAGGACTGGAGTACCTGAAAGGAAAAGGAATCGAATTTGAGATCGTGGAATACCTCAGGCATCCCTTGACGCAAAAAGAAATGGAAAGGCTTCTGGTCAAACTTAACCTGAATGCCGAAGATATGATCCGCACACAGGAAGAATACTACAGGAAAAACCTGAAGGGTAAAAAATTCAGTGAACATGAGTGGATCAGGATCATCCTTGAAAATCCGAAGCTGTTGAAACGGCCCATTGTCGAGGGTCTGTATAAGGCTGTTTGGGGAGATCCGGTGGAGAATATTGACCTTGTGATCAAACATAAAAGTAAGGATTGAATAATTGATTGACTTTGTGACTCTGTGACTCTGTGACTCTAAATGGCATATCAAGAGAAACCAAATAACCTAATAATAAACTCCGGATTATGAAAACACGCACTGAAAAAGACACCATGGGACCAATAGAGGTCCCGATGGACAAATACTGGGGAGCCCAAACCCAGAGGTCGATGACCAATTTTAAAATAGGCGAACTTGCCTCAATGCCCAAAGAAGTCATCCGTGCCATGACCGTCCTGAAGAAAGCGGCGGCCCTGGTAAATTACGACCTGAAAGTCCTTCCGGAAGATAAAATGAAACTCATTGTTGCAGTTTGCGATGAGATCCTGGAAGGGAAGCTGGACGACCAGTTCCCTCTGGTAATCTGGCAAACGGGTTCAGGAACCCAGACCAACATGAATGTGAATGAGGTGATCGCAAACCGCGCCCATGTCCTGAATGGTGGGGTGCTCGGTGAGGGAAAAACAGTCATCCATCCGAATGACGACGTGAACAAATCCCAGTCCTCGAACGACACCTTCCCGGCTGCGATGAGCATTGCAGCTTATGAAATGGTTGTCAAAACAACGATTCCCGGTGCCGAACTCCTCAGGAACACATTGGCAAAAAAATCAGAAGAATTCAGGGAAATTGTCAAAACGGGACGGACACATTTGATGGATGCTACACCTCTGACCCTGGGACAGGAGTTTTCAGGCTATGTATCCCAGATCGACCACGGGATCAAAGCTGTCAGGAATACCCTTGCCCATTTGTCTGAACTGGCATTAGGCGGAACGGCAGTTGGAACCGGTCTGAACGCTCCCAAAGGATATGATATACTAGTGGCCGGAAAGATAGCTGAACTGACCGGGTTGCCTTTCATCACCGCTCCGAATAAATTCGAATCCCTTTCGGCACATGATTCCTGCGTTGAGACTTCAGGGGCCCTGAAGACCCTTGCCGTAAGCCTGATGCATATTGCAAGCAATATCCGTCTCCTGGCATCCGGCCCGCGTTGCGGGATCGGGGAACTCATGCTACCCGAAAATGAGCCCGGTTCAAGCATCATGCCGGGGAAAGTCAACCCTACACAGCCTGAAGCCCTGACTATGGTCTGTGCCCAGGTCCTTGGCAATGATGTAACCGTGAATATCGGAGGGATCAGCGGGCATTTCCAACTGAATGTGTTCAAACCAGTGATCATCGCCAACCTCCTGATGTCGGCCCGATTACTGGGCGATGCCTGCGTTTCATTCAACGATAACTGTGCAGTGGGGATAGAACCTAACATGGCAGCCATCAGCAGGAATCTCGAAAACTCCCTGATGCTTGTGACGGCGCTGAACCCGCATATCGGTTACGACAATTCTGCAAAAATCGCCAAGAAAGCACATAAAGAGCATAAAACACTCCGGGAAGCCACTCTTGAACTGGGCCTTCTCAGCGACGAAGAATTCACAAAGATCGTCGATCCGAAGAAAATGACCGGGCCGAAATAAGGACCCTATCCGGGTTTACCTGACAGGGTATGATTATAAGCGGAACCAGGCTGGTGGCTGCTAATCCGGAATTCCCCTGACCCTCATAGCCTTAATGATGTCCGGGATCATTCGTTTAGCTGCAATATAGCCTGAGTCAAAGACCTGCTGGTTATTTTTCGAACTCAGCATGGGCATTTTCTTCAGGTTGGGAGCGATGACGACGTCAGCCTGTGCAAGCCTGTATTTTTTATTTTGCCCGATAGCCAGAAGAAGCGATTTATACCCGACTTTTACGAAGTTATCTATGCTTTCAACGCTGTCGATATCTGCCATGATATCCACTGCGATCACAACATCCGCTTTGTAAGACCTGCAGATGTCAATCGGTATGTTATCCATTATCCCCCCATCGACGAGAATCCTCCCGTACATTTTTACAGGTTCGAAGATCATGGGAAGGGCGCATGATGCATTGACTGAAGGTGCCAGTGGGCCTGCGGCAAGAGGAATAGTTTCACCATTTAACAGGTCTGTTGTCACGGCAACAAAAGGAATCTTCGTATCCTCAATATTGACAGCATCGCAATGCAAGCAGACATATTTCTGAAGTTTGGCCCCGGAGACAAATCCCATTTTGGAGCGGATCAGTGAAAAGTCAAATACTGTCGAAGTTTTAGTCTCCATGACAAGGGGAATGAGTTTGTCCACATCCGGATTATCGCAATAGAGCGCACCTACAAGGCTACCGGCACTCGTACCGGCGATAAAATCAATGGGAATATTGCTCTCGGCGAGAGCTTTCAGGACCCCGACATGAGCGGCCCCATGAAAGGCCCCTCCTCCAAGAGCCACTGCAACCCTTGGCCTGACCTTAACTTCCCGGGCAGGAGGGATTGTGGCCGGACTTTTAACTATCATATATCGTTCGGTGCATGATAATAAACATATCACTGTACAAATACAGGTGGCTATTTTCATAGGTTGACATTTTCTCACGGAATTTTATTTCCCGTTATCTTTCAGTATCCTGATCTCGTTTAAGGAATCTTTTTTCACTCCCTGGCGTAAATCGAGAAAATCCGAATGCTCATCCATCAGTTTCCTGGCCTCCTGCTTTATCATATCGGTCATCGGGATGCCTTTATTCCTTGCCCTTTTCTCAAGGATATCCATCCATTCCTGGTTATTCCTGATCTGCCGGATAAAAAAAGCCAGTGTATCAGTTTCAGGAGAGAGCTTTGATGGCGCACGTTGTACAAAGCTTAAATCTTCTTTCAGATTTATCAGCCGGTAAATGTATGCTTTACGGATAGTATCCCTTCCGCGCAGGATGAAAATCGTATCGGACGGCAGCACCAGTTCGAATAGTTTTCCGTATAAGGCAACAGGATCTTCGTAATCATCACTCAGAGCAATATAATAGGCATCAGCATCTTTTTTCATCCCGCCCCTGATGCGGTTTATCCACTGATATTTGTGAATGCGTTCAAGTTCTCCCAGGGCATAAACCTTCCTGTTAAGCGGCCGGGCGATATAATAATCGTAATTGGCTGCGGGGAACCAGCGGAATGTGAACAAGGGAGAACCTTTATCGATCAGGAAATGGTCTTCATTCCAGGCAGCCACCGGGCCAAATTTTTCCCCCAATTGTTTCCAGCCATAAAGGTTGGTTGAAACGTCTTCAACCTTCCATCGTTTCAAAGGGATCCATCCGTATTGAATCTGTGAACCAGCCAGTGCGGCCACCCCAAGCATAAAAACGAGAGATAAGGCAACAGGCCAGGGGACAAGCTTCAACCGCCCGGTCTTTTTTGAGGGAGTTGCCAGCCATGTTGCTGCTATCAGGATAAATCCAAGGTATGCCGGGCCGGTCCAGTGGGGCAGAGTGGATCTGAACAGTGAAAAAGAAACGAATACAATCCAGAGGGGAACACTCAGCCAGAGAATCAGGCGGAGATAGGGCTTCTCAAGGAAATCCTGCCTCCCTGACAGAGCGATGAATGCAAGGATGATCAGGATTATATTAACAGGGTTATTATAAAAAAACTGTCCTGCCAGTTCCGTAAGAAAATACTGGATTTGTATTCCTGATCCGGTAATCCCGACACGGCTTTCATGAAAGGTAAAACTGACATAATTATTGCCTGAATTCCAGAATACTACCGGCAAAAATAAAAATATAGCCATCAGAAGGGCAATCCAGGTTTCTTTAGCCAGCAGCCATTTACGGTTGTGAAAGAGGATAAACATCCCCGAGCCGAATAACAAGAATACCGAATGATACTTCGAAAGCAGGGCAAGACCAATACTCAGTCCGGCGAAAAAAAGGAAAGTCCTGCTTTGTTTTGAAAGCGATTCTTCAGGGAGGGAACATACAAGCAGGTACATGCTCAGCAGCCAGAAAAAAACCTGGGGCGTATCGGGCAGGATGAAAGTACCGACCAGGATAAATCCGTAAAAGGATGCTGTGTAAAGCAAAGCGGCATATAAGCCTGCCAGAGGGCTTTTGATCCTTTTCCCGATCAGAAAGATAAGCCATGTTGATGCTGTGCCAAGGACAACCGATCCCAGCCGCAGGAAGAATTCACTGTCGAAACGCAGGTTAAGGGTGAAAAGCTGGATTACCAACCCGACCATGGGAGGATGGTCGAAATGACTCAGGTCGGGGAACTTAGCATAGGTCCAGTAATATACTTCATCATTGCCGAGTTCGATACTGCCTGCAAAAAATGCCCTTATCAGAGCGGACAGTACCAGCAAAATCCCCAGGGCCCAGTATATCTTCCTGTTGGACGGCATAAATCAGGAATTGGAGGATTTTTTATTTTTTCTGAAACGGTAAACTGCAAGCAGGAGAAAGAGAAGGGGGCCGAAGGTAAGAACCCGGAAAATCCACGTCCTTGACCAGTTGATTTCCGCCTTCAAACCATTAACAGGCAGTTCCCCGTTATAACGGAAGACCGGGTTCAGATAGAAGATATCCCCTTTGCCGACCAAAGGATATGGGTAGTGATACAGAAAAACAATAACCGTACGGATGTAAGTATCTCCTGAAGTGAACTTATACCAGTGGCCTTTATCGCCGTATACCGTTTTCCTGATCTTTCCGTCCTGCCCGATAAACACGATCTTGAACACTTTCCCGCTGACCGAGACCTTCAGCGTATCGGCACTCATTTCTGCTGCCTTCAGATGAGGGGTTTGCTTTGCCCATGCAGCTTTTTTTTCAAAGGACCAGTTATCACCCATATACATCTCAGCCCCGAAAGCCCTGCCGCTTTTCAGGGATCTGATCATGGAATCTTTCTGCAATGAAGGAGAATGCAAATATGTAACACATCTCTGGATCTGGAATGGGTTGGTTATATCATGGGCGTCATCATCGGCAAGGACCCAGGCCACATGGCCGGATGAAAGGGCTGCATCCCACTGGGGAAAAGATCTCCAGTTGTTATCGAGCACCTCC
>Ga0182027_10010724_pt1 | contig 13002 bp, 10 predicted proteins | sample 712E1DmetaG_FD_121300 | JGI IMG/M metagenome (GOLD analysis project Ga0182027, IMG submission 121300) | Permafrost microbial communities from Stordalen Mire, Sweden - 712E1D metaG (Illumina Assembly) | ecosystem: Environmental > Terrestrial > Soil > Wetlands > Permafrost | place: Sweden...
AGTGCGGGCGGCGGCTTGGGGCCGGTCGCGCGCCGAAGGGCTGAGGAGACGAAGGGCGCGAGGGCACGTTTGCCGTCTGTCTGCGGGGTGGGCAAAACCCGGCGCAGCACCATCGGCAGCTTCCGCTCCTTGGGCGCGCGCACCAGGTCGAACAGCCGCCACTCGCGCCCCAATTGCAGGCCGAAGAACGCGCGCATCGCCGCCACTGTCCACCGCCATGTGCATCGAACTCGGGGAGTAACGGTGTTCGTCCTTGAGCCGCAGCAGATGCTGGCGCAGCGCCGCCTCGTCCAGAACGGCCGGATCACCGCCGGTGCGCGCCGCCAGCTTGCGCACCACGCGCAGATATTCCTCCTGGGTAGCGGGCGCCAGCCCGCGCAGTTTGAGCAGTTCCGCAAAGCGGACCAGCGATTCCGGATCGGGTATCAGGGGCGCGCGGACGCGTCCCCGCTTCGTCGAGGCATGGGTGGAAATGGCGCCTCCAGCCTTGCCAGTCCGCTGCGCTCCACCATGCTACACTCTCATGCGCTGTCGCCGCCCCACCACTACCGCACCCCGCCGCCGCGCAGCGGCTTGGTTCACCTGTAGCGTTCGGCGAAAGAAACTGCCATGACTGTCGAAATTACTCCGCGAAAAAAAGTGTTTCTCACCGTCACAATGATCGCGGCGAGTTTGCTTGCGGTAGCAGCCTGGTCTGAATCGCGTACGATGGCATTCATCGCGACCAGTTCGTTCGGTCACGCACGAAGTTTGGCGGAGAAAAAAGATGGCCGCGTTCTTCAGCAATTCGCACAAGAGGCCAATGCGGTGAATTCTTCGGAGACCCTAGTCTCCGTCTATGCCGTCGGTATCTTGCTGCTATCGGTGGCGTCGATTGTCGCATTGTGGGTTCCCCCGCGAAAAGATACAGAGCCGATACAGGCGCTAGAGCCGAGCACCGCTGTCACGCCTCCTGACGCAGGAGATCGCGCCAGCGGCACTCGTGGCTCACCTGATCGTTAGGCTGCCAGATGAGAAGCCCATGACAGACAAGATTACCATTCGCCCGGCCAAACCTGCTGACCTCGCCGACATCAACGCGATTTACAACCATTACATCGCGCACTCCACCTGTGTTTGGACGACGCAGCCGTGTTCGGAGAGTGAGCGCAAGGCGTGGTATGAGGAGCACGGTCAGACTATGCCCGTTTTGGTGGCAGAATTCGACGGGCATATCGTTGGCTGGGGAGCACTGGGCTCGTTCCGCGCCGCCTACACCGCCGCAGGCACGTTGGAAGATTCCATCTATGTGCATCACGATTTTCACCGTCGGAAGATTGGGAGTCGGTTGCTTGAAGCATTGATTGAGGCGGCACGGCGGATGGGCCTTCGTTCCATTCTGGCGAACATCTCGGCGGACCAGACGCCGAGCATCCGATTGCACGAGAAATTTGGGTTTCAGCAGGTAGCGCATCTACGCCAAGTCGGCATGAAATTTGATCGGAGGTTTGATGCGGTTTATTTACAATTGTTACTGGTGCCAGAACCAACGCCTGTGTCCGTCACGCCCGCTGCTGGCGCACCGGTCGCGCGGGCCACAGGCGCGGCTCAGCTTTGACGTCGGCAAAAAAAAGTCCGCAGGAATTTTCCCGCTTTATGGACTACCAAAGATTAGCAAGAACCCTGCTGCGAATCCTGAGCATCTGGTTGATCGCTCAAAGCCTCTCCGGCCTTATCGGGGGAGCAATTTTAGCATTCCAGATGCCCGCTGCCCTAAAAGGCACGAGCAACACGATGTGGACTTATCCAGTCATGGCCGGGCTCACGATCGCCGTCGGCGTCTTGCTTTTCTACTCCAGCGAAAGGCTTGCCAAAATTGTTTCAGAATAGCGTATGAAGGAAGCGCCGAAACATATGATGACATCGATTAACCAAATACGTCTGACACGTCTGGTAGTTTGCATTTGCCTTCCGTTCGTCATGGTAGGGTTTCTCGGTCTTGCCTGCACGTTTACCTCTGAGACGCTACAGGGAAGATTCCATAGCGGTAGTCTTCTGATGTTGATCTTTAGCGGCGCTTGTTTGTTTTTGCTCGTTGCCAAGCTCAAGAAGCGGCCGCCCGAAAGAACATCCGCGACACAGAATCCCCAAAGAGGATGAAAAAAGGGCCGATACAGGCGCCAGAGCCAAGCCCACGGCCGTCACGCCTCCTGCGGGGCAGGAGGCGCGCCAGCCGTAGGCGTGGCTCATCTATAGTGTCTAGGCAAAAACCAATATGAAAACCACAATCAAAGTCGCCGCCATTGGCTGCTTGGTCGTCGCGGTGTTCTTCGCCGCATTGCATTACCTTCAGAAAAACAGCTCTGTATCTATTGCACTCTCCGGCACGCCAGGGGCAAAAGTCAGTGGTGCATATGTGACCGATGGGGTTCTCAAGACATTTTCGTTTCGCTTGCCTGCCTCGCTCCAGTTCGACTCAAAGTACGAATTCAGCGTGAAAGCAGAGAAAGAGAATCCGGCCGAAGAATTCATCCTCTCGATAGATACGGTCTCCGGCTTTCATGGCGAATCACGCACCGACAGCATATACAAAGGAGTAGAAGTCCATTTCTCTTCGTTTATAAATAAATTGTTTTGTGGAGGATCTATTGGACCATACAAATAAAATTCCGCCTAACTCTGAGAGTTGTGTGACCCGCAGCGGTCACACGACGCTGCTTGAACAAGCCCCTCCTTCGCCCTCGGGCTCCAGCGGGCACGGCTTGGGATGACGTGAGGCGTGGGGGATCGGCGCTACTTGCCTGGATATTGACGGGCCACTTGCGCTTGCATTACCGTCATTTGTTTCGGATCTAAGAATCTGGCGGCCGTCGCGAGGACCGACTGCCAGTCGATGACCGCTTCGGACCCCATCGCAGTCGGATCGCGCTTCACCGTGTGCATGTTCGATTTTACCAAGGCGACCAGCTTGGCGGTCTGATCGGCGGTCAGTGGCAGATCGATGATCGCCAAATTCTGGGCGAACGGCTCGACCATCGCTCGGTAGAACGAATCGCCCTCGAAGTCAAAATAGGCACGTTCGCCGTCCCGGCCCAAGAGCGCGATGAGCGGTTCGACCTCGAATTGTTGCTGCAAGCGGTTGCGCGATTTCTGCGCCTCCGGCGTGGCGGTGAGGCCCTGCTCGCGGATCGATGCCTGGAAATCGCGGCGGGCATCGTCCCAGTCGCCCAAGATTTCAAACAGCTTGTCGGCTTGTTCGGGTGTGAGTCCGCGTTGCTTCACGAAGGCGTCGAAGCGCTGGTGATATTGCGCGAGTCGAGCGGGATCGCTCTTGCTGGCGGGGGTGGCCGTCGTGGTGCTGGTGGTAGTAGCGCGAGGTGCCGTCACTCGCTCCGCCGCCGCGGCCAGTTGGGAGTTGGCGTTCTGTGGCGGCGCGGCGGTCTGTTTTGCCGATGCCGACACCGCCAGTTGCGCCCGCAACGAATCCCGTTCTCGCGTCATTATGACGAGCGCAGCAGCTGAAGTGCGCGCGGACTGCGCTTCGTAGAGGGCGGTTCCCACCGCGGCAATGGCCACCACGGCAGCGATGGACGCAAATTTGATCGTGCTCATGATCTTTAAAATTGCTGCGACACCAAAGCCGGCGGTTGACGCAGCGGCGGCCAAGGCACCGGTGCTGATCGTTGTGACGAGACCCGCCGGTGCGGCGGCGCCCAGCTCGCCGGTCAGCGCCAGCGCCAGTGCAGCGGCCGTGGAATTTACGCCCCGACGGGCGAGCAGTCCGCTCAGTTTGTCCAGCGCCCGCTCCACGGTCATCCGGGCGGCGTTTTCGCCGAGGCCCAAATGGTCGCCGACCTCGGCGAATGACCGTTGCTCGAAATACCGCAGCAACACAGCCTCGCGGTCGCGCGCGTTCAACTCGTGCATCACGCCGTCGAGCACGGGTCGCAGTTTTTCCCAGTTTGCCGCCGATTCCGCAGTGGCCGTGAGTTCATTCATGACGGATGCCTCCCTTTCCAGCGCCTGCCGGCGCTGTTCGGTCCGGCGCAATTTTGCCGCCGCGAAATGCGTGCTCGTATAAAGCCAGCCAGTCAGCGCCGTGTGGCGGGACAGCGAGGGAGCCTTGCGGGCAAGATCGGTGAAAACCACCTGCGCCGCTTCCTGCGCCCGATGCGAATCGCCATCGAGCTGCCGCAGTGCGGCGGAGTAAACCAAGTCGAGGTTTCCGCGCACCAGTTCAGTGAACGCTTCCTGCGAGCGATCCTCAACATACCGGCGGAGTAGTTCGGCGGTGTCCATGGGCGGTCCTTCATCTCCAAACACCCGCTCATGTCAAAACCACACAAAAAAGACGATGGCGCAAAGTCACTCTAGGCTCCGCTTCCACCGGCGTAGCCATCCTAGCGGGCACGGGACGAAACGGATTGTGGTGTACGTTAACACCGAATTGGCGCGCTGAATCCGCAACTTACAAATGCGGTTATGTGGGGATTTCGGCACCCTTTCGGGCGGCGGGATACCCCGCCATCTTCGGATTGTGGATGTGGTGATTCTTCAATGTACCCCTTCCCCTCCTCCATGAAATATCCCGTCGCCACCCGTCCGGGGGAACCGGCCCGTTCAAGTGCCGGTTCATTCCGCGGCAAGTTGGGCAAAGGTGCCGGCCAGACGCGGCAGGTTTACGATTCCGATCATCTCGATCACGTCATCCAACGCGTAGTTCTTCTCGCCGGGGTAGATGACATAGAGCTTTTGAAGCTTCAATGCTTCGATGGCCGCAGTCATGGACCGGGTGCGCCCCGGGGCATCCCCCGCCTTGAATTCGAATCCGATCAGTCGGTTCGGCACCGTAACCAACAGGTCGACTTCGGCTCCGCTCTGGACCGACCAGGTGTAACATTGGTCTTCCTGGAGCCGGAACAAGGTGATCAACTGCTCGATGCCGAACCCCTCCCATGAGGCGCCGAAGCGGGGCGAAGCGTAGAGTTCGTTCCGGTTGCGAATGTTGAGCAGCGCGTGTAGCAGCCCGGTGTCGCGAATGTAGAGCTTGGGTGCCTTGCGCAGGCGTTTGCCCATGTTGTCGAAGTAGGGCGACAGTTCGCGGACCAGATACATGCCCTTGAAGAGCTCGACATAACGCTGAACTGTGCGCGTGTTGACGCCCAGAACCCCGGCCACCTCCGAGTGGTTCCAGTATTGCCCGTGATGATGGCCCAGCAGCCGGAAGAAGCGGAACACCTGCTCGCTGGTGAGCTTGAGATCGGTGAGGCCCGGCAGATCGCGGGTAATCACATCGGAGAGGTAGTGCTGCCGGATCTCCATCGAGATTTTGGCAATCTCCTTGGTGTAGGCGGCCGGAAAGCCGCCCTGCAGCCACAATCGCTCCCAGTTTTCCGGGCCCACTTCCTCCAGAGTGAAGCCGCTCAGGGAAAGCCGGCGGGCTCGGCCGGTAAGGCTCTCGGCCGAGGCGTTGGAAATCCGGGGCGAGACGCTGCCCGTGAGGATGAACCGAGTGGTGCTTTCGCGGCGGTCCGCCAGCACGCGCAGTTTCTGGAAAAGGGTGGGCATCTGCTGGGCCTCGTCGATCACGACGATCCCTTCTAGGCGATCGAGGACTCGGAAGTTGCTTTCCTCAAGGCGGGCACGGTCAACCGCCTGATGCAGGTCGAAATAGTTCTCAGGGGAGGAGGCGAAGCCGTCCATCAAGGTCGTCTTGCCAACCTGGCGGGGGCCAAAGAGGACGGTTACCGGCCAATGAGCCAAGCCTTCGCGTATGCGTTGGATTTCAGCGGGACGGGGAACACGATTGACACGGTCCATATCCATGCTTTTGTGCATCACAGCTACATAAATGCAAGGATAATGACGCCACTAAGCTCAGCATCCCGACTCGATCAGCACCTCCGGCTCCGGCTGGAGGCGTTGGGTGATGGCGATTTCGAGCGCTTCTTCCTGCATTTCCTGAATGCCGGCATTTCGCTGACGATCATGCGTGACGGCCAGCCGGTCGAACGGCGCATCATCGAGGCCAACACGTATGCCGCCGGGACGGGGCGGAAGCAAAAAGGCATCGACCTGATCGCGAAGGTGGAGGGCGGCGAAACCTGGGTATTCCAGTGCAAGCGGCACAAGACGTGGACTGTCTCCCAGACGCAGAAGGCGATTACGGATGCGACCTATCCCGCCAACCACTACTTTCTCCTGGTTGCCTGCGACCCGCACAAGGACGTGCAGGATGAAATGGACAAGCACCCCCAGTGGTCCTTCTGGAACTTGGACCGCATCTGCCAGGAGTTCCGGCTGCGCGTACCGACGCACAAACAGCCGCCGGCGCTCTATTTTCTCACACCGGAGGAATTGAAGCGGTTTGCCCCCTACGCTACCGACGCACTGGTGCCGGCGCAGGATTATTTCGCCTCGATCCAAGGGGCGGGCCATTCGTTCCACCACAATTACCCGTTGGTCGGCCGCAGCCACGAGATGGCGCAACTGGACGCCTTCGTCCGCGACGCCAAGGCCAAGGTGCTGAAGATTTCCGGCAAGGGCGGCGAGGGCAAGAGCCGCCTCCTCTGGGAACTCGCGAAAACCGTCTGTGGAAAGGTCGGTTCGCCCGAAGTCCTGTTTTTGAATCCGCACTCGACCGGCGACCTGACTCTTGCCTTGTGGGACAAGGACACGACGCGCATCATCGTGGTCGACGACGCGCACCGCATCGAGCGGGTTTCCCACGAACTCCTCGGCCGCGTGCGGGAGGCGGAAGCAACCAAGCTGGTGTTGGCCACCCGGCCGCAAGGGAACGAAGTCCTGGATGAGCGACTCCGGGAGCATGGGTTCCTTCCGCCGCAGGTCCTGACGGTCACCCCGCTCAAGAAAAAGGACATGACGGCGCTGGCCACCGAAGCGCTCGGTCCTGCCCTCAAGGCTTGGGCCAGGGATCTGGTGGTCCTGACAGGCGACAGTCCATTTCTCACCGCCTTGGCGGGCGACCTCCTGAAGCGCGGCCGGCTGCAGTGGGGCCACTGGCATTCCGCCGAGGAATTCCGGGCGGCGGTCTTTCGGTCCTTCGAGACCGACAACCTCGATCACCTGGGCGAAGCGGACCGGAAGCAGGGCGCCCGGCTCCTGCGCATTATCGCGCTGCTGGCTCCGGCCACCCCCGATGCGGTTTTCCACGAGACGGCTGCAAAGTGTCTGGGCATCCCGAAGGTCGAGGTGGAGGCGCTCCTCCGGCGTTTGCAGGCGGCCGGCATCGTCTCCGCCGAGAACCAGAACGTGCGGGTGATCCCCGACCTCTTCGCCGACTTCCTCGTCTTCGAAACGGCCTTCGATCCGAATCACCGGCTGCCGGAACTTGCTGCCACGGTTCTCCGGGAGTTTTCGAATCAGGCCGCCTCGCTGTTGCGCAACCTAGCCGAGGCCTCCTGGATCGCTGGAGTGCAGGCGCTGGGTCGCGAGGAACTCCTCCGTCCGCTGCTTGACGCCGAGTTCGCGCGCTTTGACGCGAGCAGCTTTTTCGAACGTGGCCGCATGCTTGAGCGGTGGGCTACTTTCAGCGTTTATCTTCCCGGCGAGTCGCTGGCCCTCGCCAAGAAAGCACTCGCCCAGAAAACGGCGCCAGCCGGAGCCACGTCGCTCTTCGATTCCGGCGATGAAGACGGGATCAACTCGCACCGCTATGTCTGCTCCTGGATTCCGACGCTCCTGAAGCCGGTGGCGCTCTGGCACGACGAACACCGGCCCGCGGCGCTCGACTTCCTCTGGCAACTGGGGATCGATACGCCCCTGGGCATGCTGAATGGCGGCAATAGTCATCCTTGGTCGGTCATCGCCGAGGTCGTCAAGTTCACGCCAAACAAACCCATCGCCATCGTCGACTCCGGCCTGCAGTGGGTCGAACGGCTGGTGCAGCGGCCGGCGGCCCGGGAGGTCCTCGTGGCGCAACGCGCCGCCCTGAGCACGCTGCTGGAGCCCTGCTTCGAGCGCTTCGTGGAATTCAACGAGTGGCAGGGGCGGACCCTGCGCTCGTGGAATCAGCCGGTGGACGTCAAGATCACGACGCCGCTCCGCACGCGTGCAGTGGCGATCATCCGGCAGGTCATCGAACAGGACTCGTGGCGCCTCGCCTTGGAGGGCATCAGCGCAGCTGAGCGGGCGCTGCACCGCGTGGCACGCATCGAGACCTCGCGTGTATCCCAGGCGGAAAAATTCCGGGAGGAATGGCGGCCGGAACGCTTGAAAACCCTGGCGCTCCTTCCGCTCGCGCTCCAGAAGCACCCGCACACGATGGTGCGTTTCGCGATTCGGCAGATGCTCCAGCGCGATCTGGCGTATGAGGAGGATCCGGTGTTCGCCGCCGCCGTGCGCGAGGTGCTGGCCTTGATTCCGAGTGATTTTGGCCTGCAGCTCGTGACGGCGATCAACACGCAGGGATACTACGAGTTCGCCGAGCAAATGGGGGCCCCGATCGGCGAGGAGGCGCAGGACAAGATCAAGGAACGCTGGAAGGAATACCTGGCCCATGTCGCACGGGAGTTCCTCCGCGAATGTCCGGACCCCGCAGCGATGCTCGCGCACCTTAATCAGGTCATCGAGGAGAGCCTGGCCGCCGGGCATCAACCAAATACCGGTGAACTCCTCGCAACCGTGACCGAGGCCGATCCGAAACGCGCCGCCGCATTCTCCGCAGCCCTGCTCGATCCCGGATGCAAGGCGCGCGTCGCGGTCATCTGGCATCAGGTGCTCTACAGCCTGCCGGCGTCCTGGGCGGCGGAAACCGAGCGGCTCCTCGCGATCGCGGCCGAACACCCGCGCACCGAAATCCGTCGCGGCGTGGTTGACTACTTCCGGTTCCGTGACCGGAAGGAGATGGCCCTCAGTCCTGCCGAGCGTGCACTGCTCGAGAAGATGGCGGCGAAAGCCGGTTCGGACGAAATCATGAGCTTCGTGACGCTGGTCCAATGGGTCGGGCCTTCGTGCGCGGAGTGGGGCTACGAGCTACTGCGCAAACTGCGACTGGCGGACCTACCGGATGAACTCCACGGCGAGGTCCTCGCCGCCCTAAACCCCTATCACGCGCGGAAAGTCGACCCACCCTTCGCGACTGTCCGACATGTGCTGGATGCGCTCGTCAAGGTTCCGGAAATCAAGGTCGATCACCATGGCGGCGGCTACGAACGGATCGTGAAGCTATACCCGCGGGCGATCTATGACTTCGTCCTCCAGCGCGCCGCTCGTTACGAAAAATTGGGGCGGAAGGTCCGGTACCAAACCGTGCCGCATGACATCCTCGCGCGATTCCATCTGGAAGGGCTCTCCGCGGACGCGGATTTCGATAAAATCTGCGGGTTCCTGTGGGAGAAAATGATGGGGAAGGTTCCCGAGCACATGCGCTACGTCTGGCGTGAACTCTTTCAGGGCATCGTGCTGGACCGGGTGGATTTCTGGCTGCCGAAGCTCACCACGGCGGTGAAGGCCGCCACATCGCTCAAACAACTGCGCGAGCTGATGGAAGTGATCCATTTCGATGGCTCGCTCATTGTGTTCTTTTTTCCGGATTTCACGAAAACGGTCCTGCAGCGGGCGGAAGACATGGAGGGGATCGAAGGCTACGAACGCATGCGGACCACGCTGTATGTCGCGAGCGGTCCGCGAAGCCGTTCCGGCACGAACGGTGAGCTTGATAAGGACTACGTCGAGGCCGAAGCCGTCAAGGCGGCGACCGCTCATGCGGCGGACTCCGTGCTGGGGCCCTTTTACCGCTGGGTCGTCGAGGTCGAGCAGCACACGCGGGAGCAGAGTCGGAAGCTCTATCAGGCGGAAATGGCCTCGCTGGACGAAGAATAGGAAGGCTAGGGGAAGGCCGGCCGGGAGCGGCGTTTCAGAAGCATGGCAACTGACGCAGCTGCCCTCGCGCTTGACGCCGCGCGCGCGTCCACTACAGCAAACGGGCGATGAGCCGACTGAGAAGAAAACTCGCCGCGCAGCAACGCAGCCGATCTTCCGTCGTGATGCACACGACGGCTGCCTTCTCGGCGGCCAGGATATGTGGGATTGGATTTGCCGAACGGCGTATGGATATTGAACACAAGCCTGCCATGAATGTAAAAATCCAGACCTGTTTTTGTCTATCCAGCTTATTTCTATCGTCTAATAAAATTGGATATGCCAACCTAGGGTTGGTATAAACAACGTTCGGCAAAAAACATGAACACCGACAAAGAAGATGCGCTCGTTCAAAAGGTGGCTTTGTGGCTTCTGAAGTCTGCGGGCGCCGCATGGTGTATCGTTGGTATTGCCGCGCTCGCAGTGATAGCAGCACTGCTCGAAGAAAGGCTATCCAAGTATCAGCTCTTGTGCATCAGTGGGGCGCTGCTTGTCACATTACTCGCTATGTTTCTCGTCTTTCGCATGGCCTACTCCGCCCAGTCCCGGGCGCTGGCGGCATCTGAAGAAGCGCGCAAGAAGATGGTTTATCGTGAGCCTCATGTTCCCCGCTCGGGATGGATTTGGAGATGGTGATGAAAATAAAGCCATTACAGGCGCCAGAGCCAAGCCGACCACAGCTGTCACGCCTCGTGCTGACGCACGTGTCGCGCCAGCTGTAGTCGTGGCTATAGTGTCTCGGCGAAAATGCACACGGCAACTGAGCTAATTCCGAAGATCGACCAGGAGATATTTCGTGCCCACGCGATTCACGAGACCTTCTTCGCGCTTTTCGATTCCGGCGATGAAGTCATTGCCCTGTTGGACGAGTCGGATGGACAGTTCTTCGAGCTGGTCTATCTCATGTATTTGGATGCGATTACTCTTTCCTTCACGCGTCTGATTGATGGCGATAAGTCCTGCGGTAAAGATAATCTCAGTTTTTACTACCTTCTGAAAAGAACCGATCTTAAATCCCACGGCCGCCACGCAAAGTGGCTCGCAGAGCTCGATGCGGTGAAGAAGCGAGCCGAGGCGTTCAAGAAGGTCCGAAATACACAGGTTGGGCATCTCGATTTCGTGACTGCTGTCATGGGCGGGCTGTCGCCGAAGCCGAGTTTCTCGAAGAAAGATATCGAAGATGTTTATAGCGGCCTGACAGCGTTGCTCGCGAATATCAGAGAAGAACTCGGAATGACGCCCATGTTGTATTCCCTCGGTATAGCTGAGTTCCAGTATGCGAGGCCGATTCTCTTAAGACTACGCGAGGCCAAGAAGGCTCTCGAGGCATGAAAACAGAGCCGATACAGGCGCTAGAGCCAAGCCCACGTCTGTCACGCCTCCTGCGGGGCAGGAGGCGCGTCAGCTGTAGGCGTGGCTCACCGCCTTCCCTCGCGCTTGACGCCGCGCGCGCGTCCACTACAGCAAACGGGCAATGAGCCGACTGAGAAGAAAACTCGCCGCGCGGCAACGCAGCCGATCTTCCGCCGTGATGCACACGACGGGCGCCTTCTCTGCGGCCGATTACAAGACCGACGCGCGCGCCCAGGTCGCGGCCCTCGCCACCACCGGCCACGCGCAGGAAGCCCTCTACGACAGCCTCGGCGCCCTCGGCATCGCCCGCGGCACCCGCGGCCGCCTCATTGCCGACCGGGGCGTTTTTCTTGGCAAACCGTAAAAATTGCCCGGCCTTGGCCCGCGCCGATAAACGTCTTACCTTCCCCCGCGTGAAACATTACGTGCAGCAACGCCGCTCCGCCGCTTCCGACGCCTTCAAGGGCGCCGACCGCGCCCGCATTGCCACGTGCGCCGCGCAGAAACGCGGCCTAGACGCCCTTTCCGAGTCCGTCGCCGCCCTCGGTATTCGCCTTTCGCGACACAACGACATTCGCATCGTCGCCATCCACGGCTCACGCCTTGCCCGCCGAAAACTACCTCCACGGGCATAGCTGGATCGCACGCCGGAACTAGCAGGGTAAAGCCGGATCCGGCAGAGCAACGGTGATTTGGCGCCAAATAGTCTCCGGAAATTGTTATGGTAGCAAAAGCGTCTGGACAATCCGTCGAAGCAGTTACGTTACCGAAAGAAGTCGGATAGGGCCACGCAGCTTTGCCCCCCGGGCGGCATGCACTGCTGTGGCCCTGTCGGTAAATCTCCAGCCGTAGGTCTGTGCTTCGCGGGAGATATTCCGAAGGGCAAGCCGTTCCCTCCAAGGCACAGACTGAGCCACGAGCGGCCGGATTTCCCAGTGGCCATGCAATCCCGGACAAACAAGGACCGCCCAGCCAACGCAAGCGCGCCCAGGGCGCGGGTTCGTTTCGGGTCCGTGATCGAAACGAACAAGGGCGACGAACGGAGGTAAAGTTTTCATTGTTACACGGCGAACGCGCGAATGCGCTCGATAGCTTTGAGGGCGCCGAGGATAAGCGCCCGCTCGGGCGGGAGCGTGGCGCCAGCAAGGGCGGCCGACAAGGTGGCGCTTTCTGCGTCGCAGGCCTTCCGGACTCCGTCGACACCACCAGCGCCTGCGGGATTACGCGCGGGCCGATCACAACAGACAGAAGGGGCCGCGGCCGACGCGGGCGGCGGTAAGGCCTCGATCGCCTCCAGGGCGGCTACGAGTTGGCGAGCCTCGGCGATGGCTGCCGGCAAACCCCGCCGCAAGGCTTGCGCGATTTCAGCGCGGACGCGCACCGGCAAACCGGGATCTGCGAGAATGGCGGCAACGGCAGTGTCGCGGATAAAATCCGCTTCGAGGTCGGGGAAAATCTCGCCGACCGGCCCGCTGGTGAGCGGCAGCCAACGGCTTTTCTTTTGTTGTACGGAAATGCGGATGGAGTCCTTCCGAAAGTCAGGATTGCGGAGCATGGCGGCGACGGCCGTCCTGCACTCCGTTTCGGGCATCCAATCGGCTGAACCGATGTGGAAACGCTTGGGGTCAGCGTAAGAGGCGGAGTATTGGAAACGGCGAGGTGAGCTAGTATCGCTGGTGGTCATTTTTTCCGGGGGGGGGCCGCTGCCATGTTCTGTATCAGCGGCAAAAATCGGTCAAGTGGTGGTATCGAAAAGCCCGGGGTCGGGAACGGCGGCGGAACCGAGGG
>Ga0182027_10010725_pt1 | contig 13001 bp, 8 predicted proteins | sample 712E1DmetaG_FD_121300 | JGI IMG/M metagenome (GOLD analysis project Ga0182027, IMG submission 121300) | Permafrost microbial communities from Stordalen Mire, Sweden - 712E1D metaG (Illumina Assembly) | ecosystem: Environmental > Terrestrial > Soil > Wetlands > Permafrost | place: Sweden...
CGACCAGCCCTCCGGACCCGATAACACCCCCGATGGCAACCACCAAACCCAGCCCAAACTCGAACTACCTGCTCACAGGCCAAAACCAGCTCTCATGACTGTCACTCCTACGGAGCCGCACCCGTGTCCGACCACACCCGCTGACAACCCGCGGCCTTCAACGCGTCGAGTTGCAGGTCCACCCGTTGGTCACCAGTCGAGACCCGGGCGCACCCAAGTAGGTCGCTCATATGTTCGACCGTACCAAAACCCCTCCCACCGCTGGCGGATGAGCCGTTGATTGTGGCCCTGGGTTTTGCGCCTGGCCCACCAGGGCCGACGCGCGGACCCGAGAACGGGAGGAATGTGGCTCATAAACGACCGTTTTTGAGTATCCACAGTGCCCGCAAACCGGCGGTCTGGGGCAGGTAGCTGCAGTCGATCAGGCTGCGATTCTGGGGCGCGGCTGTGGCCTATCGATGATGCCCGTCTCAGCCATCGGAACCTAGACGAAGTCGAGGCGATCTGGGTCGCTGGTGCCGGGGTGTGAGAGGACCAGCAGGTGGAGCGCCTCCTCAAGTAGGTCTGCTTCGGTGACTGCGTCGGGAACGTCCTGCCACAGCTCGGGCGGGCTGGCGAGGTGGTTCAGGTCGCCGTGCAGAAGCGCACCACAGTCGCGTAGGCCGTCGACCCGGCGACAGGTCTCGGGCTCGGTCCAGTCCCGCTCCGACGACGGCAGACGGATGCGCCGTGCGGGGCTTGGCGACCGCAGGCTGGGCAGGAGTGCGTCGTGCACCAGCAGGCGCTGTGCACGATGGTCAAGGGATGCCGCGCTTGTCTGGTTCAGCCGTCGGATTAGCTCGGTCTGGACCATGTCGATTGAGACGTTCCTGGCCGCGGCGTCAGCCGGCCAGGAGGTCGTGTCGATCCCGAGCGCGTCGGAGAAACGACCGAGCAACACCGCTGGGTCGGTGCCGGCGGGCGGCACCGTGATGACGTGGATCTGCTCGGCAGGTATGTGGGCAAGCCACCGCTGGACGATGAGGAGAGCATCGGTGATCGGCGCACGGGTGTCGCGTTGCGAGGCCAGGAAGGCCGGCCAGCTGACGCCGTCGCGGCCGACGCTCTTTATGCTCTCCTGCCACAGCGAAGGCAGCATCGCGGCCAGCCTTCTCGCAGGGTCGCACGGTCTCTGCCGACGACATCGCCCGCCCCTCGCCGCTCATACACGACCACATCAATCTCCACGGCCGCTACCAGTTCACCCTCGACGGGCCGGCCGCCCACGGCCATCTCCGTCCGCTCAACTCCGCCTAACGCGGAAACCGTTCCAATACTTGTCAGACCCCTATCTCTCCTTGCTTGGTCCCACCGACGCTGAACACCATTGGCGGCTCGCTCTGCGACCGGGGGAACCGTTCCCAACCGTTCCTGCCGCCATCACATTTAGCAGCGACACCTTTGAGGGCGCGGTGAGGCCACTCACCAACTACCGACGCGCCGTCCGGCGGCGACACGGACACCAGCTACTCCCGGTCATCTTCAACGATTACTTGATCGACCTACCCCCCGTCACGCTCAACGAGGCTCACCACCCTAGACCAGGGTTGGGGCTCGCTTGTAAGCTTCGCGCCAGTCTTGGCCGACTCTTCGATGATCACGCTGAGATAGTGGTCGTGGGAGGCGTCAGCAAGCCCGTAGAAGGCCGGACCACCCTGCGTAAAGCTGTGCATGCGAGCCATACACTCGGCTACCGCCAGCTCGTCGTCGGACAACCGGGCCGGGGCGAACGGGTTCTGGTACAGACGACGCTCACCTAGCGAGATCGACCGCAGGAACTCTCCCTCAAGGTCGCCGTCGATGCCCGTCTGTTCTCGTACCAACCGAGCGCTGACCGCGTGACCGGGCCCGACGATGTAGTGAACTTCGTCATCGACGATCTCGCCCCGTTGCCCGCTGATCGTGATGTGGCGGGACCGTATAGGTGAGAAATATTGCTCACCGTTGAATTCGTAGACCCCGACCTTCGGCCCGAAGACCAGCTTCGCCGTCGTCCTCACGGAGTCATTCACCTTCAACTCGTCCGCCCAACCCTCCCGGCCCCGGACCGTCACGACGCGGTCCACCGTGACCTCCGCCTCAACCTCGACCGGTTCAAAACCCACTCCCAAAGCCAAGCGGAGCATGCTTGCCCCGTGGTAGCCGTGAGCGATCGACACCCGCGCCGACCCGATCGGACCGATCAAGCCGGCGCGTACGACCTCAAGACGAGCCCGGTGCTGCGGCTGGAACTGGTATTGCTCGGCCACCTGTACTGGCGCATCAGCCCCCAGCCGAGCGTAGAGCTCAACCAAGCCAGCTAAGTCAGCGGCGGGAGGAGTTTCGGCCAATACGGGGAACCCAGCGCGAACCACCTCGGTGATCAGCGTTGGAGCCCAGCCGCGCGGGACGGCCACGACCACATAGTCATACGGCCCCGAGGCAAGGAACGCCGCCAGGTTGGTCCCCGCCGGGATATCCCACTCAGCGGTAGCTCGTTCCGCTGATCCAGTGCTACGTGTGAGCGCCCGCGTGATCCTGAACAGATCCGCGCGCAGCGAAGCGACCCGCAAGTAGTACTGAGCGCGCCAGCTCGTGCCAATTATGCCGATGGTCGCGGGTGTGCCCGCGCTCATGGCAGCTTCCGACCGTCACGGCCGCCTCCCACACCGCTGTACGGCGTACCGGGGTCCCAGTCTGTTGCCACCGGCTTCTGGAATGTCGCAATTGGTAAACTAACTGACGCTCCGGTCCTGTTGGACAAGTAGGCGGCTTCCACCACTTCCAAGGCCCGCACGGAGGAATCGGGTACCTCGTAATCCAACGTACCACTGTCTATCAAGTCAGCGAGGTGCTCCAAGTGGCGCCGGTGACCGCTTACTGGGGAAGGCTCCACGGCAACTACACGGTTACCCGCCTTGGGGGTCACTAATCTGTACGAGTCCTGCCAAGCGCAGTACTCTATGTACCCGTCTTCGCCCACAATCCGCATTAGGCACGCGGCATTGTCCCGAGCTACGGGGACATAGTCCCCTGTGTTCAAGATCAAGCGGGTGCCATTGCCACAGACGGCCAAGGTCACTGCTTCGGTCTCCACTTGCAAGCCGTCCCTGTACGTACGGGTCCCGGTATCACAGGCACAAAGCACGCTCGTCACCGGCTCCGGACGGGCCAACATAATGAAGTACTGTATCCAATGGATACCCGCATTAATAATGTCCCAGCCCGTGCACTCCATTTCCACGACGCGCAGCGCGCCAATAGCTCCTTGTCGCACTTCAGCCAGGACTTCCAACGGGGCGTCCCGAGCCATCAGCCCATGGGGGGTAACCAACGGGATCTTGTGCGACTTCGCAAATTCGACAATCTCGCTCCCCGCTATTGTCGAGTCGCCGAGAGGCTTCTCCACCAGCATCCCTCTTACGGGCAAGGCCATCGCCGCCTGGGCGATCTCTAGGTGCGTGGGAGCATACGTGGACACACAGACGACATCGGCCTGTACCGCACCGAACATGTCCTGATAACTGTCAAACTTCGCTACGCCCCGAAAGTCATCACCGTCCAGGCGCCCGAGCGCTTCCGGGCTGGTATCTGCGATGCCCACTAAGGTGAACCGTGGCGACGCAAGTAGTGCCTTCGCGCTGAGCATCCCCCCCGCGCCGGCACCGACTACGATAGATGTTAGCGAACTCATAACGGACGCCTCCTTACTCTTAACCATCACAACACTCTGCCGGCACCGAATACGACGGTTGCCAGCCTGACAAGCGATGATCTCCTCCTCGTGACGTTAGCGGCACACGCGCTTGCCTGTCCACTGGAGAATGGCCACCCCCAGAGCAGGCATGGCCTTTCTTGCCCTACTCAACACGACGAAGTTAACGCCGGCAACTTCTCACTCAGTGCTCGCCTTGGCGCCTTCATGGACGACAGGCCCGGGCGCACCGTTCGGGCAACAAACCTCAATGAAGCACCTTAGCGAACTGTGGCAAGGCACCTTCGTTCGCCTCGAGCATCTCTTTGCCGAGAGCCCATATCTGGTCCAACGTGCAGCACGTCGCCGTCAGCGGGTCCATTGCCAAGGCCTGGAACACGCGCTCGGGGTCTGCCTCCTTGTGGGCCAACAAGGTAAGTTCTTGCAGTGAGATGCTCGCCCGGTTGAGAGCCGCCACCTGGGGCGGTAGCGGCCCGACATGGCAAGGATGGATGCCGTGCCTTCCCACTAAGCACGGGACCTCAACGCACGAACCAGGCGGCAGGTTGGTGACCAGCCCGTCATTGGGGACGTTCGCGTTCACCTGGACTTGTTCACCCGTCTCCAAGGCATTGATGATCTGGACACCGTACTCGCTGGAGCGGTCGACTTCGATGGGCTCCTGGCCGGAGATCTGGCGCTGAACGATGCGCTCGTACTCGCGCTCTCGCTGGCGCGCGTCCGCTGGGCACCCCCCGGTGGCCCCATAACCGAGCCATTCGTGCACGCCAGGCTCCGCCTCCTTGAACCGCTCCACGAGCCTCTCCACCATGGACGCGTCCTTCCGGAAATAGGGGTAATACTCAGAGGCGTGCCCACTGGACTCGGTGACGAAGTACCCAAAGCGCTCGAACAACTCGATCCGCACCGGCTCGTTGGCTCGCAGGTTCGGCTCGAGCACCAGTTGGCGGAGCCTGGGATACAGGTCCTCCTCGTTTTGGCGTAGCGTGAGGAACCAGGCCTGGTGGTTGATGCCCGCCGCCCAGTAAACCAGTTCGCTCTCAGGGACCCCGCACCATTCGGCCAGCATCGCCGCCGTCCCCTGGACGCTGTGGCAAAGCCCCACCGTCCGGATTGACGACTGCGCTGCCCGCCACGTCAATATCGACATCGGGTTCGAGTACTGCAACAGGGTGGCGCTGGGGCACACCTCGGCCATGTCCCGCAGTACATCGTCCAGCACGGCCAAGTGGCGAAGGCCCCTGAACACCCCACCGGGGCCGAGGGTGTCGCCGACACACTGGCTCACTCCATACCGGGCGGGAATGTCTATGTCCTGGCCCCACAGCTCCACTCCCCCGACCTGTACCGTAAAGACCACATAGTGCGCGCCGCGCAGAGCCTCCCTGCGGTCTCCTGTGGCCCGGACCGTCACCCTGCTCCCTTGCTGCCCCGCGAGGCGCGCAACTAGCTTCTCGATCTTGGCCAACCGTCCCGCATTGATGTCCATTAGGACAATCTCGCTGTCATCCAGAGCCGGATAACTCAACACATCCTTGACTAGATTGCGCGTGAACACCACGCTCCCAGCACCGATAAAGACGATCCTTGCCATTCCCGTTACCCTCTTCTTCCTAGTCAAACATCAGCTACCGAATTGCCCCCCACCCTGCTGCACTCAACTGAACTTGGCTCCTCTCCAGCTACTCCCATCACTCGGTCGAGCGAGAACACGTAACGGGCGGTCCCACGACCCCCATCCTGCACGCCCCGGCCAGGGACTTTTGAACCCCACTCCCGTCGTGAATGCTCCGGGCCGATCTTCCTCCCCGGAGCATTCCCGACTGGGACTCACACAACTCTTATTTGCCTATGACCCGAGCTCGTTTACAGCTACCCGGCAGCGGCCAACGCATTGTTAGCGTCAGTCGCAGTAGCTTTCAACACCGACGCAGCCGACGCGCTCCCGCTCAGATAGATCGGGCCCATATCACGAGTCATCACCGTCAACGCAGCAAACGCACCGAGCGCCTGGGGGTACTCGACCGTCTTGCCCTCTTGTTCTGTCAGGAACGGTTGAACGTTGATCCCGTGCTTCGCCCAATACTGGACGAACAGCGGGTCGAGGCTCTTAATACCAGGCCAAATGTAGCCTCCCCCAGCCAGGATCTTCTGAGACGCAGCCGACCCTAGCCACTCTTCGAGCAACCACGCCGCCTTGGCGTTGGCCGTATGCGGATTGACCGCGTCGATAAGGCCGTTAGTAATGCTGATGGCGCCGTCCGGACCTGAAGGTAGCCCGATCACACCTACAGGGAACTTCGCGCACGAAGCAACACCGTCGGTATTCCAGTCACCTTCTTCTATCGTGGCAAGCTTACCTTGGCAGAACAGCGTGAGGTCCTCGCTAGACGGAAGCGAGGCATTCGAACCTAGCTCCGCACCCGGGATCGCCACGTGCCACTTGTACATCATATTTTGGAAGAACTGGATCGTTTGCACTCCGGCGGGCGTGTCGAAGCTCGACTTAGTGGAATACGCACTTGGCAGCATTGAAACGCCATCTTCTGCCCAGAAACTCCCAAAACCGACCTGGTACGTGTTCGGCGCATCGGTGCCGTACACTTTAATGCTATTCGCGTTGAATGAGCCGGATAGCGCGTTGTGCCCACTCGTGTCGGTGGTCGCCTCCTTAAGCAGCGTAAGGAACGTGCCCCCAGTCACCGGGTTCCACGTCAGGCTCGACGGCACAGTAATATGGTGTTCGGCAAAGTAGGCCTTATTGTAATAGTACCCTATCGTGTCCCAGTCCTTGGGCAGCCCATATATCGCGCCATTATCTTCGTGCATCTTGACCAGTACCGAGTAATACTGCGACATGTTTATATGATTTGCCGCAATTAACGGCGCCAGGTTCATCATGAAGTGATCTTGCGTCCACAGCGGTTCCCACTGCGGGCCAACCCAGAACAAATCCGGTCCAGCGCCGCTAGTGAACTCCTCCGCCAGCTTGGTCGTATAATCATTGTAAGGGATCTGGTCCACGGTCACCGTGATGTTCGGGTTGATCTTTTCGAATTGCGCTATGGACAGCTTGTAGCCAACCTCCTCATGGGGATCCCACAAGGCGTATGTAAGACTTATCTTCGCACTGCTGTCCGTTACGTGCGAAAGCGTCGGTACGCTAAGCATGCTCGGTCCAATGACGAGAGCTAGCCCTGCGGCGCCCAACCTTCTACTGGTCTTATAGCGGCTAAACTCGTTGCTTGCTCCACGACGGGTCATGCGACCCCCTCCTTTGGGAACACGGCGGCATCCACTCATTTGCGGACGCCTACCCACTGTCATCCAGCCCATGTTTTCACCTTCAAGCCCAGACACACGGCCTCGGCCTTCCACATAAGGTGCAGCGCGGGACCAATCGTCATTGCGCCGCTCCTTGTTACTGTCAACCCCTTTCCCCTTTCACTAGCTTACTGGCTTTTGTCGTTCACCCCCTATTCCAATATCGGGAACGCCTGACTTTTAGCGTCTGGCGTTCCCCCCCGAGGGCGAAGGCGGGGGGCTGTTCAGCCCGCCCACGAGGGCGCTGTTGGGCGTCGCCTAACGGATCTGCGTCATCTGGATAGATCGAATAATCTGTTTTTGGAAGATGGCAAAAATAACGATCAGCGGGATCAACGTGATAACCGACCCTGCGAGTAGTTGGTTCCACTGGACTTCCGTGTACGACTGGAAATACGCCAGCCCGGTGGTCAGTACGTACCGACTGTTTGAGTTGATGGCGATTAGGGGCCACAAGAAGTTGTTCCAACCGAAGACGAACGCGATCAGTGCCGTCGTAACGATGACAGGCTTAGACAGCGGCACGACGATCCTTCTCAGGACGCCTCCCTCCGAACAGCCGTCTATTCGTGCGGAGTCGATGATCTCCTGTGGGATATTGCGGAAGAACTGCCTTATCAAAAAGATCGTGTATGGGGTACCGAACACATATGGCAGAAAGATTACCCAGTAGGTGTTGAGAAGATGTGAGAGCCTCATAATAGTGTAGAGGGGGATGATCGTGACGATACTTGGCACCATTAGCGTCACCAGGTAGAACCAGAACAGTCTGTCCCTGCCGGGGAACTTTAGTCTAGCAAATGCATAGGCCGCAAGAATACTAAAGAAGACCTGTCCGAAGGTCAAGATAACCGTCACGAAGGCGGTGTTCCCAAGATATCGGCCAAAGCTAGCATCGACCAGGTCATAGCGGAAGTTTGTAAAACTAAGGCTGGTGGGTGGGACCCAGGCAGGTTCGTCGTATATTTGCCCAATTGACTTGAAGGAGGCGAAGAAAGTGAAAACGTACGGTACCAGGAACACGGCCGCAATCGCCGTGAGGATCCCATAGTACGCAGTGAGGCTTAACAGCTTCTTTGAACTAAAACGTCGCGTCTGCGCTGGAGTTTTCGGGTCCGGGTGTCCCGGCGAGTCGGAACTCTTTTGGGTGGCGGATGGCTGCAGGCTCATACGGAGTACTCGTAGGTTGTTCGGTTGCGGAAGTACACGAATTGGCCGATCGTGAAAATGAGAATCACACCGAAGAGGAGAACTGACATCGCGGCCGCCTCGCCGAGCCTGAAGTCCGTGAAGCCGACGTCATAGATGTTCAAGCTGAGTACTTGCGTGGAGTTGCCGGGACCGCCTTGCGTGAGGACGAACAACGTATCGAAGACCTGGAACGCCCCGATGACGTTGGTAACCAAGACGAACAACATCGTGGAGCTGATGAGGGGAAGGCTTACGCGGAAGAACTGCTGGATGTGCCCGGCCCCGTCGAGCTCGGACGCCTCGTAGATTTCCTTAGGTATTGCTTGGAGACCGGAGAGAAAGAATAGCATGTTAAACCCCATATACTGCCAAATGTTGACAAACGCGACGATCGGCATTGCCCACCGTGAGGATGATAACCATTGGGGCCCGGTGATGCCTATGTGGGCCAACAGTTCGTTAATGGCACCGAGCTTCGGGTCGAAGATCCAATACCATATGACCCCCATGGCTACGGGTGTCGACATGTAAGGAAGCACAAAGATGATTCGATAGAGCCCGGTTCTACGTCGTGGCCGATTTAGGAGCACAGCGAGCCCGAGTGCTAGAACAGTCTGCACTGGGATGTTGATAAGGACGTAGTAGGCAGTGACACCTAGAGAGTGAGCCGCGCCGTCGATGCGGAAGATCGTGAAGTAATTTTGGAACCCTGCCCAAGTGGCTGGGGACACCAAGTTCCACTTAAGGAAGCTCAGTATGATCACGATGACCACCGGGAGGGCGAAGAACATGAGCACACCGAAAAAGCTTGGGGCGAGGAAGGGTAACGCGACAAGAAAGGCCCGTAGCTTGCGAGGGAGTCTGGCACGGCGACCAGCGGTGTAGGTTTCGGTGCTCACGGTTGCCAGGTCTGGACGTGTGTGGCCGACGAGTTGACGGGACAGGCTGAGCTTCCAAGGGCTGACGCTGCCGAAGGGCACAACCACCTTTCCCCGTCCGCCAGGGAGCCTGAATGGTCAACCGAAAGACCCTTGGCCGTTAAATGGAGTCCCACATCGCGACGGCCCGTGCCGACGGCCGGCCTACCCGAAATGGGCCAGGCACGCGAGGTTTGAATGCGGCTGACTGCTGTGCGCCATGCCGTTAGCCCGGGGCTGTGCGGACACTGACCGGCGCCGGGACTATCGACCGCGGGGCCTTGGAGTTCTGCCGACCCAGGCGATTCGTGGCCTCCAGACATCTTAGGCGACCGGTCGCGAGATGACAATGCCCGCAGCCAAGGTGCTGGGGCTCTGTGGCCCTCGCGCTGCAGGCACCACTGTGACGCGATTTGGTAATCGCCATCCGAGCCTAGGTATCGGCTTAGAGCCATGTTTTGCTGTTCCTCCCTTCCAGCGCGGCGACGGCCCCAGATCGGGATATCGCCGTAACAAAGCTAATACAAGCTAACAATGCCAGGGCCGAACGTGCGGCGCTTTTGTGTGCTCCCGGTCTGCTACGGCCAGGGTAACTAGTGGGTGATAGCAGTTAGTGTAACAGCATCTAGCAAGGCCGGACCTATCCGGGCGCAGGCGGTATTCAGGGTTGAAAGTAGCAGTCGGCGGGGGGCGCGTAGGTGATTTATTCTCTTAGCCAGCCTGTTCTTTAAGCCAACGTTGCGTTGTAGTGGAACCACCCGTGGGGAAAGGCTGGGCCAGACGCGCCTGACGGTAAGAAGCTCCCAAGCCTCCCCTGTCGTAGGACTCGCTACGTACGGCCAAGTAGTTGGCGCGTTCAGACCGCTGAGGTCATCGGTACCCGTCCCTCCTCTCCATGTTCCCGCCTTTGCCCCGCCGGGCCTCCTCTTCCCTTGTCTCCCGCTAGCGAACGGACGGGTACTCCTTCGTTGTGGCACTCCGGACGTAGAACGAGTTCTCCTGATCTCTTGGCGCGAAAGGCCGAAATTGGGTCGCCGTCGTCGTCGAAGGTGCGGACTGGACATATTCCTAACGACCCTCAACGTGGACGAGGTGGACCAGCATGCTCGTGAAGTCGAGCCCCTCGGGGAGCCGTAGACCGAGCTGACCAAGAACAGCCCCGCCATACTCCTCGCCGGTCTCCACGTCTCTGTAGCGTGCCGTGGTCTCAAGGCCCTGGAGACGAAGACGGGTCGGCCAGGGCCGGTAGCGGCGGATACCCCACCAGGCAAGGACGACGAGCTCACTTCCGTCGCGACTTAGGTACTCTATAGCCCCAAGCGGCAGCCCTCTTCGAGTACTCGCCAGCCGGTACAGCCGTCCGTGCTGGACGACCGGGCGGATCACCTTGTACTTGGCCACCAACTCCTTGGCCTCGGTAAGCTCGGCCCTCGACCACTTAGTGAGATCGCCACCGATGCCGAGAGAACCGGCCATGGCGACGTGGAAGCGGTAGCGCAACGGAAGAGCCCGACCGGTCAGCGGGTTCGGGCTATCGGTAACCCAGGCCATCATCGCCAAGGGGGCATACGCGTAACTGAAGCCCTCTTGGATGGAAACCCGGTCCCAGGCATCTGTGTTGTCGGAGGTCCACACCTGCTGGGTACGCGAAAGGATCCCGAGGTCCACACGGCCGCCTCCGCCCGAGCACGACTCGACGTCGACGCCGGGATGGGCACTGCGGAGTCTGTCGAGGATCTGGTACAAGTGGCGGGTATGGTCGACCCAGGACCGCTCTGGGTTGTTGCCGACCTCGGCGGGCCAACCGGGCTCGGAGAAGTGGCGATTCATATCCCACTTGAGGAAATCGATCTGGTGCTCGGAGAGCAGACGGTCGAGTGTCTTGTACACCCAATCGGCGACATCGTCCCGAGCGAGGTTCAACACGAGCTGGTTACGCTTCTCGGTACGGCCACGGTTGGCGAAATGGAAGACCCAGTCCGGGTGCGCACGATAAAGATCACTGTCGGGATTCACCATCTCCGGTTCCACCCAGAGGCCGAAGCCCATGTCGAGCGCCTTGACACGCTCGATCAGCGGGTCGAGACCGCGGGGGAACTTCTTCGGGTCGACGGTCCAGTCGCCAAGACCGGCGCGGTCGTCGTTGCGGCCGACGAACCAACCATCGTCCACGACGAAGAGCTCCACGCCCATATTGGCGGCAAGCTCAGCAAGCCGAACCTGGCCTTCCTCGCTCACCGAGAAGGTCGTCGCTTCCCAGGAGTTGTAAAGGACCGGACGAAGGGACGGGAGCGGCACCACTGGTGCAGGCACACTGGTACTCGTGATCAGAGAAGGGAACGAGGGGCTGCCGCCCGAGCGGCCAGGCCTGCTCAGTACATGGGCGAGCTCGTAGTAGTGCCAAGCGCGGCTTGCCCCCCCAAGACCTTCGCTCGAGTACAGCCCGGCGAAAACCGGCAGGACGATCTCCTTGCCAGGCAATAGCTCGATCGGAGAGTCGAAGTCGTTCCATCCGGCAGAAGCGTGCAGGTGCCCGCCCGGTGTCGTCTCGAGGACGAGCTTCCACGAGCCACTCCAGGCGAGCGCCGCGCTCCAGACCTCACCGTGTTCCTCGTCGATGGCGTCTCCCGCGTTCAGCGCGAACCACGGTTGGAGCTCGTGGCTCGTCGTGCCCCTGCGGCTCTCCAGGACCATCTTTCCCGGGCCTAGCGTCGTCTCGGCAATCTGGGTCTCCGACCCCCACCCTCCGTGCAGGTAGGAGAGGTTCCATGCGTCGCGTCGCGGCATCCACCAATTCGCAGAGTGTGCCTGGCGGATGACGATCGTCCCGGACTCGCCGATGTGGACAAGGCGGGCCCAGCGCTCGAGCACGTCGGAGTCGTCAAAGACCCGATAGCAGAGGTCGACTCGCAAAGGGTAGGCCGAGTCGGCAAGGCCAAGGACCAGTGTGGTCGCCTGGTCCTCGCGCACTACAAGTTGGGTAGCGAAGCGCCACTCAATACCCCTCGTCCCGTCGGGGTACTCGACCTTGAGCGACGGCTCGTCGTATCGTTGCCCTCCCCAGGGCACGTACTCGTGCGGGTCCTCCTTTCCCCAGGCGATCCGCTCCACGCTGCTGGCGACCTCTCCGGCAGCCGAGATCGTCGACAGGCCCTCGTGATCGAGCAACGGCCCCCAATGCAGGTGGTACGGCAACCTGGCCTCACCGGAAAGAACGAAGCCGTAAGCAGAGGACGACATCTGCAGGAGCCAAGTGGAAGTGGCCTCGTTGTAGGTGACCTCAGCCACGCTCTGCCTCCCCCGTCCGGCCCTGCCCCGGGGGTTAATTTAGCGAAGCAATGCTTGTGCGTCAAGAACGGCAGATCGCGCCTCAAGTACCCTCATTGAGGACCCAGTTCGTTGATGGACTGAAGGCTGTTGCTATATTACATTAGGGTATGGCCGGTAGCCGGCGAACGCTCATGGACGGAGCCGAGTTCGCCAAGACGAAGCGCTGGGAGCAGATGACCGGTTCCACGCGCGCCATCGTCGCCGACGTCCTGCTCCATGGACCGCTTCCCCGAGCGGAGCTCGCTCGACGGCTCTCATTGTCACCGGCGAGCCTGACCAACCTCACCCGACCGCTGATCGACCTGGGCTTGTTGGTTGAACAGGACGTCCAGTCGCAACCCGAGACAGGGCGCCCCTCACAGCCCCTCGATGTCGTCCCGGACTGGCACCCCGTGATCGGCCTCAAGCTCAATCCGGACGACCTGTTCGCAGTACGGACCGATCTGCGGGCCCGCGTCCTGGAACAATACGAGTGCAAGTTGGCTGCTCCCGACGTCGCCACGGTC
>Ga0182027_10010726_pt1 | contig 13001 bp, 4 predicted proteins | sample 712E1DmetaG_FD_121300 | JGI IMG/M metagenome (GOLD analysis project Ga0182027, IMG submission 121300) | Permafrost microbial communities from Stordalen Mire, Sweden - 712E1D metaG (Illumina Assembly) | ecosystem: Environmental > Terrestrial > Soil > Wetlands > Permafrost | place: Sweden...
CAGCTTCCGAACATACAGTTCAGCTTTCAGTCAAGGCAGCTATCATGGGCCATCTGTGTGCAATCCACCGACTACGATCCGAGTGGAAATATGGTGTGGCTGGACCATCCGGTTCCTGTATTGGTGATGCAGGACGGTAACACCCGTGCGGCGTACTGGGACGGGGTGGTATCAAGGCACCTGAACCCGACTCTATCAGGGACCCCGGGATCTACCGTGCCCGGGCTCGACGAAACCAAGATTGGACTGTGGCAGGTATGGTCCAACAATAGGTTATGGGTATCCCGTGGCAATCAGGTGTTCGCGTCGGATATCGGGAATCCCCTGAAGTTCACCGAGGCACAGTATTTGAACGAGGCCCGGGCGTTCTACCTTCCAAGCGACTGCACCGGTATGGCAGAAACCCCGGACAGGCAGGGAATCATCTGCTTCACAGACAATGTGGGCGTGTTCATAAAATCATCCGTGCAGGACCGGACCCAGTGGCTTTCACTTGCTGACGGTGTTATGCAGAACGCCATGTTCCCCAACACCGGATGCGTGTCACACCGATCCATCGTTGACCAGCAGGGTTTGCTGTGGTGGTTCTCACAGAGGGGGCTAATCAACCTGAATGCGGCATCCCGGCAGAACCTTTCGTCTAAGATGGAGGTGATGGATTCCGAGATGGCCGATTCCAAGTACTACATGGGGTCCGCAATGTACGGGATCTGCGGGGTGTCACGGGAGAACTTACTGCTGGAGTCCGTTCCATCTGGGGACAAGCTGAACCGACATACATGGGCATTGGACCAGAACCCCGCGCAGACCTCAAAGAGCAACCTGTACTCCTTTGAGTTCACCAACGCATGGGCGTCACGTTGGACCGGGTGGAGGCCGGTGGAGTGGACGAAGGGGGTCGTGGATGGGATCGAGCGCGTGTTCTTCCAGTCACATGATTACGACGGTAACGTTAGAATGTGGGAGATGTTCACTGGAAGGACAGGGTGTGACAACGGTGTTCCAATCACGGCATGGGTGAAGACAAAGGACTACAACTTCGGCACCCTTGAGAGAAAGAAGTTCAGGTGGGCGGAGTTTGCGATTGACGAGCTTCTTGGAAATGCCTCCATCTTGGTTTGTTATTCTGGCAGACGTGGAACCTACACCCCGATCTTTACAGGGGATCTATGCGCTACCAACGGTCAGGTGTATGGAACTATCGACGGTAATGTTTTTGTGTACGGATCGGGGGCTCCAATGCTGGTGGGTAACAGGCCGCAGACCAGGAAGTTCAGGACCCAGGATACGATTGTACCAAATGATTGCAATGCGTGCGGGGTGGAATCGAACGACCCAAACAACATGGACACCCAGTTTTCGCTGCTGTTCCTGTGGTCGGGCAAACTTGGGTTAGAGTGGTTCAGGATGACATCGGACGCAGATACCATTCAAGAGGGCGGGGACGCGGGATGCATCGTGGAGGATTGCCCAAGGTCACTGAACGAACAGGGGTGCTCTGCCAAGGATATTTTCGTGCAGACATCCCCATTCACGCAATACAATTCGACTCAAACATATACCGTCAGCTTGCCTCCATACTCCTATTCATCCACCCAGTCTGCAACGTCATTCATAAGCCAGCACGACGCTGATACTGTTGCGATGGATAAGGCCATCGCAGACGTTAATTCCATGGCAGGATTTACCCCGTAACTACCACACCAATGAACACCGTTCCACTTCGCCTAGTAATTTCACAGCTTCCCCCGAACTTCGTCGGTTCCCCGCAGGACATCGTTGATGCTGTCGAAAAACGCGCAGAGATCGTTACAGATCAGGCGTATAGCCTGTTTGTGATCGGACCATCAGCGCCAACCTCAGACCAGGGGCCATTCTTCCTGAACGGCCTAACCCCATATGGGTGGGACCCGGTATCCGGGGCGTACAAGCCGATGGTTCTGGACCCGAAGTCCCTAAGGTATGGAATCTTCCCGACCGGGGCTCTCCCATCCGACAACACCAATTACGATGTGGCCTTCGAGGTGGACCCCGGGAGCTCTCCAGCAGGAAGTCCGTTGTCTGTCAACCTTTGGTACAATGGATCATGGGTTTCGGTGGGAGTAACCATGGCATACCTGCTCGCGGGATATTACACGCAGACACAGACCAATGCAGCAATCTCGGCAGCCGTAACATCCCGTACCGCGTATCCGTTCAGGGCGGCAACGAACAACAATCAGTCCATAACCTCCGGCTCCGGGGAACAGCAGGTTGTATTTGGCGACGTTCAGTTCAATCAGGGGTCTGTATTCTCCGGCAACAGATTCACAGCCCCGGTAAATGGGTACTACCACTTCACGTTCCAGAACCTGTGCCAGCTTGACACCGGGGGACCAACGTCGGTTTCAATCAAAAAGTGCATACGTGTCAACAGCATGGATCGGTGCAGTTGCAGCACAGACACAGCCACCGGAGCCGTGTCAAACAGTCAGGGAATTAGCGCAGACCTGCAATTATCGGTCGGAGATACGGTGGATTGCGCGGTGACTATTTTCACTGGTGCCTCTGTTTGGAAGATAACCTCGGACGGGGTTTACAATTATTTCTCAGGACACATGATTTCATCAACATAACACCATGGCTACAATCCAAGCAACAAACCCCACGACCCCAACCTACGCTGGATTTAGCTATTCACCAGCCAACTCCAGCTCCCAATACAGGGCTGGATTGGGGTCCTACCAATCTCCGGCTTCACAGGCCCTGAACAACTGGATGGGAACCCCTGCTTATCAGCAGTCCCAGACGGCGATCAATAACGCCCTTTCTTCCGCATCAAACAATGCGGTTGACATCAACGCGCTGAACAACCAGGTTACTCAGCAATCCTTGGGCAATGCCGCAGCGTCCAATGCTCTTGAGCAGCAGTACAACCCATACCTGAATGCGCTGAGGCAGTCCGCAGCGCAGTCGCTTGGTCAGTACACAACCCCCAGTGCGACCCAGAACAATTTGACAGCGGGTCTGATGGGTGGATTCAACTCAGCAGCATCTGGTCCGATGCCTGCTTCGCAGCTATTCACGAATGCAGCGAACGTCGCACAGCAACAGCTTGCATTGGGTGGTAGACTAGACCAGGAAACCCAGAACCAGATCATGCGGGCGGGGGCATCTGCATCCGGCCAGATGGGTGGACCCGGAGGGGGACTGGGACTTGGCAGGGATATCTCAGCAAGGGATTTGGGCCTAACCTCACTCCAGCTTCAGAACCAGCGTATGCAGAACGCCGCCAACATTGGAAGCACACAGCAGAACTATGGTCTGTCCGCACAGCAGGCACAATTGCAGTCCATGCTTGGGTTCGGTGGATTGGCAAACACCATTGGACAGGATCAGTTCGGTCGGAACATGACCATGGCACAGTTCACTCAGAGCATCGAGCAGCCACAGGTGGGACTCAGCCCGTCTTCCACGGCTGGAATCGCGGTTGGCAACCAGAACATGGCAGCCAATGCTTCCCAGCAGGCTGCGGCTATCGCGGCAAATCAGGCGGCGGGACAGATGCAGTTGTACGGTCTTCTGTCCGGCGCTGGAAGGGGATCGAGCATGGCCCAGCCATCCGGGTTTGGATTGAGTCAACTAGGCGGGGCTTCGGCGGGGATGGGTGGATACCAGTTGGGTAACACCGGGATCAGTGCGGCCTCTCCGGGGTGGGCGGATCAACCTTCTTACTGGGATACGAGCTGGACCAACTATAACACCAACCCAACTGGAATGCAAATGCCTCCATCTGCGTCCTTCCAGAGCCCAATGGATGGTATGCCATCCAACTGGACTGGACTTACAGCCACGAACTCACAGGGCGTAAGAACCCCACTGACATAACACCCTTATGATATCACCAATACAAACAGGAGGCTGGGGAAGCCCCGTGATGCCAGATATTTCCTTCCAACCGGTTGCGGCGTTCGGCAATCCGGGTGCATCACAGGCACAGGGAATGGCCCAAGGCATGGGGCTTGGGCTGCAATCGAGCGGGCAGATATTGCAGGCACAATCCTTGGCCCAGCAGGCAAAGGCTGAGGCGGACCAGAACGCGATAGCCATGGCCAATGCCCAGAGGCTGGCGGCGATGGCACCCATTGACATGCAGGAGGCTCAGCTACGCATGAACCAGATGCGCCGTGAGCAGATGAAGCCGCTGGATGAGGACTTGGGGTCTGAGGTTAAAAACATTCCGAGACAGGGCATAGACCCAACGACCATTCCTGCCGGGGAACCCGTCCCTTATGACCAGGTTATCATACACCACAAGAGAGATCCGGTAACTGGACAGCTAAAAGACGAGGCGGTTGCTGGTACGCCGTGGGAAGCTATAAGCAGGGAGGCCGCCCAGACTCAGGCTACGCTTGAAACAGCCAGGGCTGCTACCCTAAGGGCAAAGCAGAGTGGAGGAGGCAGGCCGGAAATCATGCCGGGTCCTGATGGTAAGGCTTGGTACTACGCCAAGCAGTACAACCCAAACACCGATCAGCTTGAGTGGAACCCGATTGGCCCGGCTCCTGTCGCACAGTCCAAGATAGACCTAAATGCATCACACCAAGGACATCTTGAGGGGTTGACAAAGCAACTAGGCAGCAAGACAGCCGCAACCAAGGCGGAAGAGGCTGGAAATATTGAGTTCATTAAGTATACGGCAGCGCAAGCGGCAGATGCTGGCATACCTATTGCTATATGGAAGCAGATGTCAAGCTATGGTCCTGATGCCAAGAACATTATGAACAAGAACACGAGGCCGCAGATCTATGGCCTTCCGGGGGACGACGGCCAGAAGGCGTTCAAGGATCTTATTGTAAAGGCAACGGCTGACGTTCAGAATGGATCGTCAACAGTCGGAGCACCAACCGTGAATGCGCAATCATCCGCACCCAAGGTCAAGGTGGACAGCACCGGCAAGCCATTAGTTCCAGGAAAGACATACGCCACGGGGGGTAAGACATACCTGTGGGATGGGTCCAACATGGTTCTACAACAATAATCATGCCAGAGGACTATTCAGCATTCACTCCGGTTGAACAGCCGGAGAGCACGCAAGACACCACACAGTTCACCCCGGTTGACCCCGTGGTGGACACGACTCAGTTTACCCCGGTTGAGGCGAATAAGACGGAGCCGCAGGAGAATGTTGATCTTAGGGACTATGGTCGTGGGTCCACGAACTCCCATCCTTGGGAGGACTGGGGTATGTCTTTGGATGAATGGAACAAGCTTCCACAAACAGAGCGCACGGCAAAGACGTTTGGCTGGTGGATGAATAAGCCAGTCTCGGGGGCAGTTACCAATGAATCGATGGGTAACATTGAGTCCACATTGATGAGCCCGATTGCTGCAATCCCACGCATCCCCGAGCCAAGCCAGAGCACAATCGATGCATGGGGTCAGGCCGCAACCGAACTCGGCATGCCGCACCTAGCAGGGGCTGCAAGAATCATTCCCCAGGCAGCCACAGCAGCAACCAACCAGATAGCTATCCCATTGGCTAACTTCGCGCAAAGCCCGGCGATGCCACTGACTATTCTTACCGGTGGCGCTGGAGCAATTGGACGGGCCGCAGTAACCGGCACATTCCTTGGTCAGACACTTAAGCAGGGTATTGAGCAATTCCCGCAGCACGTTCAGGACCTGACCAACACAAGCCTTTCTGACCAACAGAGACTGAACGCATTGGGTGGGATCGTGAATGAGACGGTTCTTCCTCCATTGATCTTGCACGGTGGTATGCATGGTCAGCCTCCAGTAACAGAAGGGGAAGCTGCCTTGGCCAATGCCAACGCCATGACAAAGGCACTACAGGGTGAACAGTTGTCTGGGTTTACAGACCCGATCACGGGAGAACCTATCACGAAAGCCAAGGCCATTGAGTTGGGGCTATCCAAGGAGATTCCTACAAGTCCTGAATATGCATGGACAACCCTTCGCCCGCAGCGCGGAATGCCAGATCAGCAGGCTGTTGCGGAGCCACTGACATTGGCTGAACCTGCTCCAGTGCCCGAGCAAGTGGAGGTCCCAGAGCCTATGGCCGTACCGGAATCGCCTGTTGTTCCTGAGCCACCTACCGTGCCAGAACCGAGGGAGGTTGGGCAGCCCACCAGTTCTACCCAACAGGAGCAAGCCCCTCCGACAAGGCTGGCAGACTTTAACCGGGCAATTGGCAGGGTGTCAAGTATGATACCATCGGCAGCGCCCCTATATGTTCCAGCCCCACAGACACCAATCACCAACCAGATCAACTCAGCCAAGGCTGGGTTTGAGGGGGTCACACAGCTCAACAAGATGGCTTCTGATGTGGCGCTAGGAAAACCAGCCGAGGAACCAGCGCAACCACCGGCCACCTACGCAGGTCACATGGACGGGTTCGGGAACCTCCCAGGGTTCGATCTATACAACCTGAATGTTGACCTACCCGGCCACCCGAAGAACAGCACGGTGAGTGAACATACTCTAAGGGACAACAACATTGACCCATCTCAGATACTCAAAACATCAACCCAAGAATCAAATGCCATTCGTCAGCAAGAGCCAACAGAAATGGATGTTCTCCAACAAGCCGAAGATGGCCCAAGAGTGGGCGGACAAAACACCCTCGTTCAAGAACCTCCCGGAGCACGTCAGCCCGGTGAACAGCAAGACCTTGCCGGGGCTGAAGCACAAGGCGGCGCGGGTGCACAGAGGTCTGAAGCATTAACCCATTCACCCGACGACATCAATAGGATGTTGGTTGAGGGGCAGTTCAACAAGCCAAGTGGCCCAGTTGGAGCACCCGCCTTAACCGACCCATCAGCCCCCATGGTAAGGGCTGTTGAGGCGGATGTAAGAAGGTCATTCCCGAGTGCAGGTGAAAGCTGGGTTTCATCCATGGCCCAGGCGGTCCAGACGCGTTCCGCCGACATCAGCCGTATAGTCAGGATGATGGGAGATAAGCTGTACTCAGCAGAAACATCAAAGACCACCGGCAAGGAGTTGATACAGAACGCCATAGATGCGGTTCATAAGATACCAGACGGAAGGATGATCGGAATCGGATCAAAATTCAAGGACGGAAAGAGCCTGTTTGCCATGTCAGACAACGGTCAGGGCATGACTCCATATGTGATATTGGACAAGCTATTACCCGCAGGTGTCAGCGGAAAGGCAATCGGAGAGGGCGGTGGATTCGGTCTGGGAAAGATCGCTATTTTCGGAGGGAACAAGTCTTGGAAACTGGTGTCTATAGCCAAGATTCCTAGCGGGTACATGCGTTCAATTCTTACTGGAACCGGACCATCCTATTACGACTACATAGCCAACCCACCTAGGGTTAGGATTGAGCCAAACACCGACATAAGGATATCAGATGGAATGAATTTGAGGTATGACTTGATACCTGGCGATACCCCCGGGGTAGAGACCGGAACTGCGATAGAAATTCATACGACAGAGGGTAACACGTCGGCTGGATTCGCAAGGGCTGCCCTACAATTCCAACCTAGCGTAAGTGGTATTAGACTTAATCTATTATTAGACTACGAATCGTTTGGTAATAATAAAATCACTCCTTTAGATAGTATCGGATGGAGTAAAACCTCAGATGGACCAGACCCTCCAGCCCCGGAGTTGAGGTTGATGCAGTCCATAAAGACCCCGATTGGTACTATAGACTTTTTGGTGCCAGAAAACACAACCATGAAGAAGGGATCGTTCTTTTATGTTCCAATCTTGAATCGTGGTATCTTGCAGTTTGAACACAACCTAAACACTGGAACCGACGTTGCCCTCCCGAAGGGTCTTGCCGTAAACATCAAGCCTTCCGTCGCGGCTGATTCTGCTGACTATCCTTTCACCACCAACAGAGAGTACTTGATTGCCGGGGTTAAGGGGCCCATAAATGAATGGGCACGTCAGGCTGGACTCAGAGAGGCGGAGGCGCAGAATGCAAGGTACAAAGACGCCATAAAATACGCATCCCCAATATCCGGTCAGCATGGATTGGTTTTCTTGGACGCGGGTGGAGCGGTTCCAAAGGATCTTATCAAGGAAATATCCAGCAACCCGATTGTGTCACAGATATCCGGGGATATAGCCAAGATGCAGAATGCAATATTGGATATCTTAAAGAGACGATACCCGGAAGAGGCTTCTCTTGGAAGGGCATCATTCGGTGGGCTAATGACAGCAGGCAAGGCTTACGGGGTCCATTTTGGAAGGCCATATTCAAACGACGCGAGCGTAATTTACCATGACCCGTTCTTGACATGGAGGGATGCGTTCTCAGATGCAGAGAAGTACATCGACAGGAATGGTGGGTTGAATCCAGCCATATCCCTGGATGACATGTCTGCGCAGCAATACATTTCTCGTGTTGCCTACGAATTCTGGAGGGCTAAGACAGCCGGGATAGCCCTACATGAGGCTCTACACCAGATAACATCCAGTGAGGGCGAGGAACTGGCCAGGCACCTAACATTCAAGGCCGGGGACTTACTGGACCCACTACTTGCATTCACACATGAAATATATGAACCAGAACAATATCGTAAAATCAACGAAACCCTATCGGGCTTCGGGCACAGGCTTGCCGAACACACAAACCCTGAAGAAGCAGGCAATCTCATCATTTCTCAAGGAGGCTACAACGGATATGCCCTCGAAGATCGTAGCCCAGGCGCAGGAGGAGCTGGAGAAGCTGGAGTCTCAGGACAAGGCGCAGCCCCAATCGGTGGGCCAGCCCGTGGCCTAATATCCAACAGCACCGCATTCAAGAACGCCCAAGCCCATATAGAGGCCAGCATCAAGGAGGGCCGTGTCAACATGAACATGTCCCCGTCCGACTTCTGGAGCTACATGGTGTATGGCGCTGGCAAGATGGAGGAGGGGTTGATCAACTCCGCGGAATGGATCGCCCACATGGCTGCGATTGTCCCTGCTGAGTTGAAGCCCCACCTACAGGGTATGTATCAGTACGCCAAGGAGATCATGGAGAACGCAACGAGGCCGACTTCTGGCAAGAACGCCCAGACGGACTTGGACAGGATGGAGCGCGGGCTACCTCCCGCCCACCTTGCAATCAGCAGGGCCTTTGAGGAGTCGTCCAAGCTGGCAGAGAAGAAGGAGGCAGATAACCCGGGGTATACGGACAAGCTGACGGCTGAACTGCTTAACCATCCAAGGGCTGCTCAGGACTATGAGACGGCTGCTCTGCTTCACAAGAAGGTGGAGCTGGAGAACATGCAGGATAAGGCCATGAAGGAGGCTCTGAAACCGGGGTTGTCAGGGGATGAACTGGGCCGGGCAATCAATGATGCAGCCGATCTTCATAATGCTTTGCTTGACAACTACACGGCCCTGCGCGAGTCGGGCACTGAGTTGGGTCGCGGAATGAACATCCGCAAGATGCTTGAGAACGAGGATTACTCCTTGGAGCACATGCAGGTCAAGAAGGAGGCAGCCGGAGTTGGGCTTAAGCTCACCGACGAACAGAAGGCCGCAAGAAAGGTGGCAACAAGCAAGATATTTGACCGCATAACCCAAGGGAACGAAGCCATTGAGAAGCATGCGGCTGATCTTGATGAGAAGAAAAGCCAGAAGGCTGCGGACGATTCGATTGCCAATATCAAGGTGGACCTTGCGGCGGAGGCAATTCCACCCAAGATCAGGCAACTTGCAAACAGGATAATTGCCAAGATCGATGCCGAGGCTGACACCGCACGGGTTGAGTTGAGCAAATACTTCGGAAGCGCACATGCGATGATCGCCCCCGATCCTGCGGTTGTGGTAAATCTTGCAAAGGTCATGGCGTCTCACGTCGCCCATGGACTTGATAAGGTCGCATCCTCTTCACAGCTATTGGCCACCTATGGCAAGGGCGTCCTGGCGTTCATAGACCGGGCGTGGGAGGTAGCCAACAGACTTGTGGATAGCAACGCCCCAGAGAACAAGACGGCCTTCCGCCACGCCATCAAGGCTGTCCGTGTGTCGGCTGAAAAGAAGGCTGACATCGTTGCAGCAATGAAGGATGGGTTTGAGAAGGGACGAAAGGTTCAGGAGATGGGCAGGTATGCGAACATCCTGGAAAGGATGGTTGTCGAGTCCGGGGTGGAGGGGCGCGAGGAGGTAACGGATGCCGTGCACAAGATCCTGGTCGAGGAGGTTGATCCAACCATCACCCGCCGAGAGGCACGTGACGCAATGAGCCACTACGGGCAGTATCAGAAGCTGGATAAGGATGCGATAAAGGCCAAGATCAGGCAGAACCACGGCGAGATGCAGAACCTGTCAAAGATGGAAGATCTTGAGGCCGGGCAGAATCCGTCCAAGACCGGCAAGCAGCGACCGGAGAAGGGGGATGACTGGAGGCATCTTGAGGCGCAGGTCAATGAGGCGAAGAGAAGGTCTGGGTTGAGGTCGGATGATCCAGAGACCCAGCTCAAGTCTGCTCTTGATACCATTGAGACCCGGCTAAAGAACCAGATTTCAGATCTGAACTACCAGATTGTCAACAGGGCCAAGATCGTCAAGGATAGGACCAAGGTTGTGGAGGACGAGGAAACGACCAGACTAAGGGCTCAGGTTGCGGAATTGAAGACGCAGTTCAACGCCATATTCAACACTCCGGAGATGACGGATGCCAACAGACTCAAGGCAGCGGAGAGGATTGCGGACAGGCAGATCACAGAGCTTGAGAGGCAGATCAGGATGCGTGAGCCGTTCGAGCCGGGAAGGAAGGCTCCGGTCACATCCGAGGCTCTTGAGGCGAAGAAGGCAAGGATCGAAGCCCTTAAGCACGAGAGGCAGATGATACGCGACCAGCTCCAGCCACCCCCTGAGGCCAAGTCTCCAGAGGAAAGGGAGATTGAATTGAAGGAGCGCCAGCTTGCCAACCTTGAGGAGGCGGTGAGAACCGAGACGGTATTCTCGAAGGGCAAGAAGCCAAGGACGGAGATCCAGTCAACGAGACTCGACCAACTGAACGCCAACATCAAGGCCACAAAGGAGCGTATCGCCGCCATGCGCGAGGCGCTACAGCCCAGGGAGTACAAGACCCGGGACGAGATTGGGAACCAGATCTATCGCGCACGGGCAGCCCATCAACTGGCCGACTATCGTGACAAGCTGGCACGCGGGGACTTCTCTCCGCGACAGAAGCCAGCCCCGATTGAGCTTGACAAGGAGTCCCTTGCTCTGCAAGCTGAGGTCTTGAGGGCAAAGAACGACTACAACCGTGGGCTACTGGCTGACCGCATGGCAAACCGCGATACGTGGGAGAAGATTGCAGACGTGGTTCCACGATTCCGCAGGGCTGCCATCCTGTCTTCATTGGGTATTCTCAAGAAGCTGTCTTCAGCCGCAGTCCTAAGGATGGGGTTGACCCCGATGGAGGAGATCGCACGATCAGGACTAAGACATCTTCCGATCATCAGGGGGGTTGCTGAAAAGGCCCCAAGGTATGGACGTGGATTCATGTGGGATGCGGAGAAGGCGGCGCTTATGGACCCAGTAAACCACGGATTAAGGGACATGTGGGACATCATCAGGACGGGACAAACCTCGCGGGACGTTCTTTATGGCAAGGGGCATGACCTTGCAACCGGTGAGTACCCAATCCTGCACTCAGTTCTTGAGTTCCCCGGACGCACGCACGGTGTTCTCAAGGCCACGGTCAAGGGGTCGGAAGAGGCAAGGGCTGAGGTGCAGAGGTTCGCGCATGAGGATAGGCAGGGCAAGAACATGGCGGATCTCACAGACAAGGAGAAGTTCGCCATCAGGCAGAAGGCATACAACAATGGATTGGCAGCAATCTTTTTGCAGGACAACATCCTTGCAAGCGGAGTGAACCGTCTCGCCGGGCATTTCCAGAGCGTGAACCCGATCACCGGTAGGACTCGGGTTGCTGGAAAGCTGTTCTCAGTGGCAACCAGAACCATGCTGCCGATTGTCAAGGTCCCGTCCAACGTGGTGGCGGAGACCATGGAGTGGGCGCTGGGGTCGGTGTTTGGATCTTTGGATATTGCATACGACACCAAGCTAAAGATGGGCGGGTGGGGTAATCTTACCAAGGCAATGATGAAGGCGGACACGGCCAAGATAGGAGCCGCCCTGAAGGACGCGATCAGCAGCATGTCCGATGATGAGGCCGACATGGTGATGAGAATGCTTGGACGTGGCTTGCTTGGCCCGGCCATACTTGCGGTTGGATGCATGTACTACAAGAACATCGGAGGCTACTACGAGCAGCACGAGAAGAGGTTCCCCGGGGAAATCCAGCCGGAGAAGTTCAAGATCGGGAAGGTAACGCTATCAGGCAGGGTCGTCCACCATCCGGTTACTGGCCTTCTTGACTTCGCTGCCACAATCATGAGGCTTAAGGACAGGATGGTTCCATACGAGGGGAAGATGGGGTTTGCCTCAGCGTTCGGGTCTGCGGCTTGGGACATGCTGTTCCAGACCCCGATATTCCGGGAGATGCTGGAGATGGACAAGCTGAACGACCCGGCCACACGAGGGGACTTCCTTGGCGACCTTGAAAAGAGCTTCGTGGTTCCCCGTGGAATCCAGGAACTGGCGGAATGGAGGGACCAGAATTCTTCCGGGGATACGATCCGTAGAAAAACCAAGGGATTCTTGGAGCCGATCCAGTCCGGAATCCCGATCTGGAGAAATCAGCTTCCCCAGAAACCACCCGCAGGTAGTTCTAAATCAACGGGTTTCAAGACTCCCAGAATTCCTAAACATTAGGCTTGACATTTCCCGGACGGTCTGGTAAATTTCCCGGATGCTCAGAATTCTCAAAACTGTTCTGTTCGGGGTTCTCGTTCTGATTGTTGTTGCCGAGACCATTGTTCCCACCCTTGTCATGACGGCGGTTTCGCCGAAGAACGGATGGGAAGTCATCGCCAGCAACGTCCGTGGAATCAAGGCGTTCATGCTTTCTGCTTAACATGGAAACAAAAGACAGGATCGATTTCCCGGCGTTGCTCAGGGAA
>Ga0182027_10010728_pt1 | contig 12999 bp, 13 predicted proteins | sample 712E1DmetaG_FD_121300 | JGI IMG/M metagenome (GOLD analysis project Ga0182027, IMG submission 121300) | Permafrost microbial communities from Stordalen Mire, Sweden - 712E1D metaG (Illumina Assembly) | ecosystem: Environmental > Terrestrial > Soil > Wetlands > Permafrost | place: Sweden...
TAATCGTTTTCTTTGCTCAAGCAACAGGGATTGCTCCGTTTATTTATCCGCTTATTTAGTACCCCCTACGCAAATACCATCGAACCGCTTTTAGCTTGGATTTTTAATTTAATGGATGCTTATGGCTATAAATCCAAAGATCAGTCCGACGATGATATAATAACATAAGTTTATGAATGACAATATAGAAATATTACCGGAAGACAGAATAGAGCTTACGCAAGACCAAAAGAATTTAGTTGAATTAGCTTTTGTAAAACAAGTGCCGCCGGAGGATGCTGGGTTTATCGAAAAAGTGCAAAAAGAACCAAAAGGAGAAAAAGATCCGTTTACCAGATTGAGTGAGTATTTTGTAAATAAATATGGGTTTGATTTTGGAACAATCTTTCTTGCGGCCATCATGGGAGGAGAAGAAAAATATCAGGAGACAGTGCAAGTGATGGAAAAATCAAAAGCAGAAGTAAGAATTGCTAATCTACAAAAGAACTAAGCGGGGAGTATTTCTGACGCATTAATTTTTAAAGCCTTGATTAATTTATTTAAATTTTTCAATGTTACGTTAATTTCTCCGCGCTCAATTTTTGCGTAATAATTACTGCTGATATTTGTTAACTTTGCGACTTCGTCTTGAGTAAGTTCTAATTGTTCTCGAGCTGTTTTTAATTTATTGCTTAACTCTTTTGTAATATTTTCGTCGTGTTTGGTAGCCATATAAGGATAGTATAACATAGGTAAACAGGGATTATTAAGTTTATAGTAAACGCTTTTATAGAGAAGATTAGATAGGATTATACTGCTTTTATGAAGTATTGAATTTCAAAATTTTTTTTAGTATCATCTAATCTAGTGAAGGATGCAAAAGATTTTGGCGTCTCGGGAGCCGAACAACAAGAGGCTGCTTTTAGTCACCTTGTCAACAGTGGTTTTATACAAACAACAAAAGAAGTGTTGCAAAAATATCCTCCTATTTTTACCTTTATCCCAGTACGATTCGGTAAAGATGGGAATTGCGAAGTGGAGACAGTTAAAGGCAAGCCTTACTCAGCAGGATTAGTCGTTAAATGGAGCGAAATTAGATATCCGCATATAAAAAATCAAAAGTTATTAGACGAAGCGATTGAATTTAAAGCAATAATAATTGAATCAAACGCAGAAGGGGAAGTAGTTATTAAAGGCAGAAATCAAGTTGAAGGATTAGATTGGAACGATGTAAATTCAAGACAATCAGCGGTTATTCAAGCACTAGAAGAACCAAAATATTGTATTTATAGCAGAACTTTGAGCGATGAAGAACGTGGAAATTTATTTCCACTCGATATTCCTGCTGGCCCAACAATTGAAAATGCTGCCATTAGAATGGTTAAAATCGCAGAATCAACAGGAAAAGAGGTGATTGCAGATTTTAATGAAATTGGTTTATCAGCAAAACCTGGGGATAGTCCAGGACAGCTAGTTGAAAGATTTCATGCTGAAAGAGCTCGTAGAAAAGAAGAGGAGCTTAATACTCCAGAAGGCGAACGTTTTGCACGAAAACTAAAATTTATGGCACCACAAGAGCAAGAGCCTTTAAGCGATAGCCATGAAGTAGAAGTAGGGAAAATAAAACAACCATTTCGGTGGGGTGATGAATTAGAGCCACAAAATAAGGAGCCCAAATCAGAGGATATCCCTACATATACTAGCGTTGCCACCCTGCTTATAGATCAATTTAAAATGGATGTAAGAAGATTGGAAGAATGTTTTAAGAAATCGTCTGAGGAACAAACTTCTAGGTAATAAATTCTAGCACCGTCTATTTCGCGGAGTTAACGCCTGGATAATACAACTATGGCTCTCAATGGTTCTTGACCGAGTTAGTGAATTTAAGAGATTTTTTACAAAAAGCATTTTGCTTAAGTACTTGAGCAGCTTCTTCGTAGCCAACGACCCATCCTGAATGTAACACTGAATGGTAGACAAAAGTTGTAAAAAAGTTTCCGTTTTTATCATAAAGCTCTGGATATCCACCGTTTTTCTGAATATTATTGGAATAAGCCTTAAGATATTTTTCTGCCAAGTTTCTGTATTTACAATCAAACTTAGATAAGTCATTCAAAATTTGAATATAATCCGTCCCAACATGACTCCAAATACTCTCGCCGTTATATGAGGCAACAAAATTCCCGACAAAAAAATACATTTTTTTTGGATCATCTCTTTTTGCATACAACAAAGGAAACGGAGAAGATAGTTTATTTTTCTCAATGTAATTTACTTGTTTAATAATCTTTTCTCGGTCAGCCTTATTATCCAAATTTAAAAATCCTGAAGTAACTGCAATTGTAAAATCACCGCCAAAAATTTTGTCAATTTTTGATTCACTCGATAAATCATTTAAAAATATTCCTTCTTTTTCATCCCAAAAATTGTCGATTATCTTTGTTTTTAGATTATTAAGATAATTATCTGAAAAATCAGAAATTCCTAACTTCTTTGCAAGATAAAAAGTTTTCCAGGCAATAACATTATCGTAAAAAGAGGATTCTCTTTTTACACCGTCTCTGGCGCTTGATAAATAAATATTTTTTCTAATTATTCCGCTTTTTTTATCAATTACTGAATCTTGGTAGTTTTTCACTAATCTTTTTAATGTATCTTTAGTTTCAAATAGGAGTTTTTTCGCTTCGGGTGTTGTTTGCATTTTATAACAATCAGATTGAGGATCTATAAATTTATCGAGAGTAAATAGAACAGCATGCAAGGAATCAGAAGGCCTCGCATTAATATTTATTGAAGTGTAAAAATTTCCTCCCAATGGGACAATTGTGGTTTTTTCTTCCTTTGTAGTTTTAAAATATTCCAAATCTAAGGCAATGGTTTGGAGAGTAATTCTTTGTCTGTTTTCCCAGTCTGTTTGACTTAAAGCAGAACATGAATCCAAAAGGGAAGCATAGAAAATACCTAAATTTCTAATGTAAAGTTCGGAAAATTGTCCCCCTGTTATGACATACGGCTTTGACGGATCAAATCTTTCTTTATGAATTTTTCCAATTATTTCTGCATTATTGCCGGATAACTTTGCTTCCGGGAAAAAGGCAAAACTTGGGATTTTAACCCCCATAATCAAATATGTGAGGAATTTTGAAAACAGATTATCTATAAAAATTGGTTGATAATTTTTAACGAGTTTTATTTCTCCTTTTTTAGCATAAGCCGAAAAAGGAGGCTTAATAATTGTGATTGGAGAATAAGGATCAACGAGGCGAACATATAAAATAAAAGTTAGGAAAGCTAATGCTAATACAATTAAGATTTTTAAAAATTTTGATTTCATTATCTTTGAAGCACTCAGACAAATGGTTGCATTTGGTTTATCGCAGAATAATTTATAGTTTCTTCCGCAATATTTTTAATATAACTTTTTATTCGTATTAAGCTGTCTTCAATAACTATATTTATGGTAAATTTATTGACCACTTTTTTATTAATAAATCCATTTTTACCAACCGGATCGTATATGTCAAGAAGCTGATGAGCCCTGCGCTTGTCTAGGTCACCGATAATATGTCCACACTCAATTAAATCTTTATGGACTCTTGTTATTATGTCTTTTTCTGGCTTAATTAAGCAAAACTGACCCTTTTCTTTTAGCTGTAAAAATGAGTCTGCTATTTTAGCTATATGGTCGGCAATGCGTTCAAGTCTTATCGCAACTAATACATAATAATGTCTTTCGGATAAGGTAAGATTCGAGCTTTCTTCAGGAAGCAGCGCGTGAAGTAGAGCATTAAACTCTCTTGCGATAGCCAACTGAATTCTGTCTACTTCAACATCTCTTCCTACGATATCTTTTGCAAGTTTTTTGTTATTTAAAAACAGCATTGATTCCATGTCTTGATACATTGATTCAACGATTTTAATCATTTTATTTACGTACTCCGATACAGGAATAGTATTATTGGAAACATTTTTAATTGTTAACTTTTTTGAATCTTCGTCAAAAAGTTCAAAGCCGATTAATTTATATGAAACTTCTCTTATAAGAGACCTTTGCTCGTACGTAAAAGATTCTGATACGTGTACTGAAATTTCTGATACCCCTGAAAGATAGAAAGCAATAATTTCCCTGATTATCTGCACATGCGATAAATGGTCAATAATTATGCTGGTTTTTGATGGAACATTTTGTTTATGCGGACGGATATGCAGCTGCCCGTTTTTTTGAGAAAACATTTCAAGTTGATTTTTTTCCGATAGTCCTTGATTTTTAATCCACTCCTTAGGCAATGTTATCGTGTAGCTTGAGCCTCCCGTTTTTTGGATATTTCTAATTTCCATAAAATACTAGTTGATATATAGTTCTATATATCAATCTGATTTTCAATGATTAGCTTGTAAAGACAGGCTTTTTGTGAACATAGTTTCCTTGTGACTTATAGTAGTATTAACCATTTACTTAGTCTTTATATAATAGCACAATCAGCTTAATGATCCAAATTACATATATACTGATGAGAAAAAATATATATAAATTATGTTTTCTGAAGGAAAGATAGTACCAATAGAAGCTACAGGAGGATTTGATCAAAAACTCATTCTTACTCCGTTGCAACCATCTTCAAGAGAGTCATTAATTTTGCCAAGAGTGGAGCCGAAGATAGCGGATATAACTATTTATACTCCCACAGGAGACGTTACTATTCGATTGGCACGGGAAACACAATCCGTCGATTTAGAAGAAGGCATAGCGGTAACATTTGGTAAAACAGAATCTCTAAAACAACAAAGGTTTATGGAAGATTTCTTGGAAGACACAGATCACGAGTACGTTGATCTGATTGGTAGAATTGTTAAAGAAAAGCTAAGTGAAGGTCCTGCTTCTTTAGATAATGTCCTGGAATATGCAACAAGCTCAGAAAACGAAATTGTTAACGATGACATATTGACACTTATAGACGCCTTTATTGACACGGGACATGTTTGCCGCACAAAAAATGACAAGCTGAAGCTAACAAAAAGAGGGAAAAAAGTTCCAAATTTAGGACACGATGAAGTAAAAAGCTTTCAGATAGCTTGGGATGCCGTTAGGATAGATTATCCTCACAAAGAAATTGAAACAATGGAAGATGTGGAAGATTCTCATAAAATAAGGCCTTGGATGCAAATAGCAGAGGTTAAACAAACTATTGAAGATTCTTCCTCGAAAGTATTATATCTATCTGAAATTTTACTCGGGAATAATTCTTCGGATATAAAATTTTTAGGAAAAGTAATGGAGCAGTTGCAAAAACTACCAGAAGAGATGAAGCCAGACGTAATTGTCGTATCGGGACTAATGGAAGGAAGTCATAAATTTAGAAATAAAGATAAGCGGCTTGGTTTAGTTCAGGGATTAGACCAGCAGTTTGCCTCGGCACACATAATACTTAGGGAGCTTGAAAAAACAGGAGCAAAAATTATTTACTCATTGAGTGGAGACGACAGGGAAATATGTCGTGACGGAACAATAGAGGCAATGCGAATCGTTAACAACATAGCAAGACCCTTGGCGGATCGAGAAAAAGGAAGTGTTACCTACTGGCAGCAAGATCAACTTAAACAAAATGAAGCTTGGGATCAAAATTTAAAATTCCAACTAAATGTTGTGTTCGAGTACTGTTTGCGCTCAGGAAGAAGACTAAGATCTGCGGATGAAATAGAAAAAATATCCGAGGGAAAACTAAGAATAGAAGAATATCTTTTGCTCTGGGAAGTGTACGATCTGCTATCGGATGGAAAAACTATTCCGGAATCCTACGGAAAAATATTAAATATTGAAAATATTCCACTTCCCGGTCAGGATGGGTCAGAATTTGTTGTAGCAGATAATCTTAAATTAAAAATAAAAACATCAGGAAAAAACGTAACCCATACAATTATGGAAAGTTTAAAGTTTGGAGATAAAGCAATGTATCAAAATCCAACAGATGCTGCACAAGCAATTCAAAAGCAATTAGGTTCAGAAGGAGTAAAAATGCCCGAAATTCTAGCTGTAATGGATCAGCAACAAGCTTTTGGAATTGGATCGGAGAATGGTTGGGTTATTTCAACGCCCGGATTTACAGATACTAAAAAAATTCTGGAAATGAAAGGAACGATAGCAAAAACTGGACAATCCTCTGCCTGGAGACAACTAACTACCAGAAGAATTTTAGGAGAACCGGCTGCAACCATGCATGAATTAACTGATGACGGAAGACATATAATTACAATTTTTAACGCAAAACTTCAGGAGAAAGCAGATGCAACTGACAGGAGAACAATCGTAACCTTTGCAGACTGGCAAACAGGTTCAACAACAGCAAGACCCGACCTTCAGGTAAAATACGCAGATATGGTTTTTAATCAAGTCTTATCCGAAAGACCTGTGTATTTATTTACCGGCGGAGATATTATTCAGGGAAGAAATTATAGAGGTATGGAACAAGAAAACGCACACATTGGACTTGTTCGGATTGAAGATCAGCAAAGATTTGTTGTAGAAATGTTGCAAAAAGTAGCAGAAAGTGTTCCTGCAGAAAACTTTTTAAATCTTTTAAAAGTTGGGATAATTCCAGGAAACCATGAATGGAATAGCGGATACAGAGACAATGGGGCAATATTTAATTTATATCTAATACAAGCTTTTAATGAGATTTTTGCAAAAAAAGGAATTACTCCAGGAAAAGATTTAATAAAAGCTTATGAAGCAGTAAGGACAGATTACGGAGATTTTTTTAAGGCTTGGACAGCATTTGAAAAAGATGTAGCAGGATACGGCGTGCTCGTGCAACACGCAATGCTTCAAAAAGGAGCAAAAGGCGGTGGAAACAAACCCCCCGTATACCAAGGTCAGGTTTTGATAGAAGGCTTAGCAGATTTACTTAAAAATGATGATTTTGGTATTTTTGAACATTGGCATCATCCTCAATATGGCATTTTTGGAAATAAGGTTGCAATCGTGAATCCTGCTTTAGCCGGAATGTCAGGATTTGAATGGGAGAGAGGATTCAGGCCAGTACTGGGGGCAACGCAAACTCATTTGGGAGGAGGACTTCCTCCTCAAATAGAATTTTTAAGCGCGCAATATCTCCATAATTACGAAATCTCTAAGGGACCATTTTCTAAAAAACAACTTAAAAAATCAGGATTTAAAGACGATGCACATTTTGATCCTACTAAACATGGATTTGTTGACAGAAGAAGCGCTTTGCAAAAAGCTTTGTGGAATTTAAGAGATGAAATATTGTTTACTCCACATTCGGATATAAGTTAAAGAATATGAAAGAAAGAGGTAAAAGAGATTAAAGAATTAATCTTGAACTCATGAACAAGGAATACGGCATTTTACCTTTGAGAGAACATATGAACCAAGAGGATAAATTGTCACAGAAAAAAATAGAGAGATATTATAATTTGGTAGTTTTAGCAAAAGACGCAAAAGCCTATCCCAATCAATCCGGATATCTCGTAAGAACAGCGGGTATCTGTGAGGACGGAACTATTCATCTTGACGGAAACGCGCTAAGTGATGCCTATATTCACGGAGAAACAGCTGTTTTGTCAGGATTAATGGATAAAACTGACAGTCCGGTAGAAGCAATTGCATTTTATAAAGATGGACCAATAACAATCGACGGTTTTGGGAAGCCCTGCGGAAACTGCCGCGATATCTTGCTTGATTGTACGAATCCAGATTTAGTCATTTTAACCGGTAATGAAAAAGGCTTTGTTTATACAAGACTAAGAGATTTAACTTTTGAAGCTTTCACTCCTTTAGATTTGTCAAAAATTAATCCGGACGAAGTTTACCAAGGGATAAAAGCGTTGAAAGGAGCAGCAGATGAATATTTACCAAAAGAAAAACAGCAGGAAAAGTATGGAGCAGTTTTGGTTTCTGAACAAGGAGATATGTGGTTTGGGGCAAGTTATACAAATTCCACCTTTGATGCGGTAAGTCCTGTCTTATCGGCAATTATTGGTTGGTATAATAATTATTTTGCTAGCTGTACTTCCGGAGAATATCCCGAAGAATCATTATATCTCTCAAAATTATTGCTTGTTGGTGAAGGTTCGGCTTTTCATCCTCTTTACCGAGATAGACAGGCAATATTGGAATTAGATGAAGTATTAAGATCATATACCGGTAACGGGCCTCTAAGAATTGAAATGGTAGGTATAAAAAATGATCAGCCAATTAGGGCTTGGAAGACAACTGCGGACGAATGGCTTCCTTATCCTTCCACTCCGGGGGCAAAAGGAATGAAAGGCATTATAGAGAAAAAATTAGATAAATTAATCAATCAAAGATAAAATATGGGAGAAGTAATCTATCCAGATTTTTCAAGAAGACGAACAACTGAACAAACAGTAAATAGCGGAAAACTTTCCTTAAAAGACGCAAAAATGATTTTAGGAAAGTTGCCGAGTGTATTTGAAAAATACTCTTTTTACCCCGACGGTATTGTATTAACGGATAAAGGTCCAAAAGTTGCAGTTTACGTAGCAAGCGGAGAAGGATTTAATTTCACAGGCAGATATTTTTTAGATAATTATCTCCACCCAAGAATTGAAAGTATTGGAGGTTTTGTCCTTGATCCATTCAAATTATGTGCAGAATTTAGAGATCCAAGAATTGAAAATCAAAACATAAGTGTGTCCGCAAAAAAAACTATGGAAGAAAGATTTGGAACAGTGGTTATCCCCACAGTTAATTATGGACTTTCCATTCCAAGGTCAGGTTTACTTTTTGCTATTCTTGATGGTTATCCTGTAGATGAAGGTGGATCTTCTGAAATAGCCTTTATGGCTACAAATTTTGGACCGGTAGTAGTGGCAAGGAGTGATTTTAGGCTGGCGGAAAGCTTAGCTAGCGGCACAAATTGGGCAGTTAGACATTTTGCAACAGAAAAATATTCTGGTGGAAGTTATCACGAAGACCCAAATACGGATCTTGCATATCTAAAGGCGCTTCGTGCGACTAAACAAATAATAGACAGGAAGTTGGAAAAGTGGTTTGCCGACACGGCAAAGTGGCAAATGTAGCTTTTTAAACTTTTAATGACTAAAGAAGCAAAACGCGAATTTCCAAGTGAACATACAACAGAGTGCGATGGTATTGGAGACACTAAAGACCATTTTACTCCACGTACTATGAAGTGTGAATTTTGCAATAATAATGCAGCATATCGTTTCTCGCCAGATTTAGATATTAAAGGTTTTGGAGCTTGTGAGGAACACAAAGTAACTATGCAATTAGGTTATATGATTTTAATGACAGAAGGAGAAAAGGCATTTAATTCTTTTATGCGGGTAAAGCGAGGGCCAAAAAGAAAAACAGACGAACCTACAAAAAAATAGTTAACGTCAATCAGCTCCGGGTTATTCTCAATTTAATTCATTTAGTCGGCGAAAATATAATTATTTAGCATCTTTTTCCTGAATGGAAACCTCGGAGGTTAAGTGTTCAATATAATCATAAAATCCCTCTAGCTCTTGTAGTGATTTTCCTGTTTCCCTTGATGTCCATTCCCTAGAACCAACTCTTGGTTTTAGTGGTTCTCTTTGAGCTACTTGTTCAGGTTTTTGAATTTCTGGATTAGGCACAATGAATATTATATACTTATTTACATCTTTAACATCTATAAAAACTCCATAGTTTTCTTATATACCACCTCATGATACTCCCACCTAAAAGTTCGGAAATTACTAAGAACAGCCAATAGAACCCTATTCGACGGTTACAAATTTTCCCCTATTCTCTTCGTATCTCTTTCCAAATACTGGAACCGGCTAGTAATGTTTGCGTCATCGCTTTTTGATAAGTGGTAAGAAGAAGCCTTATGTTCCCTGAGTCATAGCTTGATGATAATTCATCGCTTATAAATTTAGTCAGTCCATTAATCTTTCTCTGATGTGGAAATATTAAAAGGATGGTAGGAAATTGTCTATCCGTCCCTGTATATTTATACTTCCATTCTTTTTCTTCTTCCTTAAACCTAATGTATTGTTTAATCCTGTATTTTATGGCATATCTTGGTATATGAGAGTCAAACATTTCTAAAAAGAACGTAGTCGTATTTTCATTTTTATTTTCCGGATTATTTATTTTTTCAATATATAAATCAGGAATATATTGTTTAACTGCATTAAAATCCTCATCTTCGCGTAGCCTTAACTGTCTTTCAATCCACATTTCCGTTTTGGTTTCAAAGTAGTACTCTAATTTGTTCCTTTTCCTGTCCTTATTAACACTTCTTTCATATTCCTTAAACTGAACGTAAAATTCGCAAAGAGAAGTACAGTGGTTAATAAAAGTAATGGAAGCGTGTTTATCTTGGTAAAACTTCTTAAGATATTTAATTTCCAGTTGCCAATCCTCCGTATTATATTCTTCGCCCTTTTCATATTTTGCCCAGATGATCCCGTTGTTATTAAGATAGTAGATTGCCGGTTTAGTATTTTCCAATAACTTATGCGAATAAATTCTTCCAAGATATTTTTTATCAACTAAATCTTTAAGCCAAGCATTAATTCTTTTTGGATCTTTATGGTTAAGAAGCCTTTGGATTTGTTTCCTGTTAACAAACCGAAATTGAAATATTAAGCGCATTATTTCTTTTTGTTTCTCTGTAATATTTGGTAATTCTCTGAAATTCATATTTGTAAATTTATTAATTAATATTTTTATTCTTTATGTTTTGTTAATTTTTATGTTTTATTGTTGATTTATTATTTTTAGGACAGGGGTTTGTTTAGATTTTTATTAATTTAGGGGCAGGTTATTCAATGAGGCAGTAGTTTTTTTGATTATAGCATTTTTGTTTATTTTTATCATATTATTGTTCTTCTCTTTATATACTACACATAGTGTAGATAAGAACGGAACTATCTTTTTACCTTTTGAATCTAAATTTAGTGTCAACAGTAGCCACGACCATGTCCTAACAGGTAAGGACATTTTCCGTGCGTATGCTGATACTATTGTTCTACTTGACAAAGGATGAAAAATAGCGATATACTGTCTATATATAGACAGTTAATCATATAAGACTTCTAATATGAAAAACCTGATTACTAATTTAACTAGGGTAGTAGATAATACATCACAAAATAATAATCCTCGTTTTGATATTAGCTGTTTTTCAAAGTCCGATAATTTTATTGATGCACTTAATGAAATGTTTCCGGAGCAAACCCATGAAGATAAAACGCTACAAAGAGCAAAGGAAATATTAGGCAAAGATTGTTCTACTGAAGAAGTTAAGTCTCTTATTGCCTCTTTTGAATATCTTATCAACAACTGGCTAGAAGAATATGAGAGAAAAGTATTTGACCGTAAAACTGTAAAAGAGATATTACACTCATTTTAAAACTATGATATCTGATGAAATACAGAATAAAAGAGCAGTAATTTATCTAAGAGTATCCAGTGAAGAACAAGTTGAAAACTTTTCTCTTAATACCCAAGAAGAGATATGCAGGCGTGAAGCGGAACGACGTCAGTTTGAAGTTGCCGAAGTTTTCCGAGAAGAAGGAAAATCCGCTAAAACAATCACCGGCAGACCAACCTTGATTAAGCTCTTGGAATTTTGTCGAAAGAATCGCAGGGCTATTGATGCTGTATTCGTATATCGGGTAGATAGATTGTCTCGTCAAACAGCAGACTACCTGGCAATCAGAAAAAAATTAGCTGAATATGGCGTTACTTTAATGTCGGCCACAGAACCTACAGGAAATAGCCCAACCGAAAAATTGATCGAAACAATGCTTGCGGGATTTGCGCAAATGGACAATGACGTTCGAAGTGAAAGATCAAGAAATGGATTAAGGGCAAGGTATCTGTCAGGATTATGTGTAGCTAAACCGCCACTTGGATACATTTTGAAGGATGGATATGTAATTAAGGACGATGCTTCTTTTGACAAAATGAAAAAAGCCTGGAATTTAGTAGCTACAGGTACTAAAAGTATGTCTGAAATGGCAGAAATTATGAACAATTGGGGTCTTCGTAAGTTTATTTTCGGCAAAGAGCATAAGCTTAGGGCACAAACAGTTGATAGGTTTTTCCGTCATAAATTTTACATGGGCATTCTTACTTCAGAACAATATAAAGAAGAAGTAAAAGGACAACATGTGCCCATGATAACTGAAGAACAATTCTATAAAGTTCAGGCCATTATTGACGGAAGGAACCGATGCGGAATGACTTTAGGAAAAAGATTAAAGGATAATCCTGACTTTCCATTAAGAAGAACTATTAAATGCGGTAAATGCGGAGGCGTTCTGTCTGGAGGATGGAGTAAGGGAAGATCAAAGAAATACGCTTATTATATTTGCAAAAATCGTTGCGGAGCACCGTCTGTTAAGGTACAAGTACTCAACGATTCGTTGATTGAATTTTTGCGTAGTATTACTCCACCCAAAGATAAACTTGAAGTTTTCTTAATGCTTCTAAGAAGAAACTTTAATCAAAGCTTAAGCTCTTTAATGGCAAAAAGAGAAAAAGCAGAACTGGAAATAACACAACAAAAGCTATTAAGACAAGCTCTTGTAGAAAAAAATTTGATGGGAATATATTCTGATGATGTATATCAAGAACAGAACGCAAAAATCAATAATAAAATCGTTGATGCTGAATTACTCTTAGGTAAAACAATATTTGATAACTACAAAATAGAAGATGTTGAAAGGTTTATGAAGGAAAAATTTAGCGATTTAGGTAAAACCTACTTGGATTCAGAGCCGGGTGAGCGTAGAGTGCTTCTTGGTTCGATATGTCCCACTGGGCTGGCTTGGCGTTATTCTGGCTTATCGAACCAGCAGTTTAGCCCTCAATATCAAGCTATTCTCGATATTCAAGAAGGCGATTTTGCATCGAGTACCGCCAGCGGGATTTGAACCCGCGATCTTCACGTTGAGAACGTGACGTCCTAGGCCACTAGACGATGGCGGCGTACCTGTAATTTTACCTCAATTACTATCGTTAAACAAGCTTAAGCA
>Ga0182027_10010729_pt1 | contig 12999 bp, 8 predicted proteins | sample 712E1DmetaG_FD_121300 | JGI IMG/M metagenome (GOLD analysis project Ga0182027, IMG submission 121300) | Permafrost microbial communities from Stordalen Mire, Sweden - 712E1D metaG (Illumina Assembly) | ecosystem: Environmental > Terrestrial > Soil > Wetlands > Permafrost | place: Sweden...
CATGGACACGACAATGGACGTGGAGAGGGTGACTGCAAACTCGCGAAAGAGACGGCCCACGATTCCGCCCATCAACAAAAGAGGAATGAAGACGGCAATGAGCGAAATGCTGATTGTGAAAACGGTGAAGCCGATTTCCTGCGCGCCCTTCAGCGCCGCGGCAAAGGGCCTCAGGCCGTCCTCCAGGTGGCGGGTGATGTTTTCCATCACTACGATGGCGTCATCCACCACAAATCCCGTGGAAATAGTCAGGGCCATCAGCGAGAGGTTGTCAAGGCTATATCCGAACATATACATCACCGCGAACGTGCCGATCAGCGAGACCGGCACCGCGACGGCGGGAATGAGCGTGGCGCGGCCGTTGCGCAGGAAGATAAACACCACGAGGATGACCAGGCCGATGGAAATGAGCAGCGTCCTCTCCACGTCACTGACCGCGGCGCGGATGGTTAGGGTGCGATCAAGAACGATGGTCGTGTCGATGCCGAGAGGAATGGATGCCTGTATAAACGGAAGTTGCGTGCGGATGGCGTCGACCGTTTGAATGATGTTGGCGCCGGGCTGGCGAAAGATAATGACCGTAACCGCGCGCTTGTTGTTCAAATAGCCGGCAGCGCGGACGTTTTGCACGGAGTCGGTCACCTGAGCGACATCGGAAAGGCGGATCGCCGCGCCGTGGCGAAAACCGACAACGAGCGGCTTGTAGTCCGCAGCGTGCGAGATCTGGTCGTTGGCAATGATATCTGCGGTCACCATACCATCAGAGATTTGGCCTTTGGCCAGGTCAGCGTTCTGAAGGCTCAGCACGGACTGTAAATTCGCCAGGGTAAGGCCATAGCTGGCCAATTGAGTGGGATTGGCGTCCACACGCACGGACGGCAGCGCGCCACCTCCGACCGTGACCTGCCCTACGCCCTGGATCTGCGACAACTTCTGCTCGAGGACGGTGGAGGCTTCGTCATACATCTTGTCGGGACCATATTTTTCGGAGGTGAGACCCAGGATCATGATCGGCGAATCGGCGGGATTGACCTTGCGATAGGTCGGATTGGCCGGTAGGTTGGCGGGCAAATAGGTTCGCGCCGCATTGATGGCGGACTCCACATCGCGCGCCGCGCCGTCAATGTCGCGGCTGAGATCAAACTGAATGGTGACCGAGGTGCTGCCGAGCGTGCTGGCGGAGGTCATCTCCGTCACACCTGCGATATGACCGAACTGCCGTTCCAGGGGAGTGGCGACGGACGACGCCATAATGTCGGCGCTGGCTCCCGGCAAGCCTGAACTGACGGAAATCGTCGGAAAGTCGACCTCCGGCAGGGGCGCTACCGGCAACACCTCAAACGCTATCGCCCCGCCCAGGGCAATCGCCACCGTGAGCAGCGTCGTAGCCACTGGCCGGCGAATGAAGGGTTCGGAGATGTTCATGCGGGCCCTGCCAGTTCTGCGCCTCCAATTTTTGAATGGTTAGATTTGCTTGCAAAGCGTTGCGATAGATTGTCAAAGAAAATGTAGATGACCGGCGTGGTGTAAAGCGTGAGCGCCTGGCTCAGCAGCAGTCCGCCCACCATGGCGATGCCCAGCGGCCGGCGCAACTCAGAACCGAAACCCGTTCCCAGCGCCAGCGGTAGCCCCGCCAACAGCGCGGCCATGGTGGTCATCATAATGGGGCGGAAGCGCAGCAGACACGCCTCGTAAATCGCATCCGTCGCGTTCTTTCCGTGCTTGCGCTCGCCTTCCAACGCGAAGTCGACCATCATAATGCCGTTCTTTTTCACAATACCGATCAGCAGGACGATGCCTATAATTGCCACCACGCTTAAATCCTGATGAAAAAGAAGCAACGCGAGGAAAGCTCCAACGCCCGCTGAGGGTAGCGTGGACAGAATCGTGATCGGGTGGATAAAGCTCTCGTACAAAACACCCAGCACGATGTACACCGTGACCAGCGCGGCAAGAATGAGCAGCGGCTCATTGGCCAGCGAATTCGTGAATGATGCCGCGGTGCCTTGAAAACCCGCCTGCAGGCTGGGAGGCATGTGCATGTCTTTCTGCGCTTTGTCGACCGCCGTAATGGCGTTGCCCAGTGCGGCATTGGGCGCGAGATTGAACGACACTGTGATCGCCGGAAATTGACCCTGGTGGGTAATGGCGAGCGGCTCTGTGGTGTTCTCAAAGTGCGCGAAGGCGCTCAGCGGCACGGCACTGCTGGTGGCTGAACTGGTAGTACCCGCAGAGCCAGCTCCCTTGCTGGACGTCGCCGTGGAGGCGCTCGCCGAAAGCGCGTTCAAGGGAGGAGCAAGGGTATTTGCCGCCGGAGTATACAGTGCGGAAGTGGTCAGCCCATTGGACCCCGCGGAGGATGATCCGGAAGACGCAAAAGAGGAAGAGGCCCCCGTACCGGTTGCGCCTGAAGACGCATTGGACTGAATGTAAAGCTGGTTCAGCTTGTTGGGGTTTTTCTGAAACTGCGGCTCACTCTCGAGAACCACATGGTACTGGTTCACTTGGGTATACATCGTGCTGATCTGCCGCTGACCGAAGGCGTCATACAGGGTGTTGTCGATCGTCGAGGGCGCGATGCCCAGTCGAGAAGCGGTGACCCGGTCGATCACCAGCGAAACGGCCAGCCCTCCCATTTGTTGATCGGTGGCCACGTCTTCCAGCTCCGGCAACTGCTTCAGCCGCTCCACGAAACGGTTGGTCCAGTCATTCAGTTCATTTGCGTCGGGGTCTTCCAGTGCATACTGGTATTGCGTGCGACTCACCCGGTCATCCACGGTAATGTTCTGCACAGGTTCCATAAACAACTGGATTCCCTGAACCTGGTTCACTCTGGAGCTGAGCCTGCGGATGAGGTCAGATGCGCTGATACTACGCTGGACGAGCGGCTTTAGGTTGATCGACATCCGACTGCTGTTCGTCGTAACATTCGTTCCATCTGCGCCGATAAACGACGAAACGCTTTCCACCGCCGGGTCATCCAGAACTGCCTTGGTAATCTCCAACTGCTTCTTGGCCATAGCCTGTGAACTGATCGCCGGCGGGGCCTGCGTTATGCCCTGGATAACGCCCGTGTCCTGTACCGGGAAAAAACCTTTGGGGATCACGATGTAGAGGAAAACCGTAAGCAGCAGTGTAGCCACGGCGACCAACAGCGTCACCGTCTGGAAGCGGAGGACAAACTTCAGCGTCCGGCCATAGAACGCGATCATGCCTTCGAAAGCACGCTCCGTGGCCCGATAGATGCGCCCCTGCTTCTCTTTGGGCTCGTGCCGCAGGATTCGCGCACTCATCATGGGCGTGAGTGTAAGGGAGACCACTGCCGAAACGATGATCGTGACGGCAAGCGTCACGGCAAACTCGCGGAACAGTCGCCCCACCACATCGCCCATGAATAACAGCGGAATCAATACGGCGATGAGCGACACGGTCAGCGAGAGAATGGTAAAGCCAATTTGCTCCGCACCCTTGAGCGCCGCCTCCATGGGTGGATCGCCCGCTTCAATGTACCGCGCGATGTTCTCGATCATCACGATGGCATCGTCCACAACGAACCCGGTGGAGATGGTCAGTGCCATCAGCGATAGGTTATCCAGGCTGTAACCCAGGACGTACATCGCCGCGAAAGTGCCGACCAGTGACAGCGGCACAGCCACGCTGGGGATGATGGTGGCATAGAGGCTCCGCAAGAAGAGGAAGATGACTAGCACAACCAGTCCCACCGTCAACATCAGTTCGAACTCGACGTCGGAAACCGATGCCTCGATGGCGGTGGTGAGATCGGTAAGCGTGGTCACCTGAATACCCGTAGGCAGGTTGGCCTCCAACTGCGGCAAGAGCCCCTTAATGCTCTTGACCACGCTGATGGTGTTGGCCCCGGGCTGGCGTTGCACATTCAGGATCACCGCAGGGGTCTGGTTCATCCACGCGGCCAGATTATTGTTCTCTACGCCATTCACTATCCGTGCTACGTCGGTCAGCATCACCGGCGCGCCGTTGCGGTAGGCAACGACAACCTTCCCATAGTCGCCGCTGGTAACCAGTTGATCGTTGGCGTCGATCTGGTAATCCTGGCGCGGCCCATCGAAGTTCCCCTTGGCGGCGTTCACACTGGACTGTGTCAGCGCCGTGCGCAAGTCCTCCAGGTTGATGCCGTAGGATGACATCGCCGTAGGGTTGGCTTGAATGCGGACGGCGGGCTTTTGGCCGCCGCTGATACTTACCAGGCCGACCCCGTTGAGCTGCGAAATCTTAGGCGCAAGGCGCGTGTCCACAAGGTCTTCAACCTGAGCCAGCGGTATGGAATTTGACGTGATGGCCAGGGTGAGCACGGGGGCATCCGCTGGATTCGTCTTACTGTAGGTCGGCGGCGCGGGCAGGATGGAGGGCAAAAGACTCTGTGACGCGTTGATGGCAGCCTGCACCTCTTCCTCGGCCACATCAATAGCCAGCGAGAGATTAAACTGCAGCACGATGACGGAAGTGCCTCCGGAACTGGTAGAGGTCATCTGGCTCAAGCCCTGCAGTTCGCCGAATTGACGCTCCAGGGGCGCCGTCACCGTCGTCGCCATCACCGTGGGGCTGGCGCCGGGATAAAACGTGAGCACCTGAATGGTGGGATAATCCACTTCCGGCAACGCGGAGACCGGCAGTTGGGTATAGCCCACCAGACCGACCAAGAGGATGGCAGCCATCAGCAAAGCGGTGGCTACCGGTCGTAAAATAAACGGACGAGATGGACTCACTGCGCGTTGCTCCCGCTCGCTTTGGCCGTGACAGGCGTGTTCGAAATGACCACCGCAGCTTTGTCCTGCAACTTATCGAAGCTGCTGTTGGCGACAACGTCTCCAGGGTTGATGCCTTCAACCTGTGTTACACCGCCGTTGGTGACCCCCGGCGTTACGCTGCGCATGTGAGCGAAATTATTTTGAATCAAATAGACAAACGACGCTTGCCCGTTCTGTTGAATGGCTGAGGACGGAATCAGCGTCACGCCCTCGAGCGTATTCACCAGCAGGCGCGTGTTTACAAACTGGTTCGGAAAGAGTGCGTCATTTATGTTGGCGAAGAGCGCTCGCCCTTTTACTGTCCCCGTTGTCGTGTCAATCTGGTTGTCGAGCGTCAGCAGCGCCCCGCTGGCAATCTTCGTCTGCGCAGTGCGATCAAAGGCATCGACGGGGAGCTTGGCCTTCGCGTTTAGGCGGGCTTCCACCTGGCCTAGACTGTCTTCCGGTATGGTGAAAATTACCGTGATGGGCTCCAACTGCGTAATGACGGCGAGGGTTACGGTTCCAGCAGACTGCACCACGTTGCCCGGATCCACCAGCCGTAAGCCCACCCGGCCGGCGATGGGAGCAGTGATATGGCAGTAGTCCACCTGAATCTGGTCATATTGCACCGTTCCCTGGTCGTTTTTTACTGTGCCCTCGTACTGCAGGACAAGCTTTTCCTGGTCGTCCAAGGTTTGCTTGGCAATGGCATTGCGTGCCCACGCGGCACGGTAGCGTTCGAGGTCCATCTGTGCTTGGGCGAGCACATTCTGGTCTCGCTCCAGCGCCCCTTGCGCTTGTAAGAGCATGGCGCGGTACGGACGCGGATCGATGTCAACCAGCGGATCGTCCTTACTTACCCGCTGACCCTCCGTATAGTGCACGGCAACGACCAGGCCATCCACCTGACTGGTAATCGAATCGGTATAGACCGGGGTGACTGTGCCGATGGCGTCAAGGTAGACGCCGATGTCACCCTTTTGAGCCGTCGCACTCGCAATGGTGATTCCCGGCGTGACACGTTTTGCGGCTGCCGCTTCTTTCTTGGCTTCCTCGTGATGGTGCAAAACCAGGAGGATCGGAACCGCCAGGATCAAGAGCAGCAGGATCCACATGACGACGTGCAGACCCTTATGGCGGGGAACAAAGGCCGGGAGTTGATGGTCAGGGCTGATTGCTGGATGCTTGTTAATGTCAGCGTTCAATCGGAATCTCCTTCTTGAGCTCCGAATCCTCGCATGGTGAAGTTCGTTAGCGACTCCGTTAGGTACAAAATCTCGGGCTAGTCAGTCCCGGGTCCCGGAAGGGAGCGGCACGGGCTTAGCCGTAGGACAATCGCCTTGCTCCATTGCAGGGTTTCCATTCTTGAAATTCCAAACAACGATCAAAGCATCCTCGGCGGCGGCGTGTCTGTTCAACATTGCTCACCTTGGCGGGACATTATCAGAGAGGGAAAATGCACCGAAAAGGCTCGGTTGGAGCCAACCGGGTGTATACTCCCAGGCAGGGCTTTTGCGCAATGCTGAATATTAAGAAGATTCTTTTGCCGGTTGACTTCCCGCTTGCTTCACTGGGTGTGATTCATCAGGCTGCGACGTTGGCGCGCCATTTCCATTCTGAGATCGTGTTGCTGCACGTCGTGACGGCGCAGAGCCATGCCGCCGGTGTGCCGGAGGACAGCCGCGAGCTAGCGGACTGGGACTTGCTCGCGGCGATCATTAGACAGGCCCGGAAACAGCAGGACCCGTCCCTGGGGCCGGAGCTTGACGGCCTTACCATTCAGCGCAAGTTGGTCAATGGCGATGTGACCCAGGCAATTATGCAGACGGCTCTGGAGGGAAAAGCCGACCTGATCATGATGCCGTCACATAGCTTCACATTCTACCAGTTTCTCATGGGCTCGGTGACAGCAAAAGTGTTACACGAGACCGAGTGCCCGGTTTGGACTGGTGCGCACGTGCAAGAATCGCCAGTGCAGGAGTTGGCGATTCGCAACGTCCTATGCGCGGTCGAGTTCGGCCCCCGTGCTGACCTAACCGTGTCGTGGGGCGCCCAGATGGCCGCCGAATTTGGTGCTCGTCTTACGCTCGCTAACGTCACTGCCAGTGTGGAGTTTTGGGGACCCGGCGGTGGCTACGTCAATCAAAAGTGGAAAGAGGAGCTCGTCGGCAACGCTTCCGAGCAGATGGCAAAGCTCCAGCAAGACTCGGGCATCAAGGCAGACGTATTCATCGGCAGCGGTGACGTGCCCAAGGTGCTGAGCCAAGCTGCAAAGGAAACGAAGGCGGATTTGCTGGTTACCGGGTGCTACCCTTATGGCGGTCACCTGCGGACCCACGGCTACGGAATCATTTGCGCGGTGCCGATTCCGGTCCTCAGCGTGGGAGGGCGGAACGTTCCTCGATAAGCCGGCCATTACTGCCATGATGGGCGGGGCCCCCCGCGTCCAAACCCAACACATCGAAAGAAGCGTGACCCTTGCGCTACCCGCGGAAATTTTGAGGGTACGGCAAGCCGCACCCCTGCAGTTCCCAACGCACGAAGGTGATTCATGGCTGGCCTCGGTGTGCTGTTTTGACCAAAGGTGTGAGCAATAATGAACTGACGCCTGCCTTAGGATGAAGGTATAAACATTATACCCTCATCGTCGGCAAAGAAAAGTGGCGCGGACGGAGGGGGGGAACGCAAGATGCAAGTTCTTTAGTACTAGGTTCTATCGATCGACACACGAGACAAAGAGAGGAGTTTTCATGCGAATGAATTTCAAGCCGTATGTCTGGGTTCTGGCGGTGGCGGTGGCTACGGGTATCACTGGAAGCACGATACGCGCAGTGGCGTCCCCGGCATTGAATGGCGCAGGTCAGGACCAGGATTATTCGAAAAACCCAAAGTACCAGCAAGGGTTGCGCGAAGGCAAGGTTGACCAAACGCATAACCGTGACCACTACAAGAAGCACCACTTTAAGAAAGACGAAGACCAGAAAGCTTACGAGGCTGGCTACCAGAAGGGTCACAACCCCGGTAATTAACACTGGAGATGACAGGCCCGGCTTCTGCCAATGAAGCACGCGGCATGCACTTGAAGGCGTAGTCGTGGGTGGCGCCGACATTGTATTTTCATGTCGGCGCCTTCTCTTTGACTCCAACTGGGAAGGGCGCCACGAGGCTGGCGCTAACTGGATTCAGTCGCGTCAACCAACTCGAAGAAGTGGTGTCCCATGATGGCCAGAGTGAAGGCCTGGTGGAGATGCTGGCGATGGCGGCGCACCGCCTGCCCGATGAACTTCCAGTATTCCAGGCGGTAGTCCGCGAGGAAACCTTGCCGCCAGAGGGAGCGTCCCACGGCCATGAGATCGGAGAAGACTACCGGCGTTTTGGCGGCCACGCCGAGTTGCGACAGGCACGCCGAGGCGCGTTCGAAGTACTCGGCGGGATTATAGATGGTCCTCAGGATGCGGCGGTAACCCTCGATGAGCTGTTGCGTATCCATCTTGGGGATGAAATTCAGGTCGAGCAGAGTGTTATTGCCGAGGCTTTCCTTCAGGAGACGGCCTTCGGCCTTCAGTCGATGCCACAACTGGGTGTGGGGCAGCGCAGTGAGCAGGCCGACCATGGAGAGGGGAATCGCCGCCTCTCGAATGAATTGAATCTGGCGATCGAACACGTCCGCCGGGTCGTTGTCAAAGCCGACGATGAAGCCCGCCATCACCTCCATGCCGTAAGACTGGACGAGCTTTACGCTCTCCAGCAAGTCCTTCCTCAGGTTCTGGAACTTCGTCGTTTCCTTCAGGCTCTCGACCACGGGCGTCTCGATGCCCATGAATACTCGCTTGAAATTGGCCGCGCGCATTAATCGCAGCAGGTCTTCGTCTTCGGCGAGGTTCAAGGAAGCCTCCGTAAAGAGCGTGAAAGGAGACTTGTGTTGGTGCATCCACTCCACCAGGCGGGGAAGCAGGAGCCTGACGTTTTTCTTGTTACCGATAAAGTTGTCATCCACCATGAAAACAGAACCGCGCCAGCCAAGCCGCTGAAGCTGGTCGAGTTCCGCGCACACCTGATCGGGCGTTTTCGTTCTGGGCCGCCGGCCGTAGATTTCGATGATATCGCAGAATTCACAGGTGAAGGGACAGCCACGGGAGTACTGCAGCGACATGGAACTATAACGCCGCAGGGGTGCGAGATGCAGGTCCGGAAGCGGCACCTGCGTGACGTCGGGCCATTGCTTCTTGAAGTAGTGGGGCTGGGCCTCTCCCCGTTCGAGGTCCGCCGCGAGCTGGGGGATAATCTCCTCGGCTTCCCCCTCCACGGTGTGGTCGGCTTCGGTGATAGCGGGGTCCTTGGCGCTGACAATCGGGCCGCCAACCACCGTGCGCACCCCGTGACGCTTGGCGCGCGCGATTTGCTCCTTCATCGATGGTCCCTGCACAATCATGCCACTCAGGAAGACGACGTCCGCCCAGGCAAGGTCGGAATCCTTGAGGCGGCGCACGTTCAAATCCACGAGCCGGCGTTCCCAGTGCGCAGGCAGCATCGCGGACACGGTGAGTAAACCCAATGGAGGAAATGCCGACCTTTTCCCTTCAAAAGGTAAAGCGTGCTTGAAGCTCCAGAACGTGTCCGGAAACTCCGGGTAGACCATTAAAACCTTCACGAAAACCTCCCCTAAACCTCGGATGACTCAAGCAGCCTGCAATCCGAAGCACCATGGATGGGCGCCACGCTGAATTTCCATTCAGGATTTCCATTTTGGGTCCCCGAGTGGCTGGTAGTAGACCCACGGTTTTCATTTTTTAGCCCCGCTTAACGATTAAAACGTCCTCGGCGACGACGTGTCTGTTCAATACTGCTCACTTTGACGGGAAATCACTTCGGGACCATGATTTGGCGTTCGTGCAGCCGATTCCTCAGACACCACTTCATCTCTTGCGCCCTTGCTCAGTGGGGGAGCCTGCTCCTACAGAGTCCGCACGAGCCAACCGCCGTGAGCGAGAGTTTGCGCCCCTGCTTCACGTTGCCCATTGCCGAACCGCCCTACAAGCTGGGAAGCCGGGCCGTGGGTGTTGGACCGGCAGATCAGATCGGGACCGATTTTGAGGACCTCTCCTGAGCGCACCGTGCTTCGCCAGATCACGGTCAGCAAAGGGAGATCTATGGCAACTCACCGAGCTTTGTCCTCGCGGGTTTGCACAGGCCTTTCGGGGTGGTCGCCAGCATCCTCGACGCCCTCCACCGCCTCGGCCTCGTAAGCCTGATCCGTCTCGGCGAGTTCTTCGACGCTCTCTTCGTCAGCCTCCGCAATTTGCGAAAGCCCCTGGGCATCACCCGATTGCCCGGCGCTGTCAGAAGCTAGTTCCTCTGCCTCCGGATCTCTTTCAAGTTCATCGATCGGAACCTCGTCTTTCCGCAATTTACGTCTCACCATGAACATCTCCCCAAAGCGCCACAATCGAGTGCCCAACAGTGGCTACTCATTGGATGAATTTCGCCGACAATTGGATGGGGCCTTTTGTTCGCAACGATGCTCTTCAGTTTCGCGCGGTCCTGCACCATCGCCCGACGAAATCGCCTATCACGCTTTACGTTTGCGAGATCGACCCTTCGGTGCTCCGGCGCTTCGCGCCAGGTTCTTCGCGTCCCTGGTTGCAGAGAGCTGCTTTGTCTTCGACACCAGCTTCTTAGACTCCTGAACAGTTTCCGCTTCCTTCGCGTTCACGCGAGCAGTGATCTCTCGTCTTTCACCTGTGTTTGGCATATCTTTATGGTATCTCATTTCCGCCATGCACGACGTTTAGTTTTCCACAGATCCGCCACCCTCACCTTTCCAGGTCCTATTGCGCCGCCGAACCTAAGTAACTCAAGATGAAATGGGGAATCAACTGCCCCCTCAAATTCATGGCTATTCGCACTGTTCCAAGATCTCGATCTGCTTTCTGATGGACGCCACCCTGTCGTCTATTTCCTCGGCCTCCGCTTCGAGATTGGGAGAGATTGTTCTCAGCTTCCGGGCGTGGTGTTCCAGTTGATTGCCATCATGTCTAAGTGCCTCGATAATAGGCTTTAATGCTACTTTCATGATTGCTCTACTCCTCAAGAAACGTTCATCCCGGAGCCAGAACGCTGGGGACAGGACTTCCCCTCCGGGAACAGTACATCTGATGATGGCAAATGACGCATCGCACGTCTGTTCAGAATTGCTCACGGTCTCAGTTTCGCCTATTCTGTCAATCCACGCCAAGCTGATTTCATTTTGGAGAGGCGAAATGAAATAGAGGCCGTCGGCCATGATGTTCTTCACAACTGGGCCGGTTTTGGCGAAGCACGCGAGACAGCACGGCGTCCTGCGGTGGAGACCGGGTCAGAGAGAGACGGAGTGATCTCCATCGCTCAAGACAATAAAGTGGCGCCCGTTTTCCTCGAACCATTCGCTCATAATTAGACTTCCCCCACGAGGTTTGGCTCTGATAAAATCATGTAATACAACTGTCTCAGGAGCACTGATTGCCAAAGAACAAGATCGCCGAACAAGAACCCGCCTTCGCCGTGCAAGGAGCGTTGCACCTCCGCGTGTTGGGCATCGTACTCGCCGGCGGCAAGGGAACCCGGCTTTTTCCCCTCACTCGGGAACGCGCCAAGCCGGCGGTTCCCTTCGGAGGCAAGTACCGCATCATCGATTTCGTCCTCAGCAATTTCATCAACTCCGGAATCAACTCGATCTATGTGCTCACCCAGTTCCGCAGCCAGTCGCTGCTCCAGCATCTGAGCGAGGGATGGCAGTTCAGCGGATTGCTGAAGAGCTACTTCATCATCCCCGTGCCGGCACAGATGCGTTCCGAGGACGAAACCTGGTACCAGGGTACTGCCGACGCCATCTTGCAGAACATCAACCTCGTCCAGCAGTCCGACCCGCACGTGGTGGCCATCTTCGGCGCCGATCACGTCTACCGCATGGACATCGCCAGTATGATCGATTTCCACATGACCAAGCACGCGGAAGTGACCGTCGCCGCCATCCCCGTGCCTCAAAAGCACGCCACCGAATTCGGCGTCATTGAGGCCAACGAGGACGGACGCATCCTGGCCTTCCACGAAAAGAACGCCCATGCACCCACCATGCCCGGCGATCCCACCCAGGTCTATGCCTCCATGGGCAACTACATCTTCTCCAAGCGCACTCTTGTGGATCTGCTCACGGCCGACGCGAATGACCCCGACAGTTACCACGATTTCGGCAAAGACATTCTTCCCAAGATCGCCGGCAACTCCCCCATCTACGCTTACAATTTCCGGACCAACCGCATCCCCGGCGAAGCCGAAGGGTCCGTCCCCTACTGGCGCGATGTCGGCAACATCGACGCCTACTACGAAGCCAACATGGACCTGCGCTCTGTCAAGCCCGAGCTCAACCTCTACAATCGCCAGTGGCCGCTGCGCAGTGCCAGCTACGCGGATCCGCCCGCCAAGTTCACCTTCGACGAGACCAATCGGCGCGGCGAGGCCATCGATAGCATCGTATCCGGCGGATGCATTCTCTCCGGCGGCGTGGTGCGCAACTCCATTCTTGGACGCGGCGTGCGCGTCCACGCCAGCGCCCTCGTGGAAGGCTGCGTCATCATGGACAACTGCGACATCGGCCGCCACGCCAAGGTGCGCCGCGCCATCCTGGATAAGAACGTCCGGGTTCCCGAAGACGCTATGATCGGCTACCATCACGATGCCGACCGCGCGCGCGGATGGCACGTGACGGATTCCGGCATCGTCGTCATCGGCGGAGAACGCAGCACGGTGCCAGTGGCAACGCTGGTCGTTTGATGGAACAACAGGTACTGGCGTAGATTACGCCATAAGAACCGGAAGCACGGTAACGGAAGGGGCAGGGGCCTGGGCACCCCTCTCACCCCTTTGGATAGCCTCGCGAGTCACCCCATCTGAAAGAATTGGGTCACGCTATGCTTTGGCGGCGTGAAGGTAGCGACCCATGCGGCCCAGTACATCTTTGAGGCGGAGGGAAAGAAAATGAAGAAACCGACTGCAATTTCCTGCGTGTTTCTGGATATCGGCGGCGTCTTGCTCACCAACGGCTGGGATCATCATGCCCGCCTTCGGGCGACGACGAAATTCAAGCTGGAGTTGGCCGAAATGGAGGCTCGGCATCACCTGACCTTCGACACCTACGAGGAGGGAAAGCTCACGCTGGAAGAGTATTTAGGTCGGGTGGTCTTCTATCAAAAGC
>Ga0182027_10010730_pt1 | contig 12999 bp, 7 predicted proteins | sample 712E1DmetaG_FD_121300 | JGI IMG/M metagenome (GOLD analysis project Ga0182027, IMG submission 121300) | Permafrost microbial communities from Stordalen Mire, Sweden - 712E1D metaG (Illumina Assembly) | ecosystem: Environmental > Terrestrial > Soil > Wetlands > Permafrost | place: Sweden...
CTTGCCGTCTTTGATGCCGTTATACAAATCGGAGCCCCTCCACGGATCCTGCCACATTCCTTGATTGTAAATACCATTGCGGATAAAGACGTTTTCCCACAAAAGCGCCTGGGCGGTTTTGTCGCCGAGCGTGAGAATGTCCTGATGGGTTGCGCCAAGCTGCAGGGCACGGTCGACGATGTCAAGAGCGGTTCCTTCGTATTTTGCGCCACGATGGGCAATGCGCGCCATTTTAACGCCATTATACGTTTCATGCGACCATATGTATCCGACGACGAACAGATCGTACAAGTCCCATTCTTTGGGATCGGCTTCGAGAACATAGTCTTTTGGCAAGCCGAAAGAGTTCTGCTTTTTCAGATCCTCGGAAATTGCTTTTTTGTACTTTTCGAATTTCGAAACAGCGTCGGCAACCATGGACGGACGATAGAACATGACGCGCGTTTCAAGCTTACGCGGGATATAATACGGTTGGCCGTCTATAAAACCGAGACCTGTCGCAAGCTGATGGTATTCGGCAAGATCCTGCATCACCTGGATGGAATCGGTCACATTGGTAAGCGGCTGCATATAGCCTTTGTAGACCAAAACCCTCGTCACCTCGAACGGGGTCTTGACAAGTCCGATTTCAGGCTTTTTCTTGCCCGCGTCGAGCTTGAGGAAACGTTCGATATCCCATTGATTCGTGAAAGTCGCGACCGAGATCTTGCAATTGTGCAGTTTATTGAACTTGGCAACAATTTCCTGTTCGAAATACCGCTGCTGTGCAGGCATCATCCTGATCAAAACAGTGAATTCCTGTGGGGCCTTTTTCGAACCAATGCAGCCGACCATCAAAAGCGTCGCTGCGGCAATAAGCAAACCACTAAGCACGATCCGCATCTTCATACGTCCTCCTATGAGTTTAATGTTTTGTATTATACTTCGTCTATTACCAGTTCTTTTTTCGTAACGGAAAAACCTGTACGAAGGTTTGCGACCTCATCGCCGCTTTTCTTAAGTTTTTCGCTGAACACCTCTAAGAGATTATAGGCTATGTCAGGCATTTCGAGCAAGAGTTTTTTTAGCGCGCTGCGCTGAATGACCCACAAGTCGCAATCGGAATCCGCTATCGCGGACGCCGAGCGCGGGGCCTGGTTGAACAAGCCGATTTCACCATACGTATCGCCCTTTTCTATAATGGATAAAATAGTTTTTACATTGTTCTTTATCTTAACAATTTTCAAACTTCCTTTGGCCACTATATAAAGATGGTCGGAAAGCTCGCCCTCGCGTGAAATAAGGGTCCCTGCCCTATAGGATAGCCGTTTGCTGATGCCTGCCAATTCTATGAGTTTTTCGGCAGGGACGTTCCTGAAAAGTTGTGTTTTTTTCAGGGACATCACTTGCTCTAAAAGATCAAACGGCTCCATATTCATCTCCTTTTTCTCCGAAACAGCCAGAAGCAATTTCGCCGCAATGGGCACCACAGGCGAACTTTTCTCATTGTAAATCTTTTCCAGGGTTTCCCGATGCCCATAAACAAGGTCGGGGCCATTCTCCTTTTGCCAGACGCAATAGAGTGCGCACATGCAAATCCAGTGGCTCTGCGACGACACAAAATGGTTAATAGTTATCTCCGGCTTTTTTTCGCTGAAATTAAAATACGCATTGCCCACTTTCGCCAGGTGCGTAAGTGAATTCGAACGTAAAATCGGTATGACAAGCATACCTATGTCCTGTGGCGCAAAGGCCTCAAGAAGCTCGATCATGTCGTTGCGCTGCGACAACTCCCTCATATCAAGGTCTCGCCGCACCGTTGCCATGACGCCCTGGTCATCAAGCAGAACAATGACGTCCAGTGCCCAATCGCATATTTTCACATGCTGCTCCACAAGTGACTGTTCCAAATAACAAACGGCATTTTGACATACGTGGTTGCACTGGCCTTGCTGGGAAAATTTTGTCCAGATATACGCATCCTGATACATTGCCGCCAATTCCTTTATTATCCAGGTTCTGAGTGCAATGTACTGTTCGTCTTTCCTGCCGATGTACTTGACTTCTTCAGCATTGTTTTCGGTGATGAGCCGGGCAGCCAAGACAAGCTCTACCATCATACGTTTATTTGGGGAAGGGGTCATTGCGTTGCATATTGTTTTAAAAGCACTGACGCTACATCGTGATAATACATGCCCCGTCACTTCGATGTGTTTTCTACTCATTGTTGCAACTGCGGCAAGCATGCGCTGTTTTGTTTGCTCGGTAGCATGGGCCATAATGGTTTCAACACATTTTGTAAACACTTGAATTGAAGATTCGTGCAAATGCCCAAGTAAAATTTCCTCCCACCCGTTCGATCGAATCTCGCCCACAAGGTACAATCCGGCAGACCGTTTGTTTGTGTTCCTGACTTGAAGTAAATACTTCAAAAAGGCAATAACATTTTCGCGTTCGTGCATACTACCCGTTTGCCACAAATAAATTGCAGCCTCGATTTGAACACGAAGGTTTGCCTCAAAAAACAGGGTCTTGACCGTATCATTGAACCTGTTTTTCCATGCTGTATCAATTGAGTTAAGGGAATTCAACGCGTTTGCCCGAACGCGAGGGTTTTTGTCCGATATCATTTCCTCAAGCATCGGTATAATTTCGAATTGTCCAAAATGCATGCACCACCGGGCAAGCATTTCCCTGACGGACGGGTCGGACTCTTTTTCAAATATATTTTTAAAAACCGTAAACGAACCTTTCGATCCTTCGTATGCCAATAGTTTCACCGCAATGCCTCGGATATCGCTGTCGATCGAATGCGAATACTCGTTGATAAGAGTCAATATTTTTTTGTCGTTATTTCCACCGATATGGGCAATGACGTCTGCAGGCAGCGTATGCTGCGAATAATGCGGTACCAAGGCCTCGGTATATGTTTTTCTTATCCGGACAACAGTCATGACCATACAAGCGGAAACCACCATTACAAATGCCAGGATACCGTTTGCCGGCATGGCCGGCACGGCAACCAAGGCAAGACCGGTCAGCATTATTGCCGATGGTTTGACAATGCCTTCAAGAAAGGTTTTTGCCCTGCCCCTTTTTTCCTTTGCAATTGCGGCAAAAAACATCTGATACACCGGTGCAAAGGCGTTTTCGAACACAACGTATCGGAAAAATTGATACACAAGAAAACAAATGAAAACCGCGCCCTTGGATAACCCCGCGAGTTCTATGCACAAAACGCAAAACGACCCGACAAGAAGCGTGATCGGCAAAAATGAAAAAACGCGGGTAAACCCCCATCGCGCAATGACCGGCGGCATGACAAAGCGCAGCCCTGCTATTGTCACAAAAGAATATGCGACATAATACGTAAATTGGAACGCCGCCAAGGAATTAGCCGTTGGGAAAAAAAGCGCGCTTTTTTTCCAGAACAAAAAATCCTGCATAAATATCGCGATAAATACGAGGAAATACAAAATTGCGATGAGACGGATGAGCTTGATTCCGAGAACGGCCTTTGCCGACTGCAATAGCGGAATGCGTGTTGTTTCCTGTTCAATGTACTCCTTATGCAGGAATTGAACTTTATGCTCTATGGTAATTTCTTTTGCAAAGAAATATGCGATAAAATAGGCGATTGCCCAAAGGCCGAGTATCTTTTGAATGTCGAAAACCTCTAAAAGCAACCGTGCGCCGCATGCGCCGCAAAGCCCCCCGATAAACCCCCAAGCAGCAATCCGGGGAAATTCTTTTTTTGCATCGTCGGTGGAATAAATATCGTTTGCCAATGTCCAAAACGAGAGAAACAGTGTTGTTTTCGAGAGGTATGATATCGGATATATCATAATAACCCACATCGACATTGCCTTGGGATTATTGTTTCCCAAAACCGACAATACTATCATATAGCAAAACAACAGTCCCGCAACGAGCAACAATTGCACGGAAAGCAATCGGCCGCGATTTACCTTGTCTATTCTGTTAAAAAAAAGGGGGGGCAGTAGAAAAAGAAGCGCTCCATTTACAAGAAATAATTTTCCGAGTACCGAAGGCCCTGCCACGGAAATGGCCATGGAAAGGCTCGCTGTTTCCCCGACAATTGCCCCGCCAAAAAGAAACAGCAGCAAAAATGACGCTAAATATCGGTGTATATCGGGTTTTGGCATAGTATAAATAAAAAATGCGGATGATACCTTCGTACGTTGTATCATCCGCATTGCCTAATTCGTGATTTGCAAATTCGGGCAAACCGCCTTTAGAAACTGTATGTACACGAAATCCTATTGGTCAAATGATCTGCGTTCCCGCTGATAAGGTTTGTAAACGTATAGAACATGTCTTCGGCCAAGACAACGTCGACCTTCAAGCGGTTTTCTATGTTAAGCCCCCAGCCAAGAGAGAATGCGTCTTTATTGGTTCCATCGGATTCGGGGTTCTGCCACCAATGCCCGTTTTCGCCGCCATCTGTAATATAAAGCAATGACTTGCTTACACCGATACGCCATACCCACCAATCAAAAAACACGTTCCGTTCCAAACCTGCGCTGACTCTGCCGCCAACACCGGTTGGCGTTGACTGTGATATTTTGTAATTTTGCGCTTGATACAAACCTTCGATTCCTGCCCAGAAAAAGCCCTTGTCGATATTGACGTTAACACCAAGGCCTGCAGCTACATCGAGGTCAGTAAAATTCTTCAAATTTACGTAATCGACGCCAAGATGGGGAACAAAATCACCATTAAGGGATGTAAGAGCAGAGAACAAGCGAATATCACCGCGTGCAGAGATGTTGGAATTGGCAAGTTCTACAGAACTCACTGTACCATCGCTCGTTGAATCCTGCGCCATAGCGGTAATGCTTGCAATGCCAAGAGATGCCTCAAGGTTCATTGACTTGGCAACCGGCCAATTCAAACCGACATTCAAACGATACAAATCAGACTCAAGCTGAGGAAGATTTGAATATGCGGATAACTCTCTTTGAAATGCAAAATAACCACCAACTCCAAGCATCATACCATTTTGCAATGCATAACCCACCATAACATCAATTTTCCCAACCGGAGCTATCATTTTCACGACTGAGTTTGGGGTTTGTCCCTGATAATATGCATTCTGAAATGCCGCAGAGCTCGGATCCAGATAATCGAGCATGTCGTCGTATCTGTTAAATATTGCGCCAAATGACAATAAAGGATACTGCGTGCCGGTTTCCGACGACTGGTTCAATGAATACGACAGAATGGGTCCAAAATACGGTTTCTGGGGTTCTGGATTCTTTTTTGAATTGTTTGTGTCGGACGGGTCGGTAGAAAAGACGCCAGGCGACCCAAGTAACATATTTGGATAATAGTTTATGTTAGCAGGGTTCCTGAAAATGCTATAATCGTCCATGAAAAAATTATCATGGCCACCCATCGTATACACTCTCGCATCTGTCGCATAGCTGCCTACGAACCACCCCGCAAGAAGTACCAAGCACGCAATCTTCTTCATAGTTTTTCCTCCATAGAATTTAAGGCTTCACACGGCTTAATTATATTCTCATGCATCCTTAGAGTCAAGATATTTTTTATCAACAACGGGATGTCACAAAAGTATGGCCGCCGGCATTTGCCGGCGGCGGATCACTACTGCGAGAAAACGAAAGGATACACGACTTCGGTAACATCTCCGGGCTTGTCGATTTTCTCGAAAACCCATCGTTTTACCTTGTCAACAATTTCCGCTTCGAGAGAAGGATCGGCCATTGTCGATTCGATTGCTTCACAGTATATAACCTTGCCGAATTCATCAATAGCAAACTTGCAGGTGATTTTTCCTTTGAGACCCGGTTTTTCGCGCAGCCGCTTGTTATAAGCATAACGTAATGCTGCCAGGTTCTGCATGACCACACGCATGATACTCGCACGGCTGCGACCGCCGGTAAGCGCCCCACCCTTGACAAACTTTGGCTCCGACACGGTAAGGTTCCCGCGCTTCTTAAGCGACAAGCTACTTTCGCCTTCACCGCCCAAAAGTCCGCCGATGAGATCGTCGACACCCATGCCGCTTCCGCCTCCGAACCCGCTTCCATATCCTGCACCGAAACCGATACCCGCAGCGCCCTTACGACCAACGCCGCCGGAACCGCCGGCCTTTAGGCCGCCGATACCTTGCAACACGCCGTCGATTCCCGAGGCAAAGCCGCCTTTACCAAAGATATCGGCCGAAGCCACCGCTTTACCGGTGATTTTTCCTGAAATAATGCCGAGAACGCCTTTTTGCGTTACACGTGCGCGCGGATCGCCGCCGCCGCCCGTTGTCCCGCCTGCGCCTTTTGAGTTAGCCTTCTTAGTAAGCGTTTTTTTATCGGTTTTTATTTCTTCTTCCTTTTTCTTTTCTTCGTCTTTCTTTTTCTGTTGATCGAGCGTCGCGTCAACATCGTTTTTCACGAATTTTGCTACGCGCTCCTCGGGGATCTTTTCGAAAAAGTCTGTGGCAACCTGCACGATTTTTAAAGTACTCATGTACACTCCGGCAACGATGCCAAGTATCATGCAAATTGTCATGACATTTCGAAGACGGGTGTCCTTATCAATTTGGAATATATCGCTGCGCTTCGAAAGCACCTGGGAATATTCCGTATCTGACAAGAGCCTTCCGCCAAAATCCGGATCTTCCTCGTCGGATTCGGCCTGCTCTGCGGCAGCACTATTTGGATTTTTATCCAATGAAACAAGCTCAATCTCGGCGCCAATCGCCTCAAATTGCTGCTTGAGCCGCATTGCCTCGGCCTCTTCGGCTTCTTTACGGATGCATACCGGTTTTTGTGTTATCACATTCCGGACAACATCCGCTGTCGTGCCAGACCAGCGGGCGACTTCTTCGGCGATTTTGTCGGCCCGGGCTGGATCTGCGCATTTTTTTATTAATACTTTATACTTCACAGCTATTGTTCCCTTTCCATAACTGCGAAATTCATATTATTGTATCCGACTTTTCCGCAGGTGTTCATGAGTTTGAAAAGGACATCGAATTCTAGATTCTTGTCGACCTGAATGATCACGTTTCCTTGAATTTTGTTGAGCGCCCCAAGACGTACCATTTGCTGTTCCTTTTGATACGCTGCCTGCAGTTTTTCTTCAAGCTTTGTAACAATCGGATCCGGGTTGCTCTGTGGAATTCTTCTCACATCGTCGGTAGGAACAACAGGTACATTGTCTACCAATATCATGTCGCTTGTTGCTGCCAACTGGAGGTAAATATCCTTTGGCTTTGTTATGGCGACAGAGTTGGGAAGGACAAGGTTATCCGCATTTGTTAAGATACTTCCTTCAGCGGAATAACTTTTCATGAGATAAATCACGACAATGGAAAAGAAGTCAATCAAGGAAGTGATAATCAACGCCGTGGATTTCGGGGTCGAATATTTGTTCCTTCCTCTTGCGATAGCCATATTAACTCCTTAATTTCGAAATAGCGATGTTGGGAAATTCGGCCGACCTTGCAACATCCATAAGCTGGATAATCTTGTCGTATGCGACTTCATTTTCCGCGGCAAGAATGATGTCGTTTCCATCCGGCACATCCAAATACCGTTGCTTGATTTTCATGAGACGGTTTTTCATCTCATCATAGGCAGACAGCGGTTTCAATACGAATTGGGCCGGGCTTGTCACGACAACCATACGCCTGGGATTTGTAAGCACATATACCGTGTCGCCGGAATTCACCTTTTGCATTGGTTTACCATTAGCATCGGTCAACATTTCATTGTTTTTGGTATACATGCAATTGATTATATTCCGGTTCTCGTCGGTAACATAGAGCATGATTTCCTGACGCTCGTATACCGTAAACGGCTTTCGCGTTTTAGGATTGAGCGGCATTTTCTTCGGATTGGCCGGATCGTATTCGACCGTCACTTCTACGCCCCGGTCTTCGCGAGACACGTATTTGTGGTACTCCTTGTAAAAAAGGCTGGGCATGAACCCACCCTTTGCACCAAGTGTAACAACAGAATCAGTGACAATCATGGTAAGAAGAAGCTTGTCCGAATCATCGTTAGCGGGCGGGGCTTTAACAGCATTTTCCGTTTGTGACCCTCGACCTTCAGGAAGTTTCAAATTGATAATTGATATTTTTGCAAACTCCGCAGAAAGCATGAGCACCGGAATCAGCACAACAAGAAAGTTAATAAAGGGCTTAAGGTCGATATCCGACTCGGCGCCTTCACTAAGTTTTTTTCGTGGCATGTTGGACATGTTTAATTTCCTGTCAAGAGTGTTCTTGTTTCATCGATACGCTATAACTCTTTGTTTGCGGAGCAGGGCGTATCAACGTTTGGGTAATTTCCGGTTATTCTTCAACTGCGTTGCTGAGCTTTGTAACTTTTTCGTCCATGTCTTCAACAATTTTATCTGCCTTGGCAGTTAAGATACCGCCCATAATAATGCAAGGAACGGCAGTGAGAAGACCCATAAGCGTTGCAGACATGGTGATGGAAATACCTGATGCAAGCTGTTGTGCTCTTTGCGCTGCAGGAGCATTTGCTATTGCATCGAAACATTCCATGGTACCATAAATAGTACCGGTAAGACCAATAAGCGTTGCAAGGTTTGCAAAGACGTTGAGAAAGAACACATTACGTTTAATTTTAGGACCTTCGGTAAGGAACACTTCATCAACAGCTTTACGAATTGTTTTTGCACCTTTGCCGCGATTTTGAAGAACAGCCAAAACACCTTTTGCCATTGGAGACTTGAGTGTCGCCGCATATTTGATTGCGCGTTCATAATCGCCTGCTTTTAAATAATTTGAAATACCCTTCATAAAAGCTGCACTACCCATATCGCATTTGAGGAACAGATACCAAAAACGCTCGATAAACAAACCAATACCTGCAAATAAAACTACAAGGATAATCCACATGAGGAAACCTGCAGATGACTGAAACCCAAGCAGCAAGAAATTAAGCATTTGCATAACGTAAACCCCTTCCGTTTAAAGGTATATCAATAAAAAATAATGGAAAACATTTCATAAGCAAAGTGACTAAAAAAGAAGTTAACTCTCGCACTACTCCTTTCTTTCTTTCTTTCTTTTATTGGCTATTTCCGCTTGAACTGTTTTTAAGATCCGCAATTTTTTCCTGTTCAAGGTCTATATTTCTCAAAGCTTCCGATTCAATTCTCTTAAGTTGTTTTATCTTATCGTCGATTTGAATGTCCATTGCCATGATATTTTGAATTCGCTTCATATTACGCTGATACGCATCGTCACGGAAGCCCGGGGCCGCCGCATCAGGTTGTGTTGACGAAGAAGATACCTTTTTGGCATTTTTCTTTCCGCTATTGTCGGCAGCGGGCGAGGCGGCAACGTCTTGCACCGGTTTAGGCGTACGCGGTTTTATTTCGAGCGTAAGGGCCGGGGAAGACGGATTTATGTCCTGGATCCGCTCCTTGATTTTAGTGAGCCACAGGCTCTTGTCTATGCCCATTTCCGCGGCTGTTTTAATTGCTTCCTCGTAAAGCGGCAACGCCTTGTCCATTGCCTCAAGAGACTTTTCCTCAAGAACTTCCTGATACGCTTGTTTATCTTCCTTAGACAAATCTTTGGGAACCGGCGATGTTTTGAGAATGATGCCGACTTTTTCAATTGCATTAGCTCGCAAGAAAAGCACTTTCATGAACATATCCATTGATTTTGTAACAAAATCGCCTGAAATATTCTGGTCGTACGCCCATTCGATGTTTTTCTGGAAATATTTGAGCGAGCTGAGATAATATTTGTCGAGGCTTGAAAGCACTTTGATTTTTGCGCCGATTTTTTGTTCGGTTGAACCCTCGATGGATTGGTCTTCAATCGCATTCGCGAAATCGACAAAGCCCATACCGATTTTAAAGGTGGATCGCAACGTCCATTCTTCAACGCCAATTTCAATTGCTTTTGCATACGGTCCGGCTGCATTTTTCAAGGATTCTTCTTTAAGCTTCAAATTATTGGCAACCTGGCCCTTACTTCCTTTTAAGCTGATGTCGCTGAATATTTTATAGAGAATTTCACCCTGCATAAAATATGACTTGGCAATTGCTTCGACATTAAGATCCTGTTTGCCTTTGAACTTTTCATACACTTCGACCGCAAGCTGGTAATCCTTCTGAGCCTCTTTCATATCACCCATATTGTAATACGCATCTCCGGCCTTGACAAGCGCTTCAACCTGTTTATACTTATCACCTTCATATTTCCGTGCAAAATCCGTAAAAACCGCGGCCATGTCCACGTTCTTTTTCATTTTTTCATAGCATAAGCCAACTGAAAAATACGCTTCAGGCGAATATTCGGATGTGGGAAAATTCTGGGTCAAAAGCATGTAGGCGCGAATGGCACGGTCATACAATTTTCCTTTTTCGAAAATAAGCCCTGCATTATATAATGCCTGGGGAGTTTTACTGTCTTTGGGATAGCGCTCATAGGCAAGTTCATACATTTTTCCGGCATTTTCGAAATCATTGACTTTTTGATACGCTTCAGCAGCATAGGACAAGCTTGGAATTGCATAATCGGGCTTTGTAATTGCCAAGGCAGCAGCCTGATACACTGCAGCGGCATTTGCCCATTTTTCTATCTTCTTGAAATCATCGGCGGCCCGCAAAAAAGCATTCTCACGCATTTCGGAATTTGTGAATTTTGTTGCCAATTCCTGCAATGTCGACGCTGCCAATTCATAGTTGTTTGTCGCTTCATAGCAAACACCAGCTTCGAACCAGCCACGTGCTGCAACCTTACTTTTGGGAAAGTCAACCGCAATGGCCTTGAATGCGTCGGCTGCGCCCATGACATTATTCGACTTTTTCATTGACTCGGCTTTTTTAAACATTGCACCTGCTGCAAGTTCAACGATTTCGTTGTAATCGACCGTGTTAGCCTCGGTTTTCTTAAGGAGTTCTTTATATTTTGCCTGCGCAAGATCGAATTCGCCGGTATTGACGTAGCAATTGGCTATCATGCGCATTGATTTTTGAGCAAACTTTGATGTGGGATAAGAATCGATGATGAATTTGTAATCTTTACTTGCATTATCGTACATTTTTGCTGCGTAATACATGTCGGCACCGATATATGAAATTTCAGCAGCATTGACGCTTTTTGCAAAACGGGTTTGATAACGATGGACATAATCCAGCAATTGTTTTGTTTCGGCCATCGTGAACGACTGTTCGTCGGTAACGCCGTCTTTTGCCATTGCCTTTTTGCGGGCATTCATGAGCGCCACAACGGCATTATATGCTGCATCTTCTTGCGAAATAGATATAGGGCCCGACTTTTCCTCTTTTTTCTGTTTTTCAATTTCGGTTTGATCCATGCCGAGAGTGTCGACATCTTCTTTGTATTGACCAAACGATGCCAGGTCGGCCATTGCAACAAAATCAAAATTCTCAGCAGATTTCTGATAATCGCCAAGCGTATTGTAAATTTCGGCCATATAATAACGGAATTCATAATTATGCCATTTGTCATCAGGAAACTTCTGCGCAAATTCGCCATAGCGGGTAAGGGCCTTTTCATATAAGGCCTTATCTTTGGATTTCTGCGCTAGCCCATGGTAATATAATGGTATAGCTGCCAAAGCCTTGCGGACTTCGTTTCTTGCCTGGTCCATAACGGCTTTCTGGCTCGTATTTTTTGAAGCCCATTCGCCCCCCTGGCCGTAGAAATCCACCAACTTTTCACGTGCGGCATTTGCCTTTTCATAATCTTTTTTAATGATATAACATTCAACAAGCATTTGTTGTGCAATTGGCGCATCCTTATAATATGGATACTTTTTAAGCGCTGCCTGCAAAGCCACAATGGCGTCATCGGTCTGACCATGGACCCTGTTCTTCATGCCAATGGTGTACAAAACATAATCTTCATAGGAACGACCATTGACTTTTTTGAAAAACTTCTGGGCCTCTTCCGATCCTTTCGGCATATCGGAAAAAGCAATTGCCATGTATTCCTCCGCCTCCTGGCGGAACTCTGCCTTTGGATATTCCCCGGCATCGCATTTCTGCACATATTGGAAAAAATATTCAACAGCTTTGTCGAAATCCCCCATATTGTAATTGATTTCACCCTTACGATATTGAACCATGCCTAGGTTGTCGGGTGAAAGCCCTTCGGATTTACATTGTTCAAGATGTTTTAACGCTGTTGGATAATCATGCTTAAGGTAGGCAAAATCGGCAATACGGAAATGCGAACCGGATGCGCGGCTTCCATTGGGAGAGGTTTTTATCACCATTTCAAAGGCCATTTGCGAACTGTCCACTTCTCCCATTACCAGATAAATATTCCCCATTTGATAATACGCTTCATCAACTGTTTTGAAATCTGCATATTCTTTAGTTAATCGTGTGTACATCCGTAACGATTTCGAATAATTCGGCAAAGGGTTAACGGGTTCAGGACCTTTTTGTGTTTTATCATAGACATCCATTGCTTTGCCATAATCTTCACGTGCCTTGATATACGCGTCTCGGGCCTGGTCGTAATAAAGCTGGGCCAACGTAAAAAGAACATCTGCACAACGATCATTTCTCTTTGTACATCCCGCCATCAGGGTTTCATAACGGGTTACTATTTCATCTAGACTTTTTCCCGTCTCTTTTTTTGCACTTATCTTTTGCTGGGTCTGGTCGGCAAGAGCTTTTTTCTTTTCTTCCAGAGCTTGGATCTGCTTTAAAAGCTCAGCTTTCTTTTTATCCTCCGTACCGGCGGCAGAAACATTGCCACCGCTATACATACAACATAAGGAGAAAATGACAAATATACCCAGAAAATTTTTTTTAATACATGTTCTCATGTGTTTGCACTCCTCTTTACCCGACATATCTTTAAAGTGGTTGGGCGCCTATCGTTTCATTTATTTATTGATTTGCTGCAACTGTTTCTTCAGGTCATCGATCTTGGTGTCGATGTCCTTTGTTTTATCGATCGTTTGCTCTATGATGCGCTGTTGGCCCGCCGCTTTCATCATGCTTGTCGCC
>Ga0182027_10010733_pt1 | contig 12996 bp, 11 predicted proteins | sample 712E1DmetaG_FD_121300 | JGI IMG/M metagenome (GOLD analysis project Ga0182027, IMG submission 121300) | Permafrost microbial communities from Stordalen Mire, Sweden - 712E1D metaG (Illumina Assembly) | ecosystem: Environmental > Terrestrial > Soil > Wetlands > Permafrost | place: Sweden...
GATGAACGGGTAGCTCTTGTCGTCCTTGAGCCGGACGTTGTAGCGCGGCCGGTGGCGCTTGACGAGATTGATCTCGAGAAGCAGCGCCTCGCTGACCGAGTCCGTCATCGTGTATTCGAGGTCGGCGACCTTGTCGATGACGCTCCGAATGAGCTGGCCTTCGGGGCCGATCGACTGCTTCTGCCAGTAGCTCCGGACCCTGTTGCGCAGGCTCTGGGCCTTGCCCACGTAGATGACCGTGCCGCGGGCGTCCTTCATCAGGTACACGCCCGGCCGGTCCGGCAATCGCTTGAGAGTCGCTTCGAGATCTGGGGTCACTCGGCGATTCTATGCCGCGGGCGCGGCACCACGTTTGCGCGCGCCGTGCCCCGAGAGCAGCGGCCCGCGGCCCGAGCTCGCGGCGAGCCGCCGATCTACGGGTAGTTCGGCGCCGAGCGGGCGAGTTCGATGTCGTGCGGGTGGCTCTCGATCTGGCCGGAGTGCGTCAGCTGGACGAACCGGGCCTTGAGCCGAAGGTCGGCGATTGATTCCGCGCCGCAGTACGTCATGCCGGCGCGGGTGCCGCCGATCAGCTGGTACAGGATTCCGGCGAGCGGTCCGGCGACGGCGACCAGGGCCTCGACGCCTTCCGGGACGAGCTTGTGGCGGTCGACCTGGGGGTAGCGGTCGCTGCCCGCGGACATGGCGGCCAGAGAACCCATGCCCCGGAACTGCTTGACGACGCGGCCGCCGACGCGCTCGGCCTCGCCGGGGCTCTCCTCGGCCACGGCCAGCAAGCGGCCGAGCATCACCGAGTCCGCTCCGGCGGCGAGTGCCTTGACGATGTCGCCCGAGTAACGGATACCGCCGTCGGCGATGACCGGCACGTCGTGCTGGCGGGCGATCGAGGCCGCGAGCATGATCGCGGTCAGCTGCGGGACGCCGACGCCGGCCACGATGCGCGTGGTGCAGATGGCGCCCGGGCCGATGCCGACCTTCACGCCGTCCGCGCCGGCTTCGATGAGAGCGGCAGTTCCTTCGGCTGTGGCGACGTTGCCGGCCACGATGTCGATCGCGGTTCCGTAGCTGTCGCGGTAGCGGCGGATCGCATCCATGACGTTGCGCGTGTGTCCGTGGGCCGTGTCCACGACGAGCGCGTCCACTCCCGCCCGAACCAGCGCATCGGCCCGAATCACCGAGTCCGGCCCGACGCCGACTGCAGCAACGGCGCGGAGCCGGCCGCGCGAATCGACGTTGGCGAGGTTCGCATCGCCGGGGACCTGGGCCGCCTTGACGGCCGCGACCTGCTCGGCCTGCCGTTCCGGGGCCTGGTTTCGATGGATAACGCCGACGCCGCCTTCGAGGGCGATGGCGATGGCCATGCCTTCCTCGGTGACCGTGTCCATCGCCGCGCTTACGATCGGTGTGTTCAGGCCGATGTTGCGTGAGAAGCGGCTCCGCACGTCCGTCTCGCCGGGGAGAATCTCGGAGTACTGCGGTACCAGCAGCACGTCATCGAAGGTGAAGCCGGTCATCGGCTCGATGAGGCCGACGCCCGCCACCTCGTCCGCGCCGGGCCGTCCAGTCTGCGTCGTCATTCGCCGCCGTCCTTCCTCGCTCGCTCGATCGACCTGCCGGCCGATCCGCGCCTGGTAGCCGGCGCTTGATTGGCCGCAATTCTACGGATCAACAGCGACACGCGTGCAATCGAACCGCCCGATGGCGTCGAGGTCCTGGTTCGAATGGCAGTTCAGGCTCGCGCCCTCCGCGCGGACGGACCAGATTACTTCGCCTCTAGACGGGCGATCTTCGCTCCCAGCGGCCTGAGCAGACTCAGTCCCGCCCCAGCGTGACTAAGGCCGAAGCACCGGTTCCGAAGCTTCCCACCGGCCGCACTGCGGGGCCGACTTCGAAAGCCGACTTTGACGAGATTCTTGCAACCAGAACAGGGAGTTCGGCCTTCGATGCGGTCCCCCCGGTGGACATCACTCCCGGCTGGTCAACGCGAGTCCCTCTTCGTCAGAACATGCGAGCCGAGCGGCCGTCGCCCTCCCGATCTTCCACCTATCGACAACGAACATTGAAGGGCTATCCTCACGCCCGGCGACGGCTCGCGACGACAACTGCCGGACGCGGGCTCGGTCCTGGTTTCAGCGGCCCGCCACTGTGGACTCCCGAAGGCTCACGGGCTTCGACGACCCGATAGAAGCGTACGCGGCTTCAACGACCCGCATGGCATACGCACAATCGTACGAGTCGATCAACGGTGCCCGGCCTTCAGCCAGAGATTGCACGTAATCCGTCACTTCGGTGATCACCGACTCGTAGTGCCACCCACCCGGATGCCACGCATCAGGACCGAAGGTCACCCCGTCGATCGGCACGCCCTTGAAGTCCTGGTGTCCGCCAAATAGCTTGACGACCGGCTCGGCCATCTGGTCGACGAGAATGCCGCCTCGGGTTCCGTAGAGCTCGAGACGCTCACTGTGCGGAATCTCGGAAACCGACGTGAAGCCACACGAGAAGTGGGCCCCGCTCTTCAGTCTGCCTTGGACCTCGGCCGTGTCTTCGATTTCGTTGTCCAACGGGAATACCTTGGTGGAAGATCCAACCACATTGTCGAAGTCGCCGAGCAGCCACTTGAGCAGATAGAACGAATGCGCTCCCGTGTCCATCACGAGTCCCCCACCCAAAGCGAACTTCGTGCGCCAATAGCCCTGCTGCGAAAGATGCTCCTTCTCATTTGACCGGAGGAAGGTCCTGGCATGAACCACCTCTCCGATCGCGCCCGACCTCAACAACTTCTCGACCGCCACGTATGCGCCGATGTAGCGTGTGTTCTCGGCCACCATGAAGTGGACGCCCGCATCTCTTGCCCTGTCGCAGATCGCCAGCGCTTCTCGATACGTGCCCGCGACAGGCTTCTCGATGATCAGATGCTTTCCTGCATCGAGGACCGCCATCGCGGCTTCGTAGTGAAGATGATGGGGCAGGATCAAGTCGACTATGTCGATGCTGGGATCATCGATCACCTGCTGAAGGTCGGTAAGGGTTCTGCATTGAAACTCCGAAGCGAAGCGCTCCCTCGCGTTCGGATCAATATCACAACCCACCACTTCGCCGACGAGCTCCGGCAGCTGCTTGTATGCGGCGGCGTGCGTCTTCGAGATCAGTCCGAGGCCGACGATTGCAATCCCAAACTTTGAGTGGCCCACCTGCAGTCCTCCCTGAGACGGTGCAGCCCACCGACCGACGGCTGGCTGCCGAAATGGTGCCGGCGGTTGCCCGCAGTTCGGCTCATGAGAATCGTTGCGTCCGCGATCAGCCTTTTAAAGAACCGGCGAGAACATCCGCGCCGTAGCGACGCTGCAGGACGTAGTAGACGACCATCACGGGAATGGCCACGAGAATCGCCGCTGCACATGTCACCTGGTAGTTGATGCCGAACTGTCGACCGACGAAGTAGTTGAGGGCGGCCGGCGCCATCTGGAGTTGTGGATTTGCGATCATCACAATCGCCAACAGTAGGTTGTTCCACGTCCAGATGAAGAGGATCGTCGCCAGGGCAAAGATCGCGGCACCGGCGGTTGGGACTATCACGCGCCAGAGTGTCTGCATTCGAGTCGCCCCGTCCGTCTTAGCCGAATCGATCAATTCTCGCGGAAACGACCTGAAGAATGACGTCATCCAGAATGTACCGAACGCGACCGACCCGCCGATGTCGGGCAGGATCATCGACCAGTACGTGTCTACCAACTTCAGACCGCGAAATTCGAAATACAGTGGAATGATGGTCGCCTCGTACGGAACAACGAGACCGATAAGGAAGAAATAGAACAGGAACCTCGACCCCCGGAACTTCATGGTTCCGAATGCGTACCCAGCAAGGATAGACAGGAATACCGAGGCTACGACCACCACCGTCGCGAGGATCATGCTGTTGAATAGCGACCGGCCTATGCCAGCGTCAGGATCGTTCCAGGCCGCGAAGAAGCTGCCCAGAGACCACGGCGACGGGATTGCCAGACCGCTGACGGTGGCGTTCGGCTGGTTGAACGCCACCAGAGTGGTAGAAATGAACGGGAAGAGCGAAAAGACCGTGAACGCCAGGAGAATCGAGTAGGACAGGACCTGCTCTCGGCGTGAAACCATCTGCTACTCCTGGCCGAAGGCGCGATTGACGGCGGCGACGCCGACGAAGATGACGACTGTCAGCATGACCGCGATAGCCGCTCCAATTCCAACCTGTCCATTCACGAAAACGTCTCTGTACATCATCAGCGACGGTGTCGTTGTTGCGTATCCGGGTCCGCCCTGGGTTGTCATGAGCGGCAAATCGAACATCCGCAACGAGAAGATCAGAGTCATGGTCAAGGCGACTCTGAGTTCGTACCGGAGACCGGGGAGCGTCACGGCGAAGAACTCCCTGATCGGCCCCGCACCGTCTACGCGCGCCTGGTCGTAAAGGTCTTTGGGAATGTGCTGTGCGCCGGAAAGGAGCAGCACAAGAACAAAGCCAAACGTAACCCACACCCCGACGATACCGAGGGCGGGCAAGGCCCAGAAGAAGTCCCCGAGAAACGGTCGGGTGGCTCCGGCTCCAAAGATGAAGCCGATGATGCCATTGATGGAACCGTCCAGTGCATAGAGCCAGCGCCACGCAATCGCGACGACTGCGAGCGCGAGCGTGTAGGGAAGGAAGAACACGAGGCGGAAGAAGCTGAGACCTCGAATGCGCGTCCGAGTTATCGCCCCGACCAGAATGAGGGCGATGACCACCGGAAGGATGCAGGTGAACAGCGTGAACACGACCGAGACCTGGAAAGCCCCCAGAGTGTTCGGGTCCGCGATGACTTGACTGAAGTTGTCCAGACCAACCCAGATTGGTGCAGTCAAACCGTCCCACTGGAAGAGAGCAAGCCCGAAAGTCGCGACGATTGGAATGATTACGAAGAGTGCGTAGAAGGCGAAGCTCGGCAGAATGAGCAGATAAGGGAGGAAGCGTGATTCGCCCGGCTGAGAACGGCCACGCGGCAGTGGGATTGCAGCGAGCCGACGCGAAATGCGGAGCCCTGGCACACTAACGGCATCAGGCGCGGTCAAGGTCGACTCCCCCCGGAGCCCGCCGGGCGTCGCGAAGGAACGGCTGAGGTGCGCGGCCGAGCCAAGCGGGCCGCGACAGCGTGATAGCGCAGATCGGCGGAGGCCGCCCGCAATTCGGGCCCAATGGTCTCCACAATTTGTGGCGTCAGACGGGTCGAAGGCCCGGTCACCCCGATTGCCCCGATGAGCGAGGCCCCGATCCAAACGGGCGCAGCAACGCAACTGACCCCGACGGACGTCTCGTCGCGGTCGACGGCGTATCCGAACTGCCTGGCGAGCACCACCTGCTTGTACAAGGTCGCTCGGTCGCTCGGAGCATGGGCCGTTCCCCCTTCGAACGTGAGCCTGTTCAACTCCTCTTCGATCGAAGAGTCGTCCAGCCCGGAGAGATAGGCCTTGCCGACCGCGGAGCAATACATCGGGCGGATGGCCCCGAGCTGTTCGCGGACCGTCAGCAGCTGATGGGACGGGAAGAACGCGGCGTAGACCATGGATCCACGGGCGGGAACGGCGAGCAGCGACGCTTCACCGTGTTGCGCCCTGACGGACCGCAGGACCGGATCGACGAGCTCGCTCAGATCCGCATGATCCGGTGTGGCCGAGACGAGGCGCAGAAACCGGGCCCCAACGGCCACATACCGTTTCGTGATGTCGTCGCGAGCGACGTATCCCGTCGCCTCGAGCTGTCGAAGCAGCCGCAGGGCGGTACTCCTGTCGATACCGAGCGCCTGCGACACCCCCAGGGGCGTCTGGGGTGCCTCGGCGAGCAACTCGAGGCAGCGGAAGATCCGAGCCACGGATGTTCGCTCAATGGGGCTGCCGTTCGTGTCCTCTGCATCCCGAGTCATAGGTCCTCGTGCTACCTTACGCCTGCCCTAGTGGCTGACATGGTCGCGACCGGCTCAGCCGCAATCCGTCGCCGGCAGCCAGCGTCTGGCTAAGGAACGGACACGCCATCCACCGCGGCGGTGAGTGGGACCGTAGCAGCGATACCGGAAAGACCGATGATCTCTCGTGCCTCCGGGGCTGACGCCGGCTCGCGGCCCATGAGACGGGCGAGCTTGACTATGGTATCCACGAGTTCGCCGTTCGATCGCGACGGCGAACCGTCGGGCAGGTATGGATTGTCTTCCCAACCGACCCGGACGTGCCCTCCAAGGCTCATCGCCAGGGCCAGCAACCGCCATTGCATGGTCGGGTTCATGACGCTGACGTTCCAGTTCACCCGAGCGGGCAGATGATGAACGAGGTATAGCAGCGAGTCTGCGGTGGGCGGCGTCCAGGCGCCTCCAGGCCAGCCCAGGAACAGAGTGGTCCACACCGGGTCGTCCAGCAGCCCCTGATCGCGGATGTACTCGAGGTTCCAGAAAGCGCCCGTATAGAAGGACTCGACTTCGGGCTTCACTCCGTGTTCTCTGGCCGCCGCGGAGAAGGCCTCGAGCTCCGGCCGGGGATGGATCGCGTACTGCTCGTTGGCAGGAAACGCCGGATCTGGACGGAAGTACTCGTCGTGGACATTGAACGCGTAGGACATCATTTCGGGGCGCAAGTCCATGAGGGCGATCTTCTCGTCCAGGCGAGCGCTCGCGATTCCGAATTGGATGATCGCGTCTCGCTCAGCGCGAATACGATGAGTGAGGTCGGCCCACCCGTTGAAATCGGTGCGAGACAGCTTGCGCCCGTCGTCCTGCATGTCGGACTCGAGGTAGTGCACGCCGTGATGGTGAACGAGCGACGCGCCGGCATCGATAGCTCGAACGTATTCGGCGGCCACGGCGGGAACGTCATCGATCCGGGGCATCCCGGCGAAGCCTGGGTATGACATCGAGCAATCGACAGTGACAGTAATGATGACTTTGTCCATCAGATGGTCTTTCTCACTCCCAGGTGTATGGCCCTACGATCAAATGATCCCCGAGTTCGGACCTGGATTGGCCGGCCGCCCTGCGCACGGGAGGCTGTGGATTTCCGCCGGGTCGCGAGTTGGGGAAGCGCAGGAGTTGAAGCCCATGGCCACTGCGCCTCCCCAATCGCCGATCGCGCATCCCGACTGGACTACCCAGACAGGAGGCGCTCCTGTCTTCCTATTGACCTGTCGCCGCGAACTTGTCCCAGTTAGCCTGGATCGCCTGGTCGTACGCCTTCGGGGTGAGTTGACCGCCGAGAAGCAACTGGGCTTCCGACTCCATGTACGTGAGCATCGTGGGCGTTGGCCAGTCTTCCCAGGTGAACAGGCCGTTTTCCGAGGTTAGCTTCTGGTACTGCGCCACCATCTGCTTAAGGAGCGGGTCGGTGATTGTGGCGCTGGCACCGGCCGTCGTGGCCGACGGACGGCCGGCCGCGATCTGGGCCGCGATGGCATCAGGGCTGGCGGTTACGTAGTTGACGAACGCCGCCGCGCAGTCCGGGTACTTGGTCTTTGCCGAGATGGTGAACGGAAGGCTGTAGCCGCCGACGGCGGCGTGGGTGCCGCTCGCCCCTGCGGGGAAGAGCATGAAGCCGACGTTGGTGCCCATGGACTTGTCGAGGTCGCCAAGGGCCCATGTGCCGGTGATGAAGAACACACCCTTGCCCTGGCCGAAGCGGGCCGTGGCATCGGCGAAGCTCGTTGCCAGAGCATCAGTGTTGAAGTAGCCATTCGCCATCCAGGCGCGGAAGTCCGTGGAGCCCTGCAGGTGCCCCGCGTCGTCGTAGGTGCTTCCCGTCTTGTTGAAGACCCAGTCGCTGATCGACTGGGGTGAGACATACCAGCCGTTGAGAAGCGACAGGTTGTGCAGAGCCGGCCACTTGTCCGAGTCTCCCAGCATCACCGGCAGGAGGCCGGCCGCCTTCGCCTTGTCGAGCACGGCCAGGAATGCGGTCTTGTTGTCGATCGTCGAGACGTCCGTGACGCCCAGCTGTGCGAGCAGCTTCTTGTTGTAGAAGACGCCGACGTACTGGATGGCCGGCGGAACGGCAACCAGGTGGCCCGTCCCCATCGTCTTCCCGTCGTCGGTGAACTTGTTGACCATCAGCGCAGAGGCCGGGAACGCGGAGTCCCAGCCAAACGCCGTCGCGTATGGGTCGAGATTGAGCAGGAGCCCAGCCTTCCAGAGGGCACCGTCGATGGCCCAGCCCTCATTACCCTGCATGACGTCGGGCGGATTGTCGCCGGACATCGCGAGCTTGATCGTCTGGATCGAAGAGGACCAGTCCTTGGCCGTCACGGTGACCGTGACGTTCGGGTTGGCCGTCTGGAACGCCTGTGCTTGCGTCTTGAATCCGGCGAGGATGGCCTCGCCGGCCTCAGAGAAACCGACGTTCAGCGTGATGTTTCCGTATTTGGAACAGGAAGGTAGTTGTGCGACGGCACTGGTCGGGGTGGCGGTAGCAGGGGCCGCCGTCACAGGGGCCGTTGTGGGTGCGGGCGTGGCTGCGGGCGTGGGTGCGGGCGTGGTAACGGCGCTCGAGCAGCCCACGACGAACACGGCGACGAGCGCTATAGCGCCGCGCTTCCAGTGAGGTTGGTGACCGAACATGCTCTCTCCTCGAATTCGGTTTCGGCATCCCTCGACGCCGATCAGTCCACGGGAGACGCTCCGGGTCCGATCCCTCCCAGAGACTTCTGCGGCCTCGCCTTGTTCGGCTGACCTCCCGTGCGCCCCGAGCAAGGCTGATCTCGCAAGATGCGGAAACCAATCGACGTCACCGATGGAAGTGAACGTCTGCGGTCGGCGATTCGCTAAGCGTTCGAGTCGGGCCTCTCCTTTTCGCTAAGCGTGGACCCCTCGCCACAGGGCGAATGCTGCGCCTGTCGCATATTCCAGTGCAATAGTGCATTCCCTGCAACACATTTGTGCGTGTGACGCAACGGACGAGGAGCCGGTCGGCCGCGTTGGTCACTCGCCCGACCGCGCCGTGTTATCGCGCGCTGTAACCGCCGTCGACGACTACAGCGGAGCCGTGGAAGAAGGAGGCCCGAGACGACGCAAGGAATAGGATCGCGTCGGCGATCTCATCAGCTGTGCCAAGCCTGCCGATGATCTGCCGCTCGGCCATCTGCCGGCGTTGCGTCTCGGGCTCGGCCGCGCCTGCGACGATCCGGTCCACCCAAGGAGTCTCCGTCGTCCCAGGAGCAACGCAATTCGCTCGGATTCCACGACCGGCGTAGTCGACGGTGAGACTACGCGTCAGGGAGATCACCGCGGCCTTGGAAGCGCCATAAGCGGCCCGCGCAGGAATTCCGATCATCCCTCCGACGGACGCCACGTTGACGATCACGCCGGAACCGCGCTCGAGCATATGCGGCAGGACTTCCTGGCAAACGATGAACGGAGCACGGACGTTGATCGCAAAGGTGAGGTCCCATTGGGCGACTGTCGTCTCGAGGACGTCGGCACGAAACCCGATGCCCGCGTTGTTGATGGCAATGTCGACGCTCCCCAGGCCGTCGATGGCCTCACGCACGGCTCGGCGGGTTTCCGCCTCGTCGGCGAGATCGACCAGGACCGGGATGCAGTTGGCTTGACCTGCCTGTCCGACCAGCCTCGCCAGACCGGCTTCGTCACGATCCAAGGCCGCGATTCGGCAGCCAGCGCCAATCAACCTCAGGACAGTGGCAAGCCCGATGCCTGATGCGGCGCCCGTCACCAGTGCCTTCTTGCCCGCAATCCCCCACGTGTCGTCCACTGCAGCTCCTCCGAATCGTTGTCGTTCGCAGACGGCCGCGTCGCGGATGCGCCGTGTGCAGCGATCGATCCTCGCCGGCGACGGTGTCCACAGTGTCGCAGCTGCCGAAGCACGTTGCGCGTAGCGTAACAGCGTCCATAGCAGCGTCAATGGCCCGCAAGCGTGAAAGATCGCCGGTGGGCTTGCGATAGGCTGACATCTTGTGCCACTATGGTGGTGTCAGGCGGCTGGTGTTGCGTGCCAAGCAACATCCATGCCGGGAGTTGGACCGTTCAGCGTGTGGAGCCAACATGATGCGGAGCATGCAGGCCGCGGTCGCGCGTGAGATCCCAACGGAGCGGCTACAGATCGACCAGGTCGAGGCGCCGGCGCTGGAAGCCGACGACGACGTCATCCTAAGGGTGGAGGCGTGCGGCATTTGCGGCACCGACCTCCATATCCTCAGCGGCGAGTCGTACAGGCCGCAGACCCCGTTTGTCCTCGGTCATGAGCCGGTCGGGGTGGTCGTAGAGGCCGGGCCCGCCGCGCGCGAGTGGCTCGACCGGCGAGTCACGATGACACTCTTCACAGGAGAGGGCTCGTGTCCGATGTGCATGAGCGGCGACGAACGCCTGTGCCCGGGCCTGATCTCGATCACGGGGGTCCTCGGCGTATGGGGCGGCTACGCCGAGTTCCTGCGCGTCCATTCGCGCCAGCTCGTCTTGGTCCCGCCGAGCCTGTCCTGGGCGGAGGCCGCATCCCTCGTCGACTGCGGCGCGACGGCGGCGAACAGTGTGCGGGTGGCCCTGACGCGCAACCCGCGCCGCGTCCTCGTGCTCGGGGCCGGGCCGATCGGATACATGTGTGCCGAATTGCTCCGGGTCGAGGGCGTCCCCGTCCAGGTAGTGCAGCCGAGCAAGCTCCGACGTGAGGCTCTTGCCGGGATCGGGCATGACGTCGTCGAAGCCATCGAGGCGGCGTCCAGACCCTTCGATGTCATCATCGACTGCACCGGAACGGCCGCCGTCGTGGCGCCCGGAATCCAGGCCCTGGGTCCGCGGGGAATGTACCTGCTGGCAGGCTACTCCCTGGTGCCTGAGATGGACTTCGCCGCCGTCGCGCGCAAGGAAGCGGAGATCCGCGGGATTCGCTCCGGTCGTCGCCAGGATCTCGAGTCGATCATCGCGCTCGCTGCCTCGCGCCAGATCCAGCTTCCGGAGATCGCCGAGTGGCGGCTGTCCGTAGCCAACGACGCTCTGACCGCGCTTCGAGAGAAGCGAGTTCCAGGGAAAGCCGTGATCGTCCCGGATGGCGTGTGGGGCGACCGGCCATCATGAAGATCGCGCTCGACCCCGCGATGCTGAAGGCGAAACCTCTGGATGTGGTCCTCCACTCCTGTGCCGAGGCAGGCTACGTGTACGTCGAATTCGGCAACAGGGACGACTTCATCCCCGCCTTTAATGCTGTGCAGGCGTCTCGGTCGGAGCTCGAAAGAACTCGCCTCGCGGCCGGCGAAGCGGGCGTCGAGATCGTGTCGTTGGCCGTGATCCAGGCCTGGTCCAGTCCAGACGAAACTCTCCGAAGGCGGGCGGTTTCGTGGTGGCTCGATGGCATCGCCGCGGCGGTTGCACTCCGGTGCACTCACATCAACACGGAGCTATCCGGCGATCCGAACCAACCTGCCGAATCCCGCGCGGCGTTCCTGCGATCGATGGAGACTCTTCTGCCGGCTCTCGATCGGGAAGGCGTCTCCGTGGCTATCGAACCGCATCCATGGGACTTCGTCGAGACGACCAAGGCTGCGGTTGACCTGGTGCACGCCGTCGGTTCGCCCCGCCTCAGCTACCTGCACTGCGTGCCTCATACATACTACCTGGGAGGCAGCGCCGCCGAGCAAATCGCTTACGCTAGCGGCTGTTTCGACCATGCGCACGTCGCCGATACCTACCGGCCGGAACGCACGATCGTCAACCCGCCAGGGCTGCAAAGCCGCATCCATCAACACTTCGACATCGGCCGAGCCGAAGTCGACTGGGCCCAGACGGCCAAGGCATTTCGGACCGCTCGTTTTGACGGCATCCTCACCGTCCAGGTATTCGGCTGGGACGAACGGGCTGAGGATTCCTTCCGGTTCAACCGCAATGAGGCGGAGCGGCTCTTCGGTTAGGCAGAAAGGAGGCGGGAAGGTGGGGCTACCTTGGGATCCTGACGGCGACCTTCTGCCGGACGCAGTGAGCCGCACCTCAGTCTCGCCCATCCAGCGTGCACTGCGGGCGATCGAAGTGCTCGCCGCCGACTCGCTGACAGCCGCGGAAGTCGCACGAGAACTCGACGTGAATCGCAGTACGGCCCTGCGACTGCTGGCGGAACTCGTCATCACAGGCTACGTCGCCAGAGACCCTGCGACCAAGCGATACGCGACGGTCCCGTCCAAATTCTTCGGCCTGGTCGCCCTGAGAGAGCCGCATGCGGACTGGAGCCAGCTCATCGACCCGGTCCTGTCAGCCATTCGTGACGACTGCGGCGACGCAACCATGCTGGGCGTGCCGGCCAACGGGACGATGGTCTACCTCGGGTTCTTCCCGACCCGCCACATGGTTGCCGTCTCTGAGCAGCTCGGCACCGTCCGCCCAATGCATTGTTCCGCGCTCGGCAAGGCATACCTCGCCGCGCTGGACCCGGACGCGCTCGACTCCGAGCTCGGCCGCCTTGCGTACACGGGCGGCACGGACCTGGCCGCGAAAGGGCCGCTCGAGCTGCGGCGACGCCTGGTCGAGGCGCGTGAGGCCGGTTTCGCGGTCGACCGCGACGAGACCTTCGACGGTGTGACGTGCGTAGCCTCGCCGGTTCGGATCCGCGGCTCGTTGATCGGCGCCGCGGGCATCTCAGGCCCGTCCAGCCGCCTGGCGGAGTCACGCATCCGTGAGCTCGGACTCCGCCTCGTGCGCGACCTGGCCGACCTATGAAAGGGCCGGCCGCCGCGTGGGTACTCGAGCGGCTCGAAGCTTGCGGCGTCATTCCCGTGGTGATGCCTCCGAAGCCCGCGCTTGCCGCCGACCTCGGAGCCGCGCTCGTAGAAGGCGGGCTGCCGTGTATCGAGATCGTCTTCCGAGCTGATGGGGGGCTCGGGGCGATCAGCCAGTTGCGCGGCTCGTCCGCTCTCGTCGTGGGCGCGGGCACGGTCCTGACGATCGCGCAAGCGCGGGACGCGATAGCCGCAGGCGCCCAATTCCTCGTCTCTCCGGGCTCGAACCCGGCCGTGATCGA
>Ga0182027_10010734_pt1 | contig 12996 bp, 6 predicted proteins | sample 712E1DmetaG_FD_121300 | JGI IMG/M metagenome (GOLD analysis project Ga0182027, IMG submission 121300) | Permafrost microbial communities from Stordalen Mire, Sweden - 712E1D metaG (Illumina Assembly) | ecosystem: Environmental > Terrestrial > Soil > Wetlands > Permafrost | place: Sweden...
CGGAATTCCCTTGGCATCCGCGAACAGCCTGAGATTGCGGGCGACGGTGAGGTTGCCGGCGAACCCGTCGTGCTCAAGAATGACGCCCAGCCTTCGGTAGTATTCCGGTTTGTGAATCCACGGCTCAAACCCCAGCACCCGAACCACGCCCCGGGCGGGCCGCAAGAGCCCCAGCAGCAGGCGGATAAAGGTTGTTTTGCCGCTGCCGTTGAGCCCCACAACCCCGAATACCGTCCCCGATTCGAGCGCCAATTGGGCATCCTCGAAAATGGCGTGCGTCCCGAAGCTTTTGTAAAGGCCTTCGACCTCAACGGTTTTGTGCGGCATAAGCATATAAAAATGGGTTATGCACCTGCGCGGTTGCGGCAAATTATGGCACGGGTGGTCTGTGCTGTCGATCCTGCGCCTTCCCGAAAATGCTGTTCGCAACAACCATTGACCCGATTAATCCCGGGATAATAAGCTATTTTAGTGCCATCCACGAAATCAATTGCACTTAAACTGCATCGGGCAAGGCCGCAAATGACGTTCTTTCGAATCGCTGCACGAAGTATCATCCTCGCACCCCTGTTCTTCCCCATTTCCGGGTTCCCGGCGCAAATGCAACCCGATGTTTTGTATCCCGGCATTTCCGCGGCGCAGCACGCCCATGCCCAGGAAGCGATGCATGAGTTTTTCGGGCAGCATTGGCGCAGGGCCGACTCGATTGCACGCGACATGCGAAGCCTGGAGCAATCCGACAGCCTGCTTCCTCTCAGCAACTTGATTTGTTTTGCCATGCCGGCCTGGCGAATTATCAACAACGAATTCGACTCTCGCGGCCAGGGCGATTCGCTTTATCGACTGCTTGATCCTCTGCGGCGCGAATGCCTGTGGATTCTTCACCATCGCCATTTTCCCGACTCCACCCTGCCAACGCGCATGTTCCTGGAAGCAGGGATCAATGGATTCAACGCAACGCTTATCATCCGGTCCAACCCGCTTGCCTCTCTGTCCCAGGGCCTGCGGTCCTTTCGGACCCTCGATTCATTGCGAACCATTGCTCCGCAGATCAAAGACCTCTACCTGGGCATGGGACTTTTCCAATGCGCGCTTGCGAACGAACCAGGCATAATCGGTTTCGCGCTCCATCTTTTTCGCGGCCTGCATGTGAGTCTCGATTCCGGACTTGCATATCTGCGCATCTGCTCGAACGAGGCTCTTTACACAGGCGACGGCGCCAAGGAATACCTCATCCAGTTTCTATCTCCCTTCAATCGCAGCGAAGCCGACGAGAAACAGGCGGTCTTCCGGTCGCTTGAACAGGAGTTTCCGGGAAACCCGTACTATGTCTTTCAGGATATAGACGAACAAATGGCATTCCACCGTGAAAGCGCGTTTGCGAAAAGCACGCGCGACTGGGTGCTTGCGCAGATCGCCGGGTTCGATACCTCGAATTCAACCACCAAACTGTATGCAAACTGCATCAAGTTGCAATGCGCTGCAATCGACACATCTCTTGCGGCAACGCTCGGACCGCGCCCCCTTGGCGACAGAGAATGCCTGTCGTTCTATCCGGTTTTTCTGGAAGCTGCGAAGGCCAGGTATTTCATAGATTCAGACAACAAACAAACCGTTAGCAAGCGAAGAAACGCCATCCGGTCGTATCACGAGTTGCGAAACAGGGCCTATGTTGTCCTGAGGCGGTCCGAGATCAACCCCATGCTCCGGGAATACTACCTGTGGCATCTGGATGACGGTTTGCCATGATCGCATGGGCAAGACAAAAGCCCAAAAAAGGCGGAAAGAATCATTATATTGTTGTATGATCGATATATTGTTGTATGATCGATCGCAGGTCACTTTTTTGCCCTCGATTGCAGGAGTAGTTCCAAACATTCGGCGTTCAGCAGTGAAGATGCCCCGAAGCAAGCTTCGGGGACCGCGATTACAACCGGATGTACACTCCAGTGAGCAGCCTGTAATGCGCAAACTTTGGGATCCACCTTAACCGTTTCATTAATCATCAAAAAGGGGGGAGTATGGTTCGACGCATCATTGCACTCGCGTTTGCATGTGCACTTGCGGGCGCTTTTACCGGGTTCGGCCAGACCTACACGCCGGATCCGAGCAACAGAGTAACCATCAATCTTGGCGCCACGGCCTGGAAGATGATCAAGTCGGATGCCGTTGGTGCGCAGGATCCGGCCTACAACGACGCTGCCGGCCTCGACATCGGGATTCCTCACTGCATGGCCGAAGACCAGACTTTTGTCAACAACTACTCCGGCGGCGGCAATCTTCCCGGAGGTCCCTACTGGTATCGCAAGCATTTCACGCTCGACGCCAAATATTCGGGCAAGAAAGTGTTTCTTGAATTTGAGGGAGTCCATCTCGGCTGCCAGGTGTATGTAAACGGCACCGTGCTGCCGACCACCAGCACACTCAACCCGCAGGCAACGCATGTTATCGGGTTTGTCGGATTTACAAACGACATAACCAGCCTGGTACAATTCGACGGAACCAACAACGTGATTGCGGTCCGCGTGGCCATGAATGCAGGCTGGTTTGCAGATCCGGGATTCTCCGAGGTCTTCCGGTTCGGCCAGGGTAGCGGCGGCCCATTCCGCCCGGTGTGGCTCCACCTAACCGACCCGGTGCATGTGCCCAGCAACGAGTATTCCGGTCTTCAGCAGTGGGGAACGTACGTGGCGACCACAAACCTCTCCACCGACCTGTCGCAGGCGACCGTGCGAATCCTCACCAATGTCCAGAATGACAACACGACGGCCCAGACAGTCACTGTTACGACCAAAGTGGTTGACGCGTCCAACAACAGCGTCGTGCTTTCGCAGGACGCAACCCATGCCATCGCCGCAGGGTCGAACTTCATCTTCGACCAGACCGGCACCATCAACGGTCCCAAGCTGTGGTATCCCAACAACAGCCTCTACGGGAAACCGAACCTCCACAAGGTTTATCATATTGTAAAGATCGGCACCACGGTGGTGGACCTTGTCCAGAGCCCGCTCGGCATCCGCACCATCACGTGGGACAAGAATTTCCCCTATATCAACGGCAAGAAGCAGTGTCTCTACGGCGCCTCGTCGCGATACGATTACCCGGCGCTGGGCACGGCAGTGCCGCCGGCCCTACAATGGCGCGACGCCAAGATGCTCGCCGATGTCGGCGGCAACCTGTGGCGGCCCGGCCATTCCACGTGCAGCGAAACATTCGTTGAGGCGTGCGACGCCTACGGCATCATGATCGTTCAGCCCAGCGGCGAGGGCGAAGGGAACTTCTCCGGTGGATCAAATACGGCCCCGTCCCGATATATTCTCAAGAAAGAGATCCACAGGGACATGATCATCCGCGACAGGAGCCACCCCTGCATTCTGGCATGGGAAGCCTCAAACGGCGATATGGATTCGCTGTATGCCGACACGCTGCGGACCATCAGCAAGACATGGGACTCGCTTGCGCCCAGGGTTATCGCCCTGCGTGGAAAGCCATTTACAAACGGCGTGATCGACCTTCACGGATGCACGCTCACCGGGTGTGACGCGCAGCAGAAGCCGCTGGGCAACTACATCAATTTCCCCTGGTGGGGCTCCGAATATTGGGGCAGGCACAGCTCGCGTTACGCGTACGACTGGCAGGTCGATTTCTGCGGCGAATTCCTTCGCGACTGGGCCAGCGGAGTAAAGAACAACTGCTTCGGCATGTGTCAGTGGTATTTCATGGAAACACCGGGCGAGGCCGGGCAGTTTGAAGAAGGCATGAGTCCCGACAATGTCCGGTCTTTCGGTTCCTCAATGACCGACTTCAACCGTATTCCCAAGTTTCTGTATTATCAGTATGGCGTGTGCTGGATAGCCTATGCCCTGCAGCCGCGGATTGCGATCGCGAACCATTGGAACCGCTCCGGTACGGTCCGGGTGGACGTGTGGAGCAATTGTCCCAAGGTGCGTCTGAGCGTCAATGGCACGAGCGTTGGCGAACAAGTACCCAATGGCCAGCTTGGCGCCACTGGCGGTATTTCCGATGTCAGTAATACGACGACGCAGTTGCCTTTCCAGTGCACGTTTACCGGCGTCGCGTGGCAGTCCGGCACTCTCAAGGCCGATGGCCTTGATGCCAACGGCAACGTCGTCTGCACCGACCAGAAAATAACGTCGGGCACTCCCGATCATATTGTGCTGACACAAGAGCAGAACACGGTGATGCCCAGCGGCCAGGTATTCAATGTTACGGCCAACGGTACGGATGCCGCTCTCATAATGGCCACCATTGTTGACGCAAACGGCAACTGGTGCCTAACGGATTCCGGCAAGATCACCTGGACCGTTGCAGGCCCTGCCACATACCGCGGCGGCAGCGACCAGTTCGTGAAGGGTGGACAGGGATACGGATACCATGCGCCTCTTGACCCGGAACTCGACATCGAGGGCGGCAAGGCAATGGTTGCCGTACGGTCTCAATTCACCACAGGAACCGTTACGGTGAGCGCCACAGTTACGGGACTTGCCAAACCCACCACCAGTATTACTTACGACATCAAGCCGGTAACCGACTCCGTGGTTGCCGAGATCCCCGTGCACCCATCCTCGCTGTTCGGCAGCGGCCTAGCCGCCAGGATGTACGTGGCAGGCCGCCTTGTCAAATACTACATCAGCGGCATCTCGGACGTTACGGTGGAAATCCTCAATGCGCATGGGCAGACCGTGCGGCAGTTGAAGGCGTCGCAGCAGTCGGCCGGATGGCATTCCGTGGTGATCGACGGGCAGACGCCGGGGGCGCAGGGCCGCACTGCCGGCGTCTACTTTGTTAAGCTGACGGCCAACGGAACGTCGCTGGCCGCGCAAAAAATGGTTGTCACACGCTGATTTTCTTGATCGGCCGTTTGATTTGTTTAGAGGCGAAGAGCAACGCAAAATTCTTGCAAGGCTCTTCGCCTCTTGTTTTGCGGAAAACGAAGGCGGCCAATCGGCGTTGCGTGCGGGAGTGCGCCCATCGGCCGGACATCTCGCCTGCGCCCATCAATCGCGAGAAAACCTCGGGCGCCAGGCACGCTCCTACTTGACAAAGACGCTGCCCGCGGATCGCATGGCGGCGAGTATCAACCGCGCGATATATTCGTAGCCGAGCTGATTCGGATGGATGAAATCGCTGAAGTAAACCTGGTTGTACGTTGAATCGGCTGGATTCGACAGCGGAGTGTTGGCGTCCACGAGCCATACACCGTAATCCCCGCGCGAGCGCCAGAGCTGCCTGCGCTGCGTCACCGACGAGTCGAGCAGATGGTTGAATATCACAAGATTCTGCCGCGTCGTGGAGTCGACCGTGTACAGCGCGTCCGACGTGTCGTGCGGCAGCGGCAGCCCGTTTATCACGTAGATCTCGCTCTTGGGATTCCGCGAATGCATTATATCCATGGACGTGGCGCAGTAATACCAGCCCGGATATCTGTTGTAACCGTCGTTGACGCCGTTCATAAAGACCCAGAGGTCGGCATTGACCTCCGGGTGAAGAGACAGGGAATCGTAAATGTCGAATGTCCGTTTTCCGTTCGCAGCCATGCACGAATCGTCCTGGCCGGGAGCGAGCATGCCGGTGACCATCGCCCCTTCGCAGCCTATGGCGTGCGGATCACCCGCCTGAGCACGCAGGGTGTCGACAAGCGAACGCCTGAACCCTCCCCTGCCTGCATCGCCCAGCAGGCCCGCAACTATCGAATGGCCAACGAAGCACACGCGCTGCTGCATCCGGCAAACCTGTGTGCCGGTCGTCCACGCGCTGTCGTTATGGGAATCAACCGCCAGGACCTGCCACCAGCATAATCCTGTGTCAAGTTTCGAAACAACGGTCGAATTGCTCGTGCCGCTGTATTGCCTGCTCAATGTCGACGCCGATGCACCCAGCCACAGCGTGTAGACAAAAGCGTCCCCGGCCCGGTCGGACCGCTGGGCCGAGAACGAAAAACGGGCCTTGCCGCTGCCCAGACCGTAGTGCGGCACATACAGGGTGTCGCCCGCACGCGGAGAAAGAACAGCCACGCTGCACGGGACTGCTTTGCAATCGATAACAAACGTGTCCAGCGCAATACGTCCGTCCGCGTCCCGTACGCCCGCCACCACCGTCAGAAGCCCATGGCCCTTGCCCGTAATCCTCATCGAATCTGCGGTCGCGCTGTCGGTCCAGCCGCCGCCGCCCAAACTCCATAGGTATCTTTCGATTTTGCCGCCGGTGTCGGCCGCCCTGCACCGCACCGTGATCGTGTCGGTCCAGCGCATCGCCGTATCGGCGATCTTGCCGACAAACACGGGCGTCCCAAACCGAAGCCTCACGTTCATCGTGTCGGGCGCCGAATCAATCGAATCGTTGTCGATTGCCTTGACGCGAACGATGTTTTCCCGGCCCGTGTCCCTCGCCGTCCAAACGTGCTTCACGGTCCCGGCAGTTGTTGTATCTGTAAATAGCGAGTCGAACGCCCAGACGTATCGTTCAACCCAGCCGCTGGCGTCTGCGCCGCGCGCCCGGATTGTGATGGTGTCCCCTACATCAACAACAGTGTCGTGCGAAATCGAAACAACCGGCGCCGCGAGACGCACAAAAACCTTCATCGAATCGATGTTCGACTCTTGCCCGCGATAATCGACCGCTTTCGCGTAGACGACTTGCATTCCCGTCTCAAGCCGGCCGAACACGATTGCACACGAATCGGCAAGTGTCGTATCTGAAAACTCATGGCGGCCTTTGGCCCATAGCCACCGGACCCGAGTGGCAAAAGTGTCCCTCCGCGCGGCATGGAGCATCAGCGGGGTATGAATTGCCGTCGAAATTTCGCCGGAAAGCGAAATAACCGGAGGATCTGCAACAACCCTTACCGTAACGCTCTCCGGCAAAGACAGGATGCTGTCGTTGTCCATGGCGGTTGCGAGAATACGGTACTTCCCCGCGCTTCGGCAGAAAGCGTACCGCAGCGTGTCCCCGACGGTGGCAAGGGTCGAGTCGCCCGGATCAATCCGCCACTGCAATCCGATGATTCTGCCGTTTGTGTCATACGCGCTTGCGGCTATCGCCAGCGTATCACCAAAGTAAACCCCCGTGTCTGCAATCATGAACCGCAGCCTCGGCTTGCCGAGCAGAACGCCGATCCTTGTGGTATCCGGACCGGACCACACGCCGTTGCTGCCGGCCGCATATGCGACAAGCCGGTGCGTCCCCGTGTCGCGCAGCCCGAAATAGAGCCTGCACACACTGTCGCCGTTTGACGAACGCGGTATCCGAGTCGAATCCAGATACCAGACAAAATTCATTTGCCCGGCATCGCGATTAAGCGGATGCGCACAGACGACAAGAGAATCCTTAACAAATACTGTTGTATCCGGGGGGGCCGCAAAATGCGGCTTTACGCGCGCGTCGGCAATCGGATTGCCGCACCTGGTTGCAAGCAGGAAAAGAACCGAGAGAACGCACGCCGCACGAGACATGGCGCGGCCGCTGCGGCACCATGCCGGGATACCGGCAAAAAGCGGAGGTTGATTGGTTGGCACGGAGATAAAATACTATCGTTGCAAGAACAACCGGCTTCGGCCGTGCCTTTTTACTGTCCGCTTCCGAAACCATTTACCAAGCGGTATTTTAGATACCATGCACCCGGCCGCCTCTACTTCCCGGCGATCCGCCGCACCCTACTTTTACTTGTGCATTGCCGCAGTCTGTCTGATTTGCTGCGTCAATAGCCGTGACACGCAGACACCGCCTCCCACGCTGTCGGTCCAAGGCATTCCGCCGATTTCCGATTCGCTTCGGGAGGCCGTGGCGCGATATCGGAATTGGAACTTTGCGTCGCTGGCCGACTGGACGCCGGACGGAGGCGGCATGATCGTTGTCTCGCGTATCAAGGAGATCAACCAGATACACTCGGTGTCCGGGCCGTGCACATCTCCAAAACAACTCACGTTTCTTTCCGAGCCGGTGACGAGCGTCGCCGTATGCCCCGACCCACGCCGCCGCCTGCTTATCTTTACAAAGGACAGCGGAGGCGATGAGAATTTCCAGATATTCGCACTGCGGCTCGACTCACCTGCCCCTGTTCGGCTCACCGACGGAACCGGGCAGAGCGAGGGAGCGGTCTGGTCGAACGCGGGCGACCGGTTCGCGTATCACAGCAACAGACGCAACGGCACCGATTTCGACATCTACGTAAGCGATACCGGATGCCGTCTGGAAACCAGGCCGGTTCTCGCACGCACCGGATCGTGGTCGGTTGCAGGCTGGTCGCCCGTCGACAGTCTGCTGCTTGTACTCCGCTACATTTCCCGAACAGCCTCGTTCCTGTACGTGTGCAACTGGCGCACGGGCGATTACTCGCCTATTCATGACACGCTCGACACGGTCTCGCAGGAGATCGGCGCGTGGGGTCCTTTAGGCAAAGGAATTTTCCTCACCTCCGACAAAGGTACCGACTTCCGCACGCTCCGGTATTACGATCTCGCAACACGGCGCGAGACTGTTCTCACCGCCGGAATTCCCTGGGATGTGCGCGAGATAGCGCTGTCGAAAGACCGGTCCACACTTGCCTTCCAGACCAACCAGAACGGGTATTCCCATGTGTATATCATGGATACGAAGACGTTCGGCTATCATGAAATTGCCGGACTGCCGATAGGCGGAATCTACGGTCTCAGGTTCGACCCTGCCGGGAGGCGCCTGGGCATGACCGTCACCACGGCCCGGCATCCGGAGGAATCCTATGCGGTGCGGCTGTCTGATTTCTCTCTTGTCAGATGGACCGCCAGCGGGCTCGGCGCCCTCGATTCGAGCGAGCTGGTCTCCCCCGCTCTCGTGGAATACCCAACCTTCGACAGCGTTTCCGGACACGCCCGCACCGTTCCCTGCTTTGTTTACAAACCAACAAACCGGCCCGGCCCTTTCCCCGTGCTTGTTACCATTCACGGCGGACCGGAGAGCCAGTTCTGGCCATACTTTGAGCCGCAGATCCAATACGACGTATGTGCGCTCGGGCTGTGCGTGCTTGCGCCGAATATCCGGGGGTCGGGCGGTTACGGAAAAGCATACCTGTCGCTCGACAATGATTACAAACGCGAAGATGCCGTAAAGGACATCGGCGCGCTGCTCGATTGGGTCGGCCGCCAAGCCGACTTGAACCCTACCAAAGTCGGGGTTTCAGGAGGTTCCTACGGCGGATTTGTTTCGCTTGCATCGATCGAGCGCTTCGGACCGCGCATCAAGGCCGGCATCGACATGTACGGCATCTGCAATTTCATCACGTTTCTGGAGCGCACCGCCGCCTACCGTCGCGACCTGCGGCGGGTTGAATACGGCGACGAGCGCGATCCGGCAATGCGCGATTTTCTTGTGCGGATATCTCCCCTGACAAGCGCGCCGCGAATATCGTGCCCGCTCCTTATTCTTCAGGGCGCAAACGATCCGCGTGTGCCGAAAAGCGAATCCGAACAAATTGCCGCATCGGTCCGCTCCAGAGGCGGAACCGTATGGTCGATTGTCGCAAGCGACGAAGGCCACGGGTTCCGCAAAAAATCAAACCAGGACTATCAGGAGTGCGCGCAGGCGCTTTTTCTCAAGACCTTTCTTGCACAATGACAAACGGAGAATTCATGAATCCCGTTACCGAATTCGAAGAAGCGCTTACGCAGCGCGAGCGCAGGGTGTTTCGATCTCTCGCAAATCCGGAGAAGATCCAGCACTACCTCGACCGTGTACGGTATTGCGACGACGACGATTATCATTGCCCGCTCACCGTAATCAGGAAGAACATCGGGTGCTGCTTTGAAGGCGGCCTTGTCGCCGCGGTTGCGCTTTGCAGGATCGGACACCCGCCCCTGGTTCTCGAAATTACCTCCGAAGGGGACGACGATCATGTCCTTGCGGTGTACCGGAAGAACGGACTTTGGGGCGCAGTGGCGAAATCGATTTTTCCGGGCCTGCGCTCGCGACAGCCGGTATACAAAACCCTGCGTGAGCTTGTGCTGTCCTATTTTGAGTTCTATTTCAACGCACGGCGCCAGCGGACCATGCGCGGATATTCCCTGCCGCTCAATCTGAGCTCACTTGCCGATTCGCACTGGATGCTCGACGATGCCGCCGTTGACAAAGTAAACAAGGCGCTCGACAAGTCGCGACATGTGCGGCTTTTCAAGCGGACTGCAGTGTGCAAGCTTCCCAAGATGGATTCCTGGACGTTCAAAGCGGGTATGTTTGGGACATCTGCAAAGTATCTGCATCGCTAGTGCAGTGTTTCTCAATTGGCTATACACGGAAAACTGTGTCATGCCCGTGGAAACGGGCATCCAGTGTCAATTCCAAACTGGATTGGCAAGGCCTCTGCTCCCGTCATGCGCATGCAGTCAAAGTCGCGGCCCCGCTTTCGCGGGAATGACGAATGCATAGGTAATTCGGAAACACTACACGAGGATGAGATTTTGCAGCGCGAGCGGGTGCAACGTGGGAAAAGGAGCGGGAATAAATCAAAACGCCTGTTTGTTTTCTGCTCGCTTCCCGCCACCTTTGCGCCTGGTGAATCTTCTTCCCAGTTATCCCGCCGTTATCAACCGGTACGACCTCGACCCCAAACCGAGCTTCTCGGCATAGGCAAGCTGTTTCAGAGAATCGCGGCCCGGGTGCGCTTCGAGAAACACGTCCTTGCCGCCGGCCTTCTGTTTTACCAGATCGAAACAGGCCATGTCCACGGCGACCGGGTCGGCAGAAACGAATATTCCCACGTCGTCAACGATGCGGGCAGTGTCACCGGCCATGCAATCGCATTCGGCGGTTATCTTGAGCGCAACATTCACATAGGCGACTTTCTTGCGTCCGCGCAGGACCGCTGCCGCGTATTCCACCATGCGCTCCACCATGCTGCCCGCTCCCGTTCCCCAGTTCACGTCCATTGCGCCATAAGTGCATGCGGCTATGCAACTGGCGCAGCCGATGCATTTTGCCCTGTCAATAGTCGATTTCCCATTGACGATGGCAATCGCATCGGCAGGACAGACCTTTTCGCAGGCTCCGCACCCTGTGCAGTTCCGCATCCGAACCACCGGGCACACCGTGCTGTGCTGGGCAAGCTTGCCTTCGCGCGACGCACACCCCATGCCGATGTTCTTGAGCGCGCCCCCGAAGCCGGTCATCATGTGTCCCTTGAAATGCGCAATTCCCACGAGCATCCGAGCCTCGGTATACAAGGAAAGCACCTTCGCCTCTTTGATGAATTTCCCGTTGAGCGCGATGATTCGGCAGTTTTCCTTCACCTTTTCATCAGGGACCGTGAGCCGTGCGCCTGTGATATCCTCCGTAAACCCATGTTCGCGCGCAAGCCGCTCATGTTCGGAAGACACGGTCCTTCTTCCTCGGTACAGCGTATTGGTGTCCGATACGACAACGTCTCGCGCCTTTTGGCGCAAAAGTCCGCTCACCACTCCTACCAACCGCGGGCTCACGTGTCCGGTATTGCCTTCTTCGCCGAAATGCATCTTTATGACGGCGTCGTCACCTGCCTCAATGCAGTCGAAAACCTTGCTCTCCAGAAGCAGGCTGCGCAAACCGGATTCGACAGTTGCCGGTTCGTCCGATGCCGACACGGGAAGGAAATGGACGGGACTTTTCATGGTATGCTCCGTTTGAGGTGATGTCACATTCACGGCTATTCGTGTTTCATGAAAAAATACTTGAAAGTACGGGCGGCCGGACGGCATGAGTGGAAGGTATTCTCAACCTCAATTTCGCATTGATCATCCGCGGCGCCGGTAAAGAAAACACGAAGGTTGGAGGGAATATTGACGGAAAGGATGACAACGGAGGCTGCCCCTGGCGGCGGCCACTATGGTTTCGTGGATCCGCGGTCTCGTCCGCCGCAGCCCCCCTGGGTTGGCGCCACACAGCGGCCGACTACTGGGTGACGATCTCCGTCACAGGAAGATTGTAGTGATCCACGCCTGTCAACTTGGAGAAGAAGACGGTGTCGTTGTTCGTTTGCAACGAGTCGCCGCACTGCTTCTTGTTCTTAGAAGAAAAGATTCACGCCGGTTTCGGCAGGATATATATTAATAAATCTGCGAATGCAGAACCCGTTAACCCTGCCTTAACAACAGGGAACGGTCAACAGACCCGCACTCCGATGACTTCCGGCACAAGGTTTTTTCGAGAATTAGCCTCTCTTCTACCTCCTGCTCGTCTCCATCAGAAATAGCGCGTCACCACACCATATCTTCGCAAAGGAAGGTTATGAGTTTTTCTACTATCGGCTTGTCCGATGCAATGCAACGGACCGTTTCCGCTTCCGGGTACACCACACCCACCGAAATCCAGGAGAAGGCAATTCCCCTCGCCCTTGCGGGCAGGGACATCATCGGCTGTGCGCCGACAGGCACCGGCAAGACGGCGGCATTCGTGCTGCCCATCCTGCAGCTTCTCGAAAAGCAACAATCACAGAACGGCACCGGCCGGCATCCCCGGGCCCTCATTCTCACGCCGACACGCGAGCTCTGCCAGCAGATTGAAGAGGCGATCCGGACCTACGGGAAATTCTGCCGCCTTAAATCGACCTCCGTGTACGGCGGGGTCGATATCGTTCGCCAGTTTAACAGTCTGCGCCAGGGCACCGACATCGTCGTTGCCACGCCGGGGCGGCTCCTTGACCATTGCGAGCGCCGCAGTATCGATCTTTCGCACGTGGAAATCCTGGTGCTCGACGAAGCGGACAGAATGTACGACATGGGATTTATCCAGGCGGTAAGGACCATTATCGCCAAGGTGCCCCGGAACCGCCAAACGCTGCTTTTTTCCGCGACCATGTCCAGAGAAATCCGCGCACTCGTTGCCGAGATTCTCAAGAATCCCACCGTGGTTGAGGTGGGAGAACCGTTTACGCCCGTGGACACGGTTCTTCAGCAGTTCTATTCGGTTCCGCAGCCGACCAAGCTGGATTTGCTGGTGCATATTCTCAAGAACGAAGTCCTTGGACCCACGCTC
>Ga0182027_10010736_pt1 | contig 12993 bp, 13 predicted proteins | sample 712E1DmetaG_FD_121300 | JGI IMG/M metagenome (GOLD analysis project Ga0182027, IMG submission 121300) | Permafrost microbial communities from Stordalen Mire, Sweden - 712E1D metaG (Illumina Assembly) | ecosystem: Environmental > Terrestrial > Soil > Wetlands > Permafrost | place: Sweden...
GTCCGTGGGGCCTTCTCGTTGCCACCGCTGGCGCGGCCGCGCTGACGGACGACGAGGGAAACTCGCCGTTGCACTGGGCGGCCGAGAACAATGCGTGGTACGCGATTCCTGCGAGGGCCCTGACGGTCGAGGCCATGCTTCAGGCGAATCCGGCGCACGAGACACCGTTCGCAATGGCGGCCAAGAGGCACGCGCTCCAGAACATCGCCGAGGATGCGCTCATTAGCCTCGCGAGCTCAAGGAGCCGGACGGGCGACACCCCTCTACACCGGGCGGCCCGGGGCGGCTACCTGATGGGCCTTCCGCAATGCCTCAAGACCGAGGAGCTTCTGGTCCTCGAGGACGCCGAGGGGTACTCGGTGCTTGACCGGCATCGTGCAACCCTTCGCCCGACGGGCTAGGGGATAGGGTCGGAGCGCGACGGCCCGGCGGCGTCCATGGAGGCTTCCTGCACACGGCTCCTGTGCAGATCCAGCCCATTGGATGTCACACTTAGGGACCCAACTGCACAGCAGGCATTCGGATCCAAAAGACAAGGCGTTGGCACATGGCGCGTTATGCCGTGGTCATTGCAGGCACCGGATGTGCAAGGAAGGAGTCACTATGCGTTTCATCAAATACAACAACCCCGATGCCCCCTGTGTCGTGCCGTCTGCCCGTCTGGGCGGTCGTTTCGGCAGGACGGACATCGAAAACGAGATCGACTGGCTGTTCGGAGCGGCGCTGAGCGGCATTGCCGGATCAGCCCAGGGCGGACAGTTCCCCGTCGATCTCTACGAGGACAAGGACAATTCGTACGTCCGGGCGGAGCTGCCCGGCGTTACCCGCGACGCGATCAGCGTCGAGATCGTTGACGGCTCCCTTTCAATCCAGGCATCCCGCAAGGACAAGTCTGGAGATGCGGAGAACACCGTGTCGTTCAACCGGCTGGTCAGCATCCCGGACGACGTGCAGGCGGACAAGGTCTCTGCCGCGTACGAGAACGGAATCCTCACCGTGACGCTTCCGCGCACGGAGAAATCCAAGCCGAAGAAGATCAGCGTGTCGGTCAACTAAGGCCGCGCGAATCCAACCAAAGGAAACAACTACCATGTCATTTTTTAACGCACTCATCCCGGCCTTCAACGGCGCCTCCACAGAAGGCGAGGCCATCCCGACCCGCAGACCGCAGTATCACGTCGTGGAGACCGACGCGGCCTACAACCTCACCGTCAACCTGCCTGGCGTCGCCAAGGAGGGGCTCGAGGTCACGGACGAGGGGGGCGAACTGAGGATCACCGGCAGGCGGGCTCTCACACTGCCCGAAAACGCCGCCGTGCTCCACCGCGAGTCGTCCGACGCCGCATTTGAGCTCGTGCTCACGCACGACAACACGATCGACTCCGAGAAGATCGGGGCGGAGCTCAAGGACGGCGTCCTCCACCTGACGCTTGCGAAGGCGGAATCGGCCAAGCCGCGGAAGATCGCCATCGGCTGACGGCCCGGGCGAAAGACACTATTGCCACAAAGGCCGGGCGCCCCGACGGGTTGCCCGGCCTTTTTCATGCGCCGCCGGCCTTCCTCGCGGCGAGCGACGCCCCGATCGAGAGGGCCAGGATGCCCGCGATCGCGGCAAGCGACGCGCCCGTCGGGATCCGGTACCAGAGCTCGGCGAGCATCTTCACGCCGACGAACGAGAGGACGGCCGCCAAGCCGGCGTGCAGGTAGCGCAGGTCGCGCATGGCGCCGCTGACGACAAAGAAGAGCGAGCGCAGGCCGAGAATGGCGAAGAGGTTTGAGGCGACCGCGACAAAGGCGTCGTGGGTCACGGCGATCACGGCCGGCAGCGAATCCAGCGCGAAGACCAGGTCGGCTGTCTCCAGCACGAGGAGGGCCGCGAGCCCGGCCGGTGCGTGGCGGGTAATGAACCGGAAGGCGCGCCCCGACGGGTCGACGGGCAGGCGGCCGGGGCGCGCGGCGGCGAGCCTTATCCCGGTGGCCAGGATCAGGGCTCCGAACACGGGGACCAGCCAGGCGAAGTGCGCGATGGCCTTGAGCCCCGAAATAAGGAGCGCCGATCGGAAAACGATGGCGCCCGCTATTCCCCATAGGAGAAGGCGCCGCTGGTCGCCCGGACTCACGTCGAACTGCCGGAACACGAGAGCGAACACGAAGACGTTGTCGACGCTCAGGCTGAGTTCGATCAGGTAGCCGGCCATGTACTGCTGCGCGGGCTCTGAGCCCCGCCTCAGGAGCACCAGCGCCCCGAACGCGAGCCCGAGGCCCACGCAGGCGAACGTGACGGCGACGTCCCGTGCCATTGAGGGCCGGACCTCTCGGACGGTCTCAGGCGGGGCGTTGTTGGGCATCGGTGGCGGCGGCTTTGCCGCGGCTTGACCTTGAGCCCCGGTGCGGGTTTGGCAATGTCCTCCCATGGACATTGCCATCCCAGTCGAGGTGCTCGCCGAGCCGCCGGGGCTCCTGCGCCGCTTCGTCGAGTGGCTGCAGGCGAGGTTCTTCCCCGGGGCGATGGACACCGCGACCGCGCGCTGGCTCGCCTTCCTGCTCATCCTCCTGCTGGCGATCGTCCTGGGGCGGTTCGGTGTCGGTATCCTGTTCAAGAAGATCAAGAAACTCGCCGCGAGGGCCAACAACCAGCTCATGGTCCCGGCGCTGGAGACGCCGACCGCGACGTTCGTGATGCTGTGCGGGATCGTCGCGGCGCTTTCGGTCGTGCCGATCTGGGAGGCGGTTCCTACCTGGGTCAGGCTGGGCGAGCAGGGGGCGCTGACCGCCGTGGTGCTCTGGGGAATCGGCTGCGCCGGCGGGGCCGCGATTGACCACCTGGCGGAGGGCGCGCGGGCCAGCAGGCGCCAGATGGCAGCCTTCATCCCGCTCATCAAGAAGACCTTTGCGGCCTTCTTCACCGTCTTCAGCATCCTGGTGGTCTTCGAGAGCCTCGGGTTCCAGGTGAAGACCTTCCTCACCGGCCTCGGGATCGGCGGCCTCGCATTCGCCCTCGCCGCGCAGGACACGATCGCGAACATGTTCGGCTCGTTCGTGGTCGTGATGGACCAGCCGTTCTACGTCGGCGAGTACATCCGCGTGGGTGGCTTCGAGGGGACGGTGGAGGAGATCGGCCTGCGCTCGACGAGGCTGAGGACCGCCCAGCGCACTCAGGTCGTGATCCCGAACAAGACCGTCGCCACCGAGGTGATCACCAACTTCACGCGCATGCCCCAGCGCCGCGTGGACGCGACGCTGGGGGTGACCTACGACAGCCCCCCCGACAGAATCGAGCTTGTGCTGGCGGACATCCGCGCGCTGCTCCGGTCGGATCCTGGTGTCCACCAGGGCGAGATCGTCGTCAGCCTGGCGGACTTCAGCGACGCCTCGATTCGGCTCCAGATCCTGTATTACACGGCCGATCCGGACTGGGGCTCGCACATGGCGGTGCGCGAGCGTGTGAACCTCGCGATCCTGCGCGCCTTCGCCGCGCGGGGCGTGACGCTGGCCTATCCGAACCCGGTGATCCGCATGGACCCGGCGGTCGTGCAGCAGATCAAGCAGAAGACCTGAACGCACGCCGCCGGGGCTAGTACAGGCGCCTGCGGAAGAGGAACCCCGCGATGGTCAGGTTGACCAGCCCTATCGCGGCCATCGGCCAAAACTGGCTGGCGAGCATGTGGAAGGGGGTTCCCTGCAGGAAGACGCCGCGGATGATCACGAGGAAATAGCGCAGGGGGTTGATGAGGGTCACATGCTGCATCCACAGGGGCATGTTGGCTATGGGGGTCGCGAAGCCCGACAGCATCACGGAAGGCACCATGAACAGAAACGCGCCGAGGAGCCCCTGTTGCTGGGTCACGGCGAGCGAGGAGATCATGAGCCCCACCCCCAGCGACGAGAACAGGAACAGGAAGAGCCCCGCGTAAAGCGTCGAAAGCTCGCCGCGGAGCGGAACCTGGAACCAAAGCGTTGCGATGATCACGATCGCCGTCAGCTCGCCAAAGCCGATGATGAAGCCGGGCAGTGCCTTGCCGATGAGGATCTCCACGGGTCGGAAAGGCGTCACCAGCAGCTGGTCGAACGTGCCCTGCTCCCGCTCGCGGGCGACGGAAAGCGAGGTCACGAGGGTCGTCACGAGAAGCGTGAGAAGCCCCACAATCCCCGGCACGAGAAACCACCGGCTCTCAAGGTTTGGGTTGAACCAGGCCCGGACCTCCAGGCGGGCGGTCACCGCGCCTCCGGTCTGCCGCATCCAGTCGGCGTTGAAGCCGTCCGCGATCGTCGTCACGTAGCCGAGCAGGATCGCGGCCGTGTTCGAGTTGCGCCCGTCGACGATGACCTGCACCGCGCCCGGCCGACCGGCCGCGAGATCACGGCTAAACTCCGGACCGATGTGCAGCACCATCAAGGCGCGCTGGCTGTCGACCAGCGGGGCGATCTCCGCGTCGCTGGACGGAGTTGCGACCTGGTGAAAATTGGGCGCGCCCGCGAAGCGGGCCACCAGCTCGCGCGAAGCGAGACCGGGGTCTTCGTTGTAGACGGCGAACGGGATCCGGTTCAGGTCGAACGTTGCCGCGTAGCCGAAGATGAGAAGCTGGACCAAGGGGGGCACAATGACGACCACGCGGCTTCGCTTGTCCTTGAGGAGGGCAAGGAACTCCTTGATCATAAGGGCATTGATGCGGCGCCACATGTTGGGGTTCCTATTCGAGGCGCTTGTGCATCAGGCACCTGCTCGTGCCGAGGAAGAGCAGCGCGAACACGGTGAGCGCCGCGATGTTTGGCAGGATCACCGACCAGACATTGCCGGCTAGGAAGAGGGTCTGCAGCGACGCCACAAAGTAGCGCGCCGGCAGGAACCGGGTGATCACCTGGACCACGGTGGGCATGCTGCCGATGTCAAAGATGAACCCCGACAGAAGGAACGCCGGCAGGAACGTCGTGATGATGGCGACCATGCCCGCCACGAACTGGTTCTTGGCTACGGTTGAAATGAGGAGCCCCATTCCGAGGGCTGCCAGGAGATACAGCGCGGAGACCCCGAAGAGGAGCCAGGGGGAGCCCAACAGCGGGACTTTGAAGAGCCACAGTCCCATGGCGACCGAAAGGGCCATGCTGCCGAGTCCGAGCAGGAAATAGGGCACGAGCTTTCCGAGGAGCACCTCGCCCATCGTGACCGGCGTCACCATAAGGGCCTCCATCGTGCCTCGCTCCCACTCCCTCGCCATCACAAGCGCCGTCAGCAGGGCGCCGATCAGGGTCATGATGATCGCGATCAGGCCGGGCACGAGAAAATTGCGGCTGCGCAGCTCGCTGTTGAACCAGACGCGTTGGTCAAGTTGGACCGGCATGGTGAGCGCTTCGCCTCGCGCCAGCGCCTGGCGCTGGAGCCATTTCTGCCAGACGCCTTGCACGTAACCAAGAATGAGCCGGCCCGTGTTGGCATCAACACCGCTCACGATCACCTGAATGGGCGCTCCATCGGGCTGGCGCAACTGCCGCGCGAAGTCCGACCGCAAATGCACGATCGCCGACACGCGACGCGCCATGAGCGCCTCCTCCGCCTCGCGCAGATTGCGCATGATAACCGGCTCGAAATAGCGCGACTGCTGAAATCCGCCGATGAAACTCGCCGTGTCAGCGCTCGGCTGCTCCACCACCAGCGCGATGGGCACATGCTCCGCGTCCAGCGACACGCCGTAACCGAAGATGAGCAGCAACACCACCGGCAGCAGGAACGCGATGGCGATGCTGCTCGGATCGCGCAGGATTTGGTAAAACTCCTTCCGGATCAAGCCGCGCAACCGCATCCCTCCGCCGCCGCGAGGAAGCGGGGCTGCCGGACTTTCGTGGTCACGTCTGTTGCTCATCATCCTGATGCAGCCGTCTGACCCTGGCCTTCGATCAGCGCGATGAAGGCATCCTCCATTGTCGGCTCCGGGTGCTCGGCAGTGCGCTGGTGTTGCTTGATTTCTTCCGGCGTGCCGAGGGCAAGAATCTCCCCGTCGGCCATGATCGCCAGCCGGTCGCAATACTCGGCCTCCTCCATGAAATGCGTCGTCACCATGACGGTCACGCGGTCTTCGGCCAGCGCATTGATATGGCTCCAAAACTCGCGCCGCGCCAGCGGGTCCACGCCGGAAGTCGGTTCGTCGAGAAACAGGATTTCCGGCTTGTGCATCAGCGCGCAAGCCATGGCCAGGCGCTGCTTGTGGCCGAGCGGCAGATCCAGGCTCGTCGTATCCGCCATCGGTGTCATCTCGAATTGCTCCAGCGCCTGCTCCATCGCCGCGCGCTGGCGCGCTCCAAATAGCCCGTAGGCGCTGCTGAAGAACCGCAGGTTTTCACAAACGCTCAGGTTGCCGTAGAGCGAGAATTTCTGGGACATGTAGCCGACCCGCGCGCGTGCCGCGGCGGCGGCGGTGCGAAGGTCGAGCCCCGCCACGCGCAGACTCCCCTCGCTGGCCGGCAACAAACCGCACAGCATCCGAAACGTCGTGGACTTGCCCGCCCCGTTGGCGCCCAGCAAGCCGAATACTTCACCGCGCGCGACCCGAAAGCTCACGCCCTTGACGGCATAGAAATCCCCGAAGCGCCGCTTAACATCGTTGACCTCGATGACCGGGCCAGCGCCATTGTTCGCGCGCGGTGGATTCTGAGGGGTTTGGGCTGGATGCCGCGTCGCTCCGCCTTCCGCGCGCCGTTTCTTCAGCATAGTGATGAAGCTGTCTTCCAGCCGCGGCGGCACAGGCTGAATCGAGACTTCGGAAATGCCGGGCAGGAGTCTGGCCGGGTCGGGCGCGACTTCGCTGTCCATGACCAGGCGCACCCGCTCGCCCTGGATAAGCGCGTCCACCACGCCCGGGGCGCGGGCAAGTTCGCGCTGCACAACCCGCTTCCGCTGGCCGGGCGCGGTCACCAGGTAGGTCAGGCCTTGGGATTTCTCGCGAAACTGCCCCGGCGGACCGTGGCCGAACACCTCGCCGTCGTGCATCAAAATCACCTCGTCGCAGCGCTCGGCTTCGTCCAGGTAGGCGGTGCTGAGCAGCACGGTCATGCCTTCCTGTTGCACGAGCCGATAAACGATCTGCCAGAGTTCGCGCCGCGACACGGGATCGACGCCGACCGTCGGCTCATCGAGCAGCAGCAGTTCTGGCGGGCGCACGAGCGTGCACGCGAGACCGAGTTTCTGTTTCATCCCGCCTGAGAGCCGCCCGGCCAGCCGCTTCGTGAACCTTGCCAGGCCGGTCATGTGCATGAGTTCGTCGTAGCGCGCAATCCGGTCGGCGTGCGGCACCCCCTGCAAATCCGCGTAGAGGTCGAGGTTCTCCTGCACCGAAAGGTCTTCGTACAGACCGAACCGCTGCGGCATGTAACCAACTCGGGCCTGCACCGCCAGCGACTCGCGCGCGGCGTCGAAGCCCAGCGCCATGATCTGGCCCTCGTCGGGCGCCAGCAGCCCTACGCACATTCGCATCAGCGTCGTCTTGCCGGCTCCGTCCGGACCGATCAACCCCGTTACCTGGCCGCGACGCACGCTCAGGCTGACGTTGCGCAAGGCCGGGATCGTCCGCTTGCCGGCGACGAATTGCTTGCGAACCCCGCGCACTTCCAGCACGAGTTCGGTGGCGGAAGTCGCCCGCACCGCTTTACCGGGGTCTTCCATGAGGCCAGGATTTCACTTTACGCCGCCGGTTTGCGCCGGGGTGCCGGCTTCACTTGGAGTGGAGTTGAGCGGGATGGTCACCACCGCCGGCATGCCGAGGCGCAGTTCGCCCTCCGGATTCCGAACAAAGGCGCGGACCTGATAGACGAGCTTGGTCCGCACCTCGGCTGTCTCGACCGATTTCGGCGTGAACTCTGCCGTCGGCGAGATGAACCCAATCCAGGCGTCGTAGCGCTTCCCCGGATAACTGTCGGTCGTCACCTCCGCTTTCATGCCGAGACGGATCTTTCCCAGGTCCGTTTCCGCCACATAGGCGCGCACCCACAGCGGATCATCGAGCGCCAGCGTAAAGACCGGTTTCTGCGGTGACGCCATGTCGCCGGGCTCCAGAATGCGGTCCCGGATGACGCCGTTGGTGGAGGCGTAGAGTCTGGCGTCGGCCAACTCTCGTCGCGCCAGCGCCAGGTCGGCCTCGTAAGCTTGCAGCTTGGCTTTGCCGGCAGCGATGTCTTCTTTCCGCGGACCGAGCACCATCAGGTCGTAAGTCTGCTTCGCGGCGTTGAGTCTGGCCGCGGTGGCATCGAGAGCCGCGGTGGCATCATCCAACTGTTGCGGCGGTACCACGTTCTGGGCGATCAGATTGGTGACGCGTTGGAAAGTGCGCTCCGCGTTGCGCGCCTCGGCGTCGGCCACGCCCATGTCGGCCTTCGCCTTGCGAATCTCCTCGGGCCGGTTCCCGGCTTCGAGGCGGGCAACCTCTTCGCGTTGCGCCGCCGCTTGCGCCTCCTTGCCGGCGACCTTGGGTTCCAGCCGCTGCGTATCCAGCACGGCCAGCAGTTGGCCCGCTTTGACGCGGTCGCCTTCCTGCACGAGCAGCGCGGCAATCCGCTCGCTGCCGTTGAAGGCCAGTTGGACCTGGCGGATGTCCACGTTGCCGTAGAGCACCACGCAATTGGCGGCCTCGGTCCCGCCGCGACTGCGCCAAAACCAGAGTCCGGCGACGACGGCGGCGAGGACGACAATTCCAACCAGGATGCGAATGCGTTTCATATTTGACCTTGGTACGATCTTGCTCGTGCCAAAGATCGGACGATCTCTACCAGAATCTGGCGCTCCCGTCAGCAACCAGAATTCGATGCATGCGATCAGTGTATCAGGGGACGTTTGGCGTCTTGTCGCCTTGGTCCTCATTTGGCGCTAACCGGCCCGACTCGACGGCCTCCCGGAATGCAGTCAGAGCCGCCGAAAGGTTTGACTCCGCCTCGGGGGTCAGGCCCTCGGCGAAGGATTCCAGGTCCGTAGGGCGGATGCCGAGCAGCCAGCCGCTGGGGTGGGCGCCGAAGCACTGGGCGGTCAAACGCAGCACCGCCTGGGGCGAGACGCTGTGCGACGAATAGCGGTCCTCGGGAGCGGGGTGGACGGGCCGGAGGTAGAACGGGCCCTCGCCGTCCGTATCCGCGGCCGCATCGGCAAAGACCACGATGTCGTGCTGCGCCGCAAGGTGGGCATGCTCAATTGCAAGCTGATAGTCGCTTTCAATGGTAACTCCGGGCAGTTGGAGGACTTCGAGGCGAGCGGCAAAGGCGGGGCCGAGACCGTCGTCGCGGCGGCCCGGGTTGCCGTAGCCGATGACAAGGATGCGCGGGGAGTGGCGAGACATGGGGGCGGGGCCAGTTACGGCGCGGGGGAAATCCGAAACCCGAAAGAAGTCCGAAGGCCTAGCGAGTACCTATCCAACACCTATCCAACACGCGGCGGATGCGTGAGAATCATGCATACCTGAGGGGTGCCTGACACCGAAGACAAGCTTCGAAACATCGAACATCGAACATCGAACATCCAACATCGAATGGCGGCGGGGCCGGCAAAGCCACCCAAAGCCACCCCAATGCGACCCCAAAGCCACCAACGGCGGCTAGTCCTGCTTCCCGGCCTGGGCGTGGGCTGCCAGGATCTTCTCGGCTCGACCGTAGGAGCCGAGGTTGAACACGTTGCGGTAGCCCATTTTCTTGAGCATGGCTGTGCCCATGCCGCTGCGTGCACCGCTCAAGCAGTGCAGCAAGAGCGGCTGCTCCTTGTTGGGAGCGAGCCGGGCGATCTCGTCGCGCAAACGGTTGAGGGGGATATTCACCGCCCCCGCCAAGTGCTTTTCCTGAAACTCCCCTTCGCTGCGCACATCAATGACTTTCGCGCCTTTGCTCAGCCATTCGCGCGCTGCGTCTGGCCGCATCTGGGTCAATCGCTTGTAGAAGAGGAACGCCACAATCGCAACGCCTAGGATTATCCAAGTGGAAAGTCTCATACGGGGCGGATAATGGTGGCCGAAAGGTGATTCAAGCGGGGCCTTGGCTCTTCTCAAACGGCCACACAACGACACCACCATCCATGACCCGGACGTTTGAGAACCCTGCTCCTTGCAGGATTCTGGCTGCCTCATAGCCCCGCAGGGATACCTTGCAGAAGGTGATAATCTCCTTATCCTTGGGCAATTCGCCAAGCCGCGCGCGCAGCGCGCCCAAAGGGATAAGGGTTGAGCCGGGCAAACGTTCCTGCTGATGCTCCGCCGGGCTGCGCACGTCCAGGAACAGGAAGTCCGCTTTGGCGTCCTGCCGTGCCTTTACTTCCATCGGCGTCACGCCCGCGACCTGCCCGTCGAGCTTGTTGCGGGCCACGTTGGCTGCAATGATGATGTTGTCCAGGGCAGGCGAATAGGGCGGCGCGTAACAAAGATCAACCTTCGACAATTGGTCCACCGTCATTCCGGCCGTAATCGCCAGGGCCGCCACGTCCATGCGCTTGTCGCCGACGCCCGGCCCGACAGCCTGGGCGCCCAGGAGCTTGCGTGTGCGCGAGTCCACCACCAGTTTGATGATCACAGACTTGGCCGTGGGCATGTAGTGGGGTTGATCGGTTTCCGGCACCAACACGGTGGTCGTTTCATAGCCGTGCTGCCGGGCAGCCACTTCGGTCAAGCCGGTGCGTGCGACGCAGAAATCAAAGACCCGGCAGACTGCGCTACCGAGGACTCCCGGGAACCGGTCCTGCCCGCCACAGATATTGATGGCGGCCACGCGGCCCTGCTTGTTGGCGGTCGAGCCCATTGGCACATAACACGGCTTGCCGGTTACGAGGTCGGTGCTCTCAGCGCAGTCGCCGGCGGCGTAGATGTCCGGGTCGGAGGTGCGCATCCCCGCGTCCACCTGGATGGCGCCGGTGGGGCCGATCTGCAGCCCGGCACTGCGGGCAAGGGCGACGTTGGGTTTCACGCCAATGCCGAGGATTACCAGGTCCGCGGGCAGCCGTCCCTGGTTGGTGAGCACTCCAGTGACCCGTCCTTCACCTTCAAACGAAGTGACCTGGGTGTTGGTCATGACCTTGGCCCCGTGCGACTCCATGTGCCGCTCCACCAGCCGCGCCAGTTCCCAATCCAGCATGCGCAGAATCTGGGGCAGCATTTCCACGACCGTCACATGGCACCCGCAATGAACCAGGGCTTCCACCGCTTCCACGCCGATCAGACCGCCGCCGACCATCACGACCTCGCGGGCCTTGGCCTGGGCCAGCCACGCCTTGATGCCGTCCGCGTCAGGGACGCTGTGCAGTGTGGTTATGTTCTCCAGGGCTGCCTTGGGAATGGGTGGAATAACCGGCTGAGCCCCCGTGGCTACAACCAGTTTGTCATAGTCGAACCAGAGGTCTGCCGCCTCCCCTTTCCGGCGGGCGCGGACGCGCTTTCTCACGCGGTCGATTTCCAGCGCTTCCGTCTCGGTGAGCACCTTGACGTTTTTCACCTTCTGGAAAAAGGCCGGGTCGCGGAGCGCCCCAATCGGCGTGCTCATCAGGTCCTTCTGCTCCTTGACCACCCCGGAAACATAGTAGGGCAAACCGCAGCCGGCATAGGAAATGAGCTTTCCTTTATCCAGCAGGGTTACTTCGGCTTCCGGATTCAGGCGCATGATCTTGGCTGCGGCTTTGGGGCCGGCGGCCACACCGCCGATGACGATAACTTTCAGGGGCATAGAATTGGATGTCGTTGAAGGACTTGTGTGGCTTAGGGTTTCCGGCAATGCGTCTCTCTCCAGCGCTGCCGGAGAGCGGAATGGAGCCGTTGGCGGAATGTGATCGGCAAGTCGTAAGGCTTGCCCTCCTTGAAGAGCGTGATGGTTTGGCGGATGTTGTCCACGACCACCTGGCACGGATTGCACCCCGCCATGTGCTTCTCGAACTCCTCGCAGATGGCCGGGTCCACCGTGCCGTCCACGTATTCGTTTAACGTCGCAAGCAATTCCGCGCACTTCATATCATGCCATTCCGCTTAGACTGAGCCGTCAGCCATTAAAAGGTTACAGCGTTACCTGAGAGCAGAGAGGGTAGGTCAGTTCGCTCAGTGTTCTTGCTCGGTGGGGGGATGAGTTTGTACTACCCGCCGATCAGGGTCGCCCAGGATACGGGTCAACTGCTCGCGGAGCTGCAAGCGGGCGCGGAGCAATCGCACCTTGGTGTTGGCCTCGCTCAGCCCAAGGGCCTCAGCGGTCTCCTTCACGGACATCCCCTCGATGTCTCGCAGCAGGAACACCAGCCGGTGCTTGTGGTCCAGTTTGGCCAGGGCGTCATCCAGCAGACGCTGGATTTCATGCTTCCGCACCAGTTCCTCCGGAGACTGCCGCCAATCCGCTATGTACTCCGGGTGGGGTATGGTGCCGTAGCTGTCCGCCTCCTCGGTCGCCGCCTCCAGGGAGATGGTGTCGAGTCCCTTCCGCTTGCGGATGACCTTGAGCGCCGCGTGGGTGGCGATGCGCAGCAGCCAGGTGGCGAAACTGGCGTCGCCGCGAAAGCCGCCCAGGTTCTCCAACGCGCTTAGAAAGGTCTGCTGCGTCACGTCCTCAGCGTCCTGTTCCTGGCGCAACATCCGCAGCGTCAGGGAATAGACCCGCTGCGCGTAGCGATTGGTCAGGGTCTCGAACGCGTCCAGTTCACCCGCCTTGGCACGAGCGACCAAGTCGGTGTCGCTGACCTCTGGGGTTGTCTGGTTCGTCATATTCGAGACGCTTTGGTGAAACGCAGCTAGTGGTAGCAGAACGGTCCGGCGGGGGTCAATCCAGTTTCTCGGGTCACTCTCGGACCACTGAGAGCGCTCAACTGAGTGGCTGACACGGCACGTTGCGCCCCCAGTCTCCTGGTTCCAGACGGCGGCCAGGGCAAAGGCCGGGCAAAGCCACCTTGGGGCGAAGGTAGGACGCAGAATGATGAATGCAGAAAAAGAAGGGAACCCAAAGCCACCCCAAACCCCGGGAAAAGCTGGAGGATTCGTTGGGTCACCCCTCAGGTTGTCCAGCCAA
>Ga0182027_10010737_pt1 | contig 12992 bp, 11 predicted proteins | sample 712E1DmetaG_FD_121300 | JGI IMG/M metagenome (GOLD analysis project Ga0182027, IMG submission 121300) | Permafrost microbial communities from Stordalen Mire, Sweden - 712E1D metaG (Illumina Assembly) | ecosystem: Environmental > Terrestrial > Soil > Wetlands > Permafrost | place: Sweden...
AGGTTGGGACGCATCTCCTGCCGCCACCCTGAGGGCTCTTGGTTGCGCACCGGATCGCATTTCCGGGGCTCCGTCGCCGGGAGGCCGCTGTGCCTGGGCGGCCAGAGTACAACACCGGGCCACCTCGATGCGCGCCGGCCGGCCGTGCCCGCGGGCGGCCGGCCCGTCCCAAAGGTCAGTTGAGACCCCACTGTGCCTGCATGTCGAGAACGCGCCGGGCCGCCTCCTGCTGAAGGATCTGCGCCTCCGCATTCGACGCGCCGCCGTGGTAGCTCAACCCCTCCGGGCTGCGCCGGAAGATGGCCGCGTAGAAGACGCACGCTGCCAGATACGTCCCGGCGGCGCTGGGATGGCTGCCGTCGTCCTGCCACAGATTGACGTCAGGATGGTCTATGCGAACGTGGAGCCACGTGTATCCGACCGGCGCCACGGGCACGCTCAATTCGCCGGCCAGCGTCAGGTACGTGGCGTCGACCCCACCCTGGGCACTCTCATATGTTCCACGCCCGGCCGACGCCTCACCGTCGCGATGGGCCCACGTCATGAAGAGCATGGTCGCTGCCCCGGACGCTCTGGCCATGTCGACGAGTGTCCTGGCGGGCGAGTACATGGACGAGCTCGCGGAGTCGTAGGCCGGCGTGTCGCTCTGCTCCTGCAAGACCACGTAGGTCCAGCTCTGCGAGGCGATCTTCTTCGCGTCGTCGGCCGAGGACGCGTGCTGCGTCAGGGTCTCGCCGCCGTTGGCGACCATGTCGGCCTCAACGGCCATGCCGCCCGACTGGGCCAGCCGGGCGAAGGTCGAGGGCAAGTCGTTGACGTACGTGTAGCTGTTGCCCAGGAAGAGGACACGCGTACAAGCACCCGCCCCGGCTCCGGAAGGGCACGTGGGAGCGGCCGCCCCACCGCACCCGCCGGCAACGAGGAGCACCAGACATCCTGTCAGGCCGGCCGCACGGGGCAGCCGGCGCCGCCGATATCCGGTTGGAACCCGCGCCGCAGCCATATCTCAAGTATCGGCTGATGTTGGGACGAGGGCTATCTCCCGGATCGAGGCCCCCGGGCGCGGGCGAGTCCCCATAAGCCTCCGCCTACGGGGCCCAGGGCGTAGCCTTCACCGTCGACTTTGAGCTGGACGAGTAGCAGTAGGCGATCGGCGCATTGCCGTTGGACTTGGCCTGGTTGCGTCCCAGACCGAACGGCTGGTAGGTGGCAACCGTGAGCTTCTGCTTCGGGCTCGACTGGCACCAGTTGTCCCACTCGACGATGGCGTAGACCACGCCGTTGGGGGCCACGGTGTAGGCGGGGTCGCCGGTCGAAATCTCAGCTCCGCCGTTCCCGGAGTCGACGATGACCTTGCCGCCGCCGTCGACGATCTGGCTGCGTGGCGTACCGCGCATCGTGCAGCTGGCAGATGAGACGTTCGTGGCGGAGAGATGCCCGTATGACGGGTTGCCGGAACTGCCGACCCAGTAGAGAAGCGTGAGCCTGAGCTGATTTCCGGTGCACAGCCCGATGGCGAGCGGCGGCAGCGGCGTCACCTTGGGAGTCGGCTTGGGGGTCACCTTGGGAGTCGGCGTCGCCGACGGGATGGCCGATGGGGTGGGCGCGAGCGTGTCCGTCGCGCTGGCGGTCGGTGTCGGCGTCGCCGATACCGTGGGCGTGGCGGTGGCGCCGGCAACGCTGGCCAATGGGGCGGCGGTACCCGTCGCCGAACAGGCGGCCACGGCCATCGTCAGACCGATTCCGAATGCCAGGCGGCGCCAGCCAAGTGGCTGAGCCGCAGCGGATCGGCCCCTGGCCTCCGTGGTCGAGCTTGCCATGCTTCTGTTTCCCTGCCGGCCGGTTGCGGCCGCTTTTCTGACACCAGGTGATACCGGCCGCCCGGCGGAACCGGCGACCTATCGATCGGGCGAGGCCGGATTCTGGCAGCGGCCGACGGTCCGGGACAGTGGCCGGTGGGAATGGACTGGCGAGTGAGACGCTTGATCCGCAGGCCGAGCCGACTGCCCCGATCGACGCCCGCCGCGGACCGAGGGAGGGCTCTTGCGCGCCTTGACCCGGGCGCCGGAAAGGGCACAATCAATCAGTTCGATCAGATGCCGCTCCCCGCGTCGGGTCTTTGACCGTAGCCGACCATTCTTGGAGGTCTCCGCATGACGGCCGTCATCCGCACCGAGAAGCTCACCAAGTCGTACGGCTCGCATCGCGGGATCGTCGACGTCGACCTGGAGGTCGATCAGGGCGAGGTCTTCGGCTTCCTGGGGCCCAACGGTGCGGGCAAGACCACCACGATCCGCGTGCTGCTCGACCTCATCCGGCCGACCAGCGGCAAGGCTTTCGTCTTCGACATCGAGTCGTCGGCGGACCCTGCCGCGATCCACCGCCGGATCGGCTATCTGCCGGGCGAGTTCGCGCTCTACGACAGACTGACCGGCCGGCAGACGCTCGAGTACTTCGGCAATCTTCGCGGCGGCGTCGACAAGGCCTACCAGACCGAACTGATCGGGCGCTTCGACCTCGACCCGAGCCGGCGGTTCCGCGAGTACTCCAAGGGCAACAAGCAGAAGGTCGGGCTTGTGGCGGCACTCCAGCACCGGCCGGAACTGCTCCTTCTCGACGAGCCCACGTCGGGTCTCGATCCGCTGGTTCAGCAGACCTTCTTCACGCTGCTTCGCGAACGCGTCAAGGACGGCGCCACGGTCTTCCTTTCGAGCCACATCCTGAGCGAAGTCGAGCGTAGCTGCGATCGCGTCGCGATCATCCGCGAGGGCCGGCTCGTCCGCGTCGACCGCGTCGATGCCTTGCGGGATCTGGCCCACCACCAGGTCGAGCTGCGCTTCGAAGGAGTCCCGCCGGTCGCCGAGTTCCAGAAGATCCCCGGCGTCAGCGACGTGACCGTCGAGGACCATTTGATCCGGCTGCGTGTCCTGGGTCCCATAACGCCTGTGGTCCAGGCCGCAGCCCGCCTTGGAGTCACCGACTTCCTCAGCCGCGAGCCGACCCTCGAAGAGACGTTCCTGGCGCAGTACGGGCGAGAGACCAGCGAGGCCACCGAGGCCGCCGAGGCCGCGGCAGCCGAAGCCGGCGAGGCCAGGTGATGGGCGCCCAGGCCGGCAGCCCGACGCTTCGGGCACCATCCGTTTCGCTGTTCAGCCGCATCTACGGATTCGGCTCCGTCTACGCCAAGACTCTCCGCGACTCACGACTGGCGTTCATCATCGCTGCCGGCGTGCTGGGAGGGATGATGCTGGTGGCCGGGGCGGCGGTCGGAAGCGTCTTCCCAACCCCCGAGTCCCGCCGGGAAGTGGACAAGCTGATCGCCACCGTGCCCTCGTCCATGTCCGGCCTGTTCGGCAACCCGATCAACGTGGGCACCCTGGGCGGCGTGATGAACTGGAAGTACGGGCCGTTCTTCGCTCTGGGCGCCGGGCTCTGGTCCATCCTCGCCCTGTCGGGGACGCTCGCCGGAGAAGCCAGTCGGGGCAGCCTTGACTTCGTCGCCTCGTCCCCGTTCGGCAAGCGGCGCCTCGCCATCGAGAAACTGACCGCACACCTCACGATGGTGGGCCTGGCGATGGTCGTCCTCGCCGTCTGCGCTTGGGCTGGCGCCACGATCTACGGCGACGCCTCGCTCGGCGACGCCATCCCGCCCGTGTCCGCGATCGGGTTCGCGCTTTGGGTCGGCTTCATCGGCCTCGCCTTCGGCGGCCTCGCCTTTGTGCTGGCCCCGCTCCTGGGTCGCTCGGGATCCGCAGGGGTCGCCGGTGCAGCGATGGTCGCCGCGTGGGTATCCAACGGATACTCCGCCCTCGCTCCCGTCGCCTTCTTCAGCCCATTCCACTGGACGGCCAATCACGTCGCGCTGGTAGGCCAGTTCGATTGGCCCTCCCTCGCTCTGGTGGGTGTTGTGGCCGCAGTCCTGCTCGTTGCCGGAGTGGAGGTATTCGCACGGCGAGACCTGGGCGTGACGGCCGGCCTCTCGGCCCCGGGACTACCCGCGGCAACGCTGGGCGTCGGCGGACCGGCGCGTCGCGCCTTTGGCGATCAGCTGCCGCGGGCGCTGGCCTGGGGCGTAGGCCTGGGCCTCTTCGGGGCGATGCTGGCAGCAATGGTCGGCTCGCTGGCCGGCCAGATGGCCTCGGCGCCGAGCTTCCGGGACGTCTTTACCACCCTCTTTCCGGGCTACGACCTCACCAGGGCCGGCGATTTCCTCCAGCTCTACGCCCAGATGCTGTTCATCTTCGCCGGCTACGCCGGTGCCACCCTCGTCGCCAAGTGGGCCTCCGATGAAACGGAGGGGCGCCTCGAGATGCTCCTCGGAACGCCGCTCGCCCGGGGCCGATGGGTTGTCGGCGGCGGCGTTGGCGCCTTCGCCGCGGTGGTCATCATGACGGCCGGACTGGCCTTGGGGATCGGTCTCGGTGCCGTCTCGGGCGGTGTCGAGGTCGGCGGTGCCGTCACTGGCACGGCTGCGCTTGGCCTCTACGCCGCGGCGATGGTCGGCGTGGGGATTGCCGTCGGCGGGTTCTGGCGGACTTCGATGGCTGCGGAGGTCGCGGCCATCGTGGTCACGGCCACCTTCCTGATCGACCTGCTGGCCCCGCCGTTGCGGCTGCCCGACTGGGTGCACCAGTTAGCCCTGACCGCGCACATGGGCAAGCCGATGATCGGCATCTGGGATCCGGCCGGTATCGTCGCCTGCGTGGTCATCGCCGTCGGAGGCGTCGCGCTTGGGGCTTGGGGGATTCGGCGTCGCGACATCGGCTGACGCCGGGCCGGGAGTGGCGTGCGGCGGGGGCGTGGCGCGGGGGCGCGAAGAGTGGCTGCCCACCGGGTGGGCATAAGCGACACTGAGCAGCGCGGTAGCGTGGGCGTGGGGGCGCGAAGAGTGGCTGCCCACCGGGTGGGCATAAGCGACACTGAGCAGCGCGGTCGATGGCCAATCTGTCGATTCTGCCCGGCTGGACATGCACTCCCGACCAGGCGGGCACCTGATCGGCCGGATTTGCCCACGAAACCGGGCGGATTCGACTCACGGGCGTGTTTCGGCGACGCAACTGGTCGGTTATGCCCACCACACGGGCAACCCAACTCGCCGACGCGAACACGCTGCCCACGATCACGACTCCTCCGGGCCCCGCTCACGATTCCTTCACAAGCGGTTGCCAATCTTCGAGGTGAGGTTGGCGACCGCTCCCAGCCGACCAGACCTGAGACCGGGAGCGCCAATCGCAAGGAGTCAGAAATGCGATACGGAGGCGGCCTCCGGGCAGTTGCCGCGCTACTTCTCATCGGGTTCATCGCGCTGGTCGGCGCGGGCGCATACGGCGCCGGCTTCGCGGCCGGGTCGGCTTCGCCGACGGTCGTCGCACCCTCGCCGGCCTGGGCCTACGGCGGGGCGTTCGGGATCGGACACGTCATCGGCTTCCTGGTGACAATCCTGATCCTGATCGTCATGATCCGCCTGATCATGGTGGTCCTCTTCGGCCATCGACATCACGGCTGGGCTCGACACAGCTACTGGCACGGCGAAGGCGAGACCTTTGGCCCCGGTGGCTCGGGCGACCCCGGCAGCTTCGGTCCCGGCAGCTCGGGCGGGCCCGGCAGCTATGGTCCGCGCGCTTGGGGCGGCTGGCACAGGAGTGAATGGCGAGAAGCCGGCCAGGCCAGGTTCGACGAGTTCCACAACCAATCCCACGGCTACCAGCCTCCGGCGGGCGGCCCCGCAACGGGCAGCCCCGCAACGGGCAGCCCCGCAACGGGCGGCCCCGCAACGGACGGCCCGACTGCCGACCAGCCGCGGTGATCTCCTTCCTGCTCCTGCTCGCGCTGCTGGTGATCCAGTCGTAACGCGGCCGGGAACGGCTGAGCCACGAGAGGGCGTGCATGCGGCGAAACCCCGCCGCTGCCGCCCTTTCGGCTCATCCCAGGCACTACGATGAGGTGGTCATGAAGACCGTGCTGGTAGTCGACGACGAGCCACGCATTGTCGAGCTTGCCCGCGACTATCTCGAGCACGCCGGCTTCGCGGTGATGACCGCCGTTGACGGACCGTCGGCGTTGACAGCCGTTCGCGTTAGAAAGCCGGACGTGCTCGTGCTAGACCTGGGTCTGCCCGGCATGGACGGTCTCGATGTCGCCCGGGCAATCCGCCGCGACTCAATGCTGCCGATCATCATGCTGACCGCCCGCGACGACGAGCTGGATCGAATCCTCGGTTTGGAGATCGGCGCGGACGACTACGTCACCAAGCCGTTCAGCCCGCGCGAGCTGGTGGCCCGAATCAGGGCCATCCTGCGGCGAGTCGACCGCCAGGACGAGCCGGGCGATCGAATCGACGTCGGCGAAGTGTCGATCGACGTCGCCCGAATGCGGGTCGCGGTCGCCGGCCGGATCGTGGAGTTGACGCCGACAGAGTTCCAACTTCTGGTCACCCTTGCCCGCCAGCCCGGACGCATCTTCACGCGATCCCAGCTGCTCGACTCGATCCACGGGGTGGCGTTCGAGTCGTACGAGCGGGCGATCGATGCTCACGTCAAGAACCTGCGGCGCAAGCTCGAGGACGACCCGAGCCGGCCGCGCTACGTGCTGACCGTCTACGGCGTGGGCTACCGGTTCGCCGAGGAGCCCGCATGAACGACCCGGAACGCTGGCGCGGCCCGGAACCAGGGCGCGGCCCGGAACCAGGGCGCGGCCCGGAACGCTGGGGCGGCCCACCGCCCTGGGGCGGCCGCGAAGCGTGGCTGGAGTCGAGACGCGGCGCCCGACGAGCCGACCGGTATCGCCACTATATGCACGGCGGACCACCCGGCCCTTGGAACGGCTACCCTCCCCGCTCGCGGCCCGGCTGGTGGCCGAAGAACGAACCGTGGCCACCCGTCGGGGAGTTCCCCTGGCGCAAGGTCCAGCGCCGCTTCTTCGCCAGATTCGCCGTCGGCGTGACGCTCGTTGCGTTACTGCTGATCGGGATCCCGACGGTCGCCGTCGGGCAGATTCTCGGTGCGACCGGACTTACCGGCACGGCCCAGCCGATCGCCGCCCTCATCGTCCTGCTGGTGGTCGTGCTGGCTATATCGGGCACGGCTCGAAGCGCCAGGCGATTCGCCGTCCCGTTCGGCGACCTCATCGAGGCCACCGGCAAGGTTGAGGCGGGCGACTACACCGCTCGAGTGACTCTGCGACGTCACGGATTTCGGGAGCTGCGCTGGCTGACCGACGCGTTCAACTCCATGGCGGCCCGGCTCGAGACCGACGAGCAGCAACGGCGAACGCTGCTGGCCGACGTCAGCCACGAATTGCGCACGCCACTGGCCGTCCTGCGCGGCGAACTCGAAGCCATGATCGACGGCGTCCACCCGATCGATGAGGCCCACCTGGCGGCAGCCGTCGACCAGATCTCGATGCTGACCAAACTCGTCGAGGATCTGCGGACACACGCTCTGGCGGAGGGCGGGACGCTGCCACTGCACAAGGAATCGACCGATCTGTCGATACTGGCCACGGAAGCCGCCGGGTCGTTCGAGGGGCTGGCCGCGTCCGGTGACGTGCGGCTGGTCGTGACGATGCCACCGGATCTGCCGCTGCTGGAGATCGATCCGCTCCGCATCCAGCAGGTGATCGGCAACCTGATCGCAAATGCGCTCCGATATGCGCCTCGCGGGAGCGCCATCTCAATCGTCGGGCAGGCCACCGCAACGACCGTCACCGTGTCGGTCACCGACGCCGGCCCCGGCATAGATCCCGAGATGCTGCCCCACATCTTCGAACGTTTCGCCAAGGGCGACGAGTCGCGCGGCTCCGGACTCGGACTGGCAATCGCGCGCCAGCTCGTGCAAACGCACGGCGGCTCGATCAAGGCCGAGTGCCCGAGCGGAGGCGGAACCATCATCTCGTTCGAGCTGCCCGTCGACTCGGGGAAGTAGCCGAACAAGCAGAAGAGAGGCGGCCCGTCCGACCGCCTCTCTTCGATGTCGGCCCCGATCGGCCGTCAAGCCATCGGGCTGGGTTCAGCTCGGAAGTTGGCCCAGAGTGACCGTGTAGGTCGCCGATGTGCCGTCCTGGTGCTGGACCTTGAGCTGGACCGAGTCGCCGGGGTGATGGCCGGCGACGGCCTCGATGAGGGTCTGGCTGTCGGGCGTCGGCGTTCCGTCGATCGAAAGGACTGTGTCGCCGACCGCGATGCCGGTCTTGGCGGCGGGGCCTCCGGCCGCGATGGCCATGACGACTGGACCGTTGGTCCCGTCTCGAAGTTGCACGCCCATGTAGGCCCGGCCGGAATTGGTGACCTTGCCGCCGGCGATGAGCTGGTCGGCGACGAGCTTGGCACGGTTGCTCGAGATGGCGAATCCGATGCCGGAAGCGGCGCCGCCGATCTGCGGATCGGTAGCTTCAAGGGTCGGGATGCCGACTACCTGCCCGCTGAGGTCGACGAGGGCGCCGCCGCTGTTGCCTGGGTTGATGGCGGCGCTGGTCTGGATTGCGTCGGGCAGGGCGTTGCCGGCCGGCTCGCTGACCTGCCGGCCGAGAGCGCTGATGATGCCTTCGGTCACGCTCGACTGAAGACCCAGCGGGTTGCCCATGGCCATGACGAAGTCACCGACGGAAAGCTGCGAGGAGTCGCCGAAGGTGGCAGGCGTGAGCCCCGTGGCCGAGATGTGGATGACCGCGATGTCATCCGGCACGTAGCTCCCGACCAGTGTTGCCGGATATGTCTTCCCGTTCGACAGCGTCACCGTGAAGGAAGTGGACGAGCCGACGACGTGGGCGTTGGTGACGATGTCGCCCTTGTTGTCGTAGATGATGCCCGAGCCAAGCCCGGAATCTGTCTGGATCTCGACGATCGAAGGCGAGACCTGCTTGATGACTGCGACCATCTGGGCCTGCAGGGCCAGCGCGGCCGATCCGGAGAGGGCCAGCGTCGTTGAGGGCGTTGAGGTCGCCGCCGGCAGGACGGCCGGAACGTTGGCAGCGGTGGTGGAACTCGCCGCGGCACCAACGGCTGAAGCCGTAGGTCCGGCCGAACCACACGCGGCCGCGACCAGTGCCGCGGCGAGAGCCGCGACGGGGAGGAGCATGCGACCAGCTAGTCGCCGCTTTGTTGAATTCATCATTACCTCCTGTGGGCCGCTTTCCACGAACTGGGCGGCCTGGTCATGAGAGGCATGTTTGATCTGCCGGCTGAACTGAATCTGAAGGCCCGTGGCAGGCGCGACGGTTGCGACGGCGGACCCGCGGCCGGCGGTGAGGCAGCCGGGGCGGTCAGCCGCCGGTTGTCTCGCCGGCCGCGTCAGCCTCGCCGAAACATGCCGACTCGAAGATCTGGAGCTGCGCCGAGCCGTCTCGCCACGCATCGCTGGGCAGGTTCGCCTTGCGGCAGACTGCCTCCAGCATCTGGCGGGAGTCCCAGCCCATCTCCGTCGCGACCTGCGGCAGCAGCAACGCCCGGTGCATGCCGCGCTCGATGATGATCCCGTGGCGCCCGGCCACGAAGCCGGCCGGGTCTGGCAGTGCCACCGGCGGCTCCAGCACCGACACCTCCAGCTCAAGCGACGCCAGTTCCGTCTCGGCGACCGGCAGGAATCTGGGATCGTCCAGAGCGGCAGCTCGGGCCGCGTCACGGACGTTGAGCCTGAGCGGAGCCTCGAAGCGCATCAAACCAATGCAGCCGCGGAGCTGCCCGTGCTCGTGAATGGTCACGAAGGCGGCGGCCGGCTCCGACAGGCGGGTCGAGAGCGAGCCGGCAGGCGAGTCGCCGGGCGCGGGTGGGTCGTTGGGCCCGGGCGAGTCGTCGGGCCCGGCGCGGCGGACCGCCGCCTCGATGGCGCGGCGAGCGATGGCCAGGAGTTGCCGTTGCTCCGATCGATCGAGTGGCTTCATCTGTCGCCTCATATTCCCCGGCCACGAGACTACGCGCTCGCGGCGGCGGCGCCAGAGTCAAATGGCGTATCCCGGTCGGGTAGGTCCGTCGGGCCGTTCGGCCCTGGAAGGTGGCTTCCCCGGAGAGCCACGATGATGGGCGGGAGATCCGAGCCGAAGATGCCCACGCCACACATCGCTGCGAGATCGTCCGGATGGGCGACGCCGGCCGTCCTCGGTCTGAGCGAGGCCGATGGGGCCGTCCGTTGCATCGCGTGCGCCCATCGCTGCTTGATTCGCGAGGGTCGGTCGGGGATATGCGGCGTCCGCGAGAACCGCGACGGCAGACTCGTGAGTCTGGTCTTCAGCCGAGCCGTGGCCGCCAACCCGGACCCAATCGAGAAGAAGCCTCTATTTCACTTCTACCCCGGCAGCATCGCGTTTTCGATCGCGACGCAGGGCTGCAACTTCCACTGCCGCAACTGCCAGAACTGGTCGATTTCTCAAGCCGGGCGCGAAGGATTCGAAGCCCAGTCGACGGCACTTCCGCCGGCGCGTGTCGTCGAAGCGGCGCAATCATCGGGAGCGCGCAGCATCGCCTACACCTACACCGAGCCCACAGTCTTCATCGAATACGTATTGGCGACTGCCGACCTGGCGCTCGACGCCGGCCTGGCGAACGTCCTGGTCACCAACGGATACCAGACGAAGGAGACGCTCGATCTGCTCGGGCCCGTCATCGCGGCCGCCAATGTCGACCTGAAGTCCTTCGACGACCAGTTCTACCGGCGGGTGATCGGGGCGCGTCTGGCTCCGGTCCTGGCGACCCTGGTCGGGATGCGCGAGCGCGGCATCTGGGTCGAGGTGACGACGCTGCTCATCCCGGGCCTGAACGACGACCCGGCCGGGCTGGCTGCGCTGGCGGGCTGGATTGCCGCCGAGCTGGGGCCCGAAACGCCCTGGCACGTCAGCCGCTTCTTCCCGACGTACCGCATGACCGACGTGAGGCCGACGCCCGTCGCCACTATCGAGCGAGCGGTGTCGATCGGCCGTGAGGCGGGGCTGCGCCATGTGTACGCGGGCAACGTCAGCGGAGGCGACGACGACACTCGCTGCGCCGGGTGCGGCACGACGCTGATCCGGCGTCGCGGCTACGCCGCGGTCGCGACCACGGCCCTTGCCGCTGGCAGTTGCGTGAGTTGCGGGCGCTCTCTGGCGGGCGTCGGCCTGGCGGATTTCGGTGCCTCGGCGCCCGCCGCCACGCCCCAACGAGGTCCGGGCACGTGAGCGGCAGACCTCGCCGCCCGGCGGTGGCCGGCACTTTCTACCCGGCAGAACGGGGCCGGCTCAACTCCATAGTGGAGGCGCTCCTGGCCGGCGCCGAGAGCCCGGGACAACCGGCCCGCCCGGAGGAACCGACGCCGAGTTCCGTGGCCGGACTGCTCGTGCCCCACGCCGGACTGGTCTACTCGGGCCCAATAGCGGCGCTGGCCTGGGCGCTGGCCGGCCGGATCGGGCCGACCACGATCGTCCTTGCCGGAACCGACCATCAGGCCCTGGCCGCCGGCGTCGGCGTCTGGACCGGCGGGGCATGGCAGACGCCGCTCGGCGAAGTAGCGGTCGACGACGACGTCGCGGCCGAGATCGCCGCGATGGGGCCGCCCTTCGCCGCCGACGACGACTGCCACCTGACGGAGCACTCGCTCGAAGTCCAGCTGCCGCTGCTTCTCCGATCGTGCCCGGAAGCGAAGATCGTGCCGCTGGCCGTTAGCCCGCGGCTGCACGGCCACGCCCAGGCCGGGGTCATGCTCGGTCGCCTGCTGGCCCGGCGCAGAGCCGCGGGCGAGAGAGTCCTGCTGGTCGCAAGCTCCGATCTGGCCCACTACCCGCCGGACGATGTCTGCCGCGAGACGGACGCCCAACTCCTCGAGCCACTCCTCCGTCTCGATGCCGAGGAGTTGCGCGCATTGGAGTCGCGGCTGCTCCGCTCCGGCCGGCCGGGTCTCGTGTGCGGCCTGTGCGGAATCGACCCGGTCAGGGTCACGGTCGCGGCGGTGTTGGAGATGGGCGCAAGCCGCGGCGTCCTGCTGGGTGCGGCCACCTCTGCCGACGCAGGCGGCGATCCTCGCCGGACCGTCGGCTATGCCGCCGCGGCCTTCGTGTAGCGGCAGCCGGACGAGTCCCGGACGGTGCGTATGATGGTGCGCCGGTAGCGGCGAATCGCGAATTCGGGTATATATACCGTCCCCGTTACGCCCGGCGGCTCGAGCGAGGCGCGTCGGCACGCAAAGCGGAGCGGCGCGGATCGATCAGCCCGAGATTCCGCGGATCTGCGGGGAACATTCACCAGTCCTTCACAAGCTCGACTCAGGCTCGGGCATGGTCGGACGCCACCCGGCACGACCGTTCGTAGCACGACGTAGCGCAAAGTTAGGAGCCCACATGACATCGCAGATCGCCAGCGCGCCGGAGCACGCCGCGATCGAGGTCAATTCCCGAGCACGTTTCGAGATCCTCGGCGCCATTCTGCTGGCCATGTTCCTGGGTGCGCTGGACCAGACCATCGTCGGTCCGGTTCTGCCCAAGATTTCGACCGAGCTGAACGGTTCCAGCCTCTACGTCTGGGTCGTGACCTCTTATCTCGTTACCAGCACCGCGGCCATCCCGGTCTACGGCAAGCTGTCGGACTTCTTCGGCCGCAAACCGATGCTGATCATCGGCATCGTCCTGTTCTTGATCGGCTCGATCCTCTCGGGCGTCAGCCAGACGATGGAGCAGCTGGTCATCTTCCGGGGCGTCCAGGGTCTCGGCGCCGGAGCCCTGTTCCCGATCGCGCTGGCCGTCATCGGCGACCTCTTCACCCCGGCCGAGCGAGGCAAGTACCAGGGCCTGTTCGGTGCTGTCTTCGGCATCGCCTTCCTCGTGGGCCCGTTCCTCGGCGGCGTCCTGACAGACAACCTGTCCTGGCACTACATCTTCTTCGTCAACGTCCCGGTTGGCGCCGTTTCGCTCTACCTGATCTGGCACCTGCTGCCGATGGTTCGGCCGAAGGACGCCAAGTTCACGCTCGACATCGCGGGCGTGCTCACATTCACGGCGGCCATCGTGCCGGTCCTGATCGCACTCACCCTGGCCGA